>JACCDH010026580.1_pt1 | contig 11719 bp, 9 predicted proteins | sample 7442481 | NCBI WGS metagenome assembly JACCDH01 (sample SAMN15323433, study PRJNA562643) | freshwater metagenome | isolation source: river surface water | place: USA:Blue River Watershed | collected 2017-08-15 | reverse complement strand
GATCAGGTACGAAAGTAGAGCATAGTGATCCGGTGGTTCCGCATGGAAGGGCCATCGCTCAAAGGATAAAAGGTACGCCGGGGATAACAGGCTGATCTCCCCCCAGAGCTCATATCGACGGGGGGGTTTGGCACCTCGATGTCGGCTCGTTACATCCTGGGGCTGGAGAAGGTCCCTAGGGTTGGGCTGTTCGCCCATTAAAGTGGCACGCGAGCTGGGTTCAGAACGTCGTGAGACAGTTCGGTCTCTATCTACTGTGGGCGCAAGAAATTAGAGTGGATCTGATTCTAGTACGAGAGGACCGAATTGGACTAACCGCTGGTGTATCTGTTGTTCCGCCAGGAGCATTGCAGAGTAGCTACGTTGGGAAGGGATAAGCGCTGAAAGCATATAAGCGCGAAACCCACCACAAGATGAGATTTCTTTTAAGGGTCGTGGGAGATGACCACGTTGATAGGCTATAGATGTAAAGGCAGTAATGTCATAGTCGAGTAGTACTAATAACCCGTAAGCTTATGTACACCACCTCCCCCTTCCTGTCTAAAGGATGGGGGATGGAACTTTCTCCTCAATCAAGTTGAGGAAGACAAATCCGCCTTCAGGGGGATGACAACTTTTTATAATCTTTATCTCAGTATGTTAAGATATTTATTCCTGTGAAAACAGGAATCTTTTCTGAAGCAAGAAAAGATTTATCTAATAAGATTCCTGCCTGTGTAGGAATGAAAATCTTAAGGTGGTTATTGCGGCGGGGCTCACCTCTTCCCATCCCGAACAGAGTAGTTAAGCCCGCCAGCGCAGATGGTACTGCAGTTATGTGGGAGAGTATGTCGTCGCCTTTCTTTATGGAACCCCAGTCTGAATTGACTGGGGTTCTTTTTTGGTATTCGTCAGCAAATTTTAATTGTTAGTAATTTTAAAATTAAAAAAAAATCTTTTCCACTTTTTTTGTACAGTATCTTTACACACTTTTTTTGTACAGTATCAAAATTTTTTACACACTTTTTTTATACAGTATCCAGTATCATGCTTTTTCGATATCGGGGTATAATTTTAAAATCGAATGCTAGCTACATTTACAGTTTATCCCGTTATGAGAATAAGTTTGCTTATTTTTGCAACAAAAGAAATTAAACAATGGAAGACTTAAGTAATTATAGAAAATCGTATGAAAAAAACGAACTTTTGGAAACCAATATTCCTGAAGATCCTATCAATTTATTCAACAGATGGTTTCATGAAGTAGAGGATTTTGGCGGTGTAGATGAAGTGAATGCGATGACGGTTTCAACCCTTGGATTGGATGGTTTTCCGAAGTCGAGAGTGGTGCTTTTAAAGCAATTTACTTATGAAGGCTTTATTTTTTATACCAATTACAATTCTGAAAAGGGCAGAGCTATTGCAGATAATCCAAATGTTTGTCTTTCTTTTTTTTGGCCGTCATTAGAACGTCAAGTCATTATAAAGGGAATAGCTGAGAAAATTTCGGAAAATATTTCAGATGGTTATTTTGATTCCCGACCAACTGGAAGCAAATTAGGAGCCATCGTTTCGAATCAAAGTGAGATTATTGCTTCCAGAATTGTTTTGGAAGACTCTTTAAAACAATTAGAAGCTGATTATGAAAGTAAAGTAATCCCAAGACCTAACTATTGGGGAGGCTATTTAATTCGACCAGTTTCTGTTGAATTTTGGCAAGGAAGACCTAATCGACTTCACGATAGAATTCGGTATCAGTTGCAAGAAGATTATTTTTGGAAGATAGATCGATTGGCGCCCTAATTATTTTTTTTTAATCACTTTAGGTTTAATTCCTATAGGCTCTCCTTCGATTTTTTTTCGATAGATTCACAGATAAAAAAGATTCTTAAAAATCTTTGAATCTGCGGCTACTATTTGCTAATACCTTTGGGGCTCTACACCTAGATAGTTTATTCTTATTTTTATTGATATGTAAACTTTAAAATTATCTTAATTTGTAAGATAATTATTTATTATATATTTTAATTTGTGTATTTTATCGATTATATTTGTATTTTAAACGATAATGTATTTATATTTATACCAAGAAATAAAAACAACATACTCGATCATTAAGGATTTAAAAAGTTTGCCCCACAATCTACTTTAAAAACCTAACCTACTATTAATATATATAATAATTGAGTTTTTTGTTGTGAATTAGATAGAAAAACAGCTTTACCCAAAGGCTGTTTTTTTTATTTAAAAGAATTCTCATTTGTTATCCAATTATCTTAAATTATTCATAGATTTACCCAAAAGATAAGATACTTTTTCAATTAAATAAGATTTTTATGAATATTAAGAATAGGCTAACATTGATGAATTTTCTTCAATTTTTTGTTTGGGGAATATGGTTGATTTCATTAGGTGGTTATATGGGGCAAACTTTTGGTCCAATAGAAGGTAATAGTATTGGATTGTCAATTGGGAGAACATATGGTTCTATGGGATGGGCTAGTTTGTTTATGCCTGCCATATTAGGTATAATTGCCGACAAGTATTTTAGTGCTCAGATAGTATTAGGAATTTCTCATATAATTGCAGGAATTTCTATTTTCTTAGCTTCAAAAGCGGCTAATTCAACCGAAATGTATTGGGTTATTTTTGCTACAAGTTGTTTTTATATGCCAACTATTGCACTCAATAATTCTGTGAGTTATGCTTTATTGAACAAATTTAATTATGATGTTCAAAAGACTTTTACTCCAATTCGAGTATGGGGGACTGTAGGATTTGTATTAGCTATGTGGATAACAGATTTAACAGACTGGAAATCTAATATAAATCAATTTGTTTTTGCTTCTGTTGCGATGGTAATTACTGGGTTATTTTGTTTTACTTTGCCTAATGTTCCTGCTGAAAACAAGAGTATAAATAAATCTTTGAGCAGTAAGTTTGGTTTAGATAGTTTCGTTCTATTTAAACAAAAAAAGCTAGCTATTTTTTTTGTTTTTGCAATGATGTTGGGTGCGGCATTACAAATTACAAATATGTTTGGTGATACTTTTATTAGAGATTTCGGTTCTAATCCTGAATATAAAGGAACATTTGGTGTAAATCATTCCGTTTTTATTATTTCATTATCTCAAATTTCAGAGACACTTTTCATTTTGACAATACCGTTTTTTTTAAAAAGATTTGGTATTAAACAAGTAATGATATTTAGTATGATTGCTTGGGTATTACGATTTGGTTTGTTTGGAATTGGAAATCCAGGTTCAGGAGTTATTTTCTTAATTTTATCAATGATTGTATACGGTATGGCATTCGATTTCTTTAATATTTCAGGATCTTTATTTGTTGAAAAAGAGACAGACAGTAAAATGAGATCAAGTGCTCAAGGTTTATTTATGTTGATGACCAATGGAATTGGAGCAATAATTGGAGGTGAATTTGCAGGAAGAACCGTAAGTTATTTTACCATTGATAACAAGGTTCATTGGTCTAATGTTTGGTTTTCTTTTGCTGGATATGCATTAGTCATTTTAATATTATTTACATTCATATTTAAATACAAACACAATCCTGACAAAGTGGCAAATTTGAGTCATTAACAGATACTTTTAGGATTAGACACCATTTCGATTGTAAACTAAACAGTAATTTTGATTTAAGGATTTATAGCATTTATAATGCTTAAATCCTTATTTTTGCTTTCAACAGATAATTTATGCAAAAATACATCGACCAACTTAACGAAGCTCAACGCGAACCCGTTCTCCAAAAAGACGGCCCAATGATTATTATAGCTGGAGCTGGTTCTGGTAAAACCCGTGTATTGACCATTCGAATTGCTTATTTGATGAGTCAAGGTGTGGACGCTTTTGGTATTTTGGCTTTGACATTCACAAACAAAGCGGCGCGTGAAATGAAAAAGCGTATTTCCGATATTGTGGGTTCCAATGAAGCTAAAAACCTTTGGATGGGTACTTTTCACTCCGTTTTTGCCCGAATTCTTCGTTCTGAATCTGATAAATTGGGCTATCCTTCCAACTTTACTATTTATGATTCTCAAGATTCTGTTCGAGCCATTTCGGCCATTATAAAAGAAATGCAATTGGACAAAGATATTTACAAACCAAAGCAAATTTTGGGTCGAATTTCCAGTTATAAAAACAGTTTAATAACAGTTAAGGCTTATTTCAATAATCCCGAATTGCAAGAGCAAGATGCGATGAGTAAAAAACCTCGTTTAGGAGAAATTTACCAGAATTATGTGGAACGTTGTTTCAAAGCTGGTGCGATGGATTTTGATGATTTGTTGTTAAAAACAAACGAATTACTTACTCGTTTTCCTGATGTTTTGGCCAAATACCAGAACCGTTTTCGCTATATTTTGGTAGATGAGTACCAAGACACCAATCACTCACAGTATTTGATTGTTCGCGCTTTATCGGATAAATTTCAGAATATTTGTGTGGTAGGAGATGATGCCCAAAGTATTTATGCGTTTCGGGGTGCCAATATCAATAATATCCTGAATTTCCAAAAGGATTATGATAATGTAAAAACTTTTCGATTGGAACAAAATTACCGTTCCACCAAAAATATAGTTGAAGCAGCCAATACTATCATTGATAAGAATAAAACCAAATTAGAAAAAATTGTTTGGACAGCGAACGATTTTGGTCCAAAAATAAAAGTACATCGCAGTTTGACGGATGCTGATGAAGGACGTTTTGTGGCTAGTACAATTTTCGAACAAAAAATGCAGCATCAATTGCACAATGGTCAATTTGCCATTTTGTATCGCACCAATGCGCAATCACGAGCTATGGAAGATGCTTTGCGAAAAAGAGATATTCCCTATAGAATTTATGGAGGTTTGTCTTTTTACCAAAGAAAAGAAATCAAAGATGTTTTGTGCTATTTGCGATTGGTTTTGAATCCAAAAGATGAAGAAGCCTTGGTTCGTGTAATCAATTATCCACATAGAGGAATTGGAGATACAACTATAGAAAAACTAACGGTTGCTGCCAATCATTACAAGCGTTCCATTTTTGAAGTGATGCAGAATATTGATAAAATAGACTTAAAACTCAACTCAGGAACCAAGCAAAAACTGCTGGATTTTGTGATGATGATTCAAAGTTTTCAGGTCATCAACGAAAATCAAGATGCTTTTTATATTACCGATCACGTAGCCAAGAAAACAGGATTGGTTCAGGAACTAAAGAAAGATGCAACTCCTGAGGGAATGGCAAAAATCCAGAATATTGAGGAATTATTGAATGGTATTAAAGATTTTACCGAAGGTCAAAGAGAAATTGATGGTGCTCGTGGTGCCTTGTCTGAGTTTATGGAAGATGTTGCTCTAGCAACCGATTTAGACAAAGACACTAGCGATGATGATCGCGTAGCATTGATGACAATACATTTGGCAAAAGGATTAGAATTTCCTCACGTTTTTGTGGTGGGAATGGAAGAAGATTTATTTCCGAGTGCTATGAGTAGGAGTACACGAAACGAACTCGAAGAAGAACGTAGGTTGTTTTATGTGGCCTTGACACGTGCCGAACATCAAGCGTATTTGACGTACGCTCAATCGCGTTACCGTTGGGGAAAATTGACCGATAGTGAACCTTCACAGTTTATTGAAGAAATTGACGGGCAATATTTGGAATATTTGACTCCAGAAGAAAATAATTACCGTTACAAGCCATTGATAAACAGCGATATTTTTGGAGATGTGGACAAATCTAAGTTACGATTGGTAAAACCAATAGCAGGAACACCACCAAGCCCTCTAGCATCAGAAATGGGAATGAAATCAGAAATCAATATTCGAAAATTAAAACCTGTTTCAAGTAATTCATCTTCGACTGGAGCTAACCTTTTTGATAATAAACTGGTTTCTGGAAATATCGTAATGCACGAACGTTTTGGTAAAGGAGAAGTATTAAATTTGGAAGGAGTAGGGGCAGATAAAAAAGCGGAAATAAAATTTGAAGTGGGTGGTATCAAGAAATTACTGTTACGATTTGCTAAATTGGATATAATTGGTTAGTTGACAATAGTTTAATTTTGTTTATATTGGTTTAAAGTGGTTTAACGAAACACTATTAAATTTTTAAATTAGTAAACCTTAAACAAATAAAATGGCTCAATTCATAAAAATATACAAAGACAAACCTAGCGAAGCGGCAATTGATAAAGTTGTAAAGGTTTTAAAAGACGGCGGATTAGTAATTTATCCTACTGACACGGTTTATGGATTAGGTTGTGATATAACAAATACCAAAGCTTTGGAACGTATTGCCAGAATAAAAGGAGTTAAATTGGAAAAAGCTAATTTTTCCTTTATTTGTTCTGATTTGAGCAATCTTTCCGATTATGTGAAGCAAATAAATACCTCTACTTTCAAGATATTGAAAAGAGCTTTGCCAGGACCCTATACTTTTATTTTACCAGGAAATAGTAATTTGCCAAAGGAATTCAAGAAGAAAACGACTGTCGGAATTCGTATACCCGATAATTCAATTGTCTTAGAAATTGTACGTCAATTAGGAAATCCAATTGTTTCTACTTCTATTTATGATGAGGATGAAGTTATTGAATACACTACCGACCCAGAACTTATTTTCGAAAAATGGCAAAACCTAGTCGATATGGTTATCGATGGAGGGTATGGAGATAATATTCCTTCTACTATTATTGATTTATCAGGTTATGAACCTGAAGTGGTTCGAGAAGGCAAGGGGAGTTTGGATGTTCTTTAGATTGAAACTTTTTGGTTCTGATTCATTTATAAAAATTTCGATTCTAATTCTTTGGTTGGAAGCATACAACTTTCATTTTTGCCATACCATTTGTAACGATTTTTAGCAATATAATCGTAAAGTGTATTACTAATTCCTTGCGGAATAATTCTAAAAATGGTTCCATAATGCCAAACTCCATCAAGATGTTTAGCGATTTGTAATGCCGCTGAAGATTTGTAGTAATAGGCAACTCCGGGTTCGTAAAGAATAATGCTGTCTATGTTTTTTTGATTTATTCCAATATGGTTCAAAATTTCTTGTCCCAATTCCGATTGCAAAGCCACAAATCGAAAGATATCTTTCTTATCGTGCTGAATCACAAATTGAACTGCTGAATGACATAAATTACAAACGCCATCAAAGAGAATTATTTTTTTATTGTTAGGTAAGTTTTGCATATTTTTATTTTTTGACCGCTTCAACTAATTCCAATAGATCTAAACTCACTTTCGAAGTAAACATCCCGTAATTCACAGTAGCTTTGTTTTTTTCAATGACATCAATACTTCCCACAGCTTTTCCGTCAACCATTCTCACTCGATCGCCAACTTTTAGAATTGGTTTAGGTTTTTCGATAACCAGTTTTAGTTTCTTTTCCTTTTTGGCGACTCTGATTTCTGCTACTTTAACTTCAATTTCTTTAGCGACCACTTTTTTCTTTTCTATAATTGCCTTTGCTTCTTTTGGAGTTGTTTTTATACGTTTTGAGTTTTCGATTTCTATGATTTTCAAAAACTCCCCAATCAAATTTTTCTTATTTTTGTTATTAAAATAGTTTTCGGCAATCGATTCAATTTTTTGTCCAATGTAAATTGTTTTTTGGTTGCTGTCATACAATTCTTGATAGCTTTCCAGTTTTTGTTTGATTTTTACATTGATGCTTTCCATTTTTTTACTCTCCTCTCGTGCTCTGGTTTCTTCTTCTTTCAGATTAATAGAAGTTTTTTCTAATTTCGAACGCTCCTTTTGAAGTGTGGCGATGGTTTTCTCGAAACGCACTTTTCCGACTTCTATTTTCTTTTTCGCCCGATTGATTAAGCCGAAAGGGATTCCGTTTTTTTGAGCTACTTCAAAAGTAAAGGAACTTCCCGCTTGACCCAAAACCAATTTATAGATGGGTTCCAAGGTTTTTTCGTCAAATAACATATTCGCATTAATGGCAAATGGTAATTCGTTGGCCAAAATTTTAAGGTTTGAATAATGGGTAGTAATTATCCCAAAAGCTTCCCGATGATAAAATTCTTCTAAGAAGATTTCAGCCAATGCTCCTCCCAATTCAGGATCGGAACCAGTTCCAAATTCATCAATCAAGAACATGGTTTTCTTGTTGCATTTCTTCAAGAAGTAGTTCATGTTCTTTAATCGGTAACTGTAGGTACTTAAATGATTTTCAATAGATTGATTATCTCCAATATCTGTTAAGATCCTATCAAATAAAAAGGTTTCACTGCGTTCGTGAACGGGTATAAGCATTCCAGATTGCAACATCAATTGCAGTAAGCCAACGGTTTTCAGCGAAATGGTTTTTCCTCCAGCATTGGGTCCAGAAATCACTATGATTCTTTTTTCTTGATGCAATTCAAAAGTTTGAGGATAGGTAATTTCGTTTTTCTGTTTGTTGTTCAAATAGAGAATAGGATGGAAGGCCTCTCTAAAAAACAATCGTCTTTCTTCGTTAATTTTTGGTAAGATTCCATTGATTCTATTGGCATATTTAGCTTTGGCGGCAATCACATCAATATCGCTCAAGAAATCCTGATATTGGATAAGCAACGGTAAAAACGGTCTAATTAGATTGGATAATTTTTTCAGAATTCTGGTGATTTCTTCTTTCTCCTCATATTCTAAATTACTCAACTCTCGGGAATATTTAAGGGTCGTTTCGGGTTCGATATAAGCAATACTTCCCGTTTTGGAACTGCCCAAGATTGAACCTTTAACTTTTCGACGATACATAGCTAAGACAGCTAAAACTCTACGATTTTGAACAAAACTTTCCTTAATATCATCTAAATAACCAAGCGAATTGTACTGGGTTAGTGCCACGCCAAAACTCTGATTGACTTTCCCACGAACCGAGTTCATTTCCCGACGAATATTTAATAAATCGGGAGAAGCATTGTCCTTAATTTCACCGTATTTATCGACGACTACATCAATTAAGCTACTTATTTCTTTGGTAATTTGAATTTCAGAAGATTTTGCATTCAAATAAGGATAATAGTCATTGAATTTCTTGAAATAATTCAACATAAAATTGGTTGTTTCAGAAATGGTGGCAATTTTCCGAAAACCTCCCACTTCCAAAAAACTATCATCTATGGCCAAAAACTTAATTTCATAGGTGATGGTATCAAATCCGTGATTGGGAATTGCATTGTTATTTTGAAAAGAAGAAAGGTATTCTGAGGTTTGCATCAAGGCATTCATTAACGTTTCTTTGTCTCGGAAAGGAGTAATTTCGAGTGCTTTTTGCTTACCAATGTCAGTGTTGCAAATCTCCGAAATGGTTTCGAGAACCGTCGGAAATTGTAAATCTTGAAGTGTTTTTTCGGTAATTGATGTCATTTATTTTGAATCAAGGGTTCAAAGTTACAAAGTAAAAAAGTCAAAAACCATTTTCTTAGCACACTTTGAGAAAACTTTACGAACTTTGCTGTAAAATATATTTATGCAACCCAATCTCAATCCTTCTTGGCAAACTATTCTATCCGACGAAATCCAGAAATCGTATTTTAAGGATTTAATGAATACTGTCGATTTAGAATACCAAAACCACATTTGTTTTCCTCCAAAAGAATTGATTTTCGTTGCTTTTGACCATTGTTCATTCGAGGATTTAAAACTGGTTATTATTGGTCAAGACCCTTATCACGGCGCTGGGGAAGCCAATGGATTGTGTTTTTCGGTAAATGATGGCGTTAAGATTCCGCCTTCGTTACTCAATATATTTCGAGAATTGAATGATGATTTGGGTGCTATTTTGTTTCCAACTTCGGGTAATTTAGAGCGATGGGCCAAACAAGGCGTTTTACTTTTGAATGCGTCGCTGACAGTACGCAAGGATAGTCCTAATAGTCATAAACATTTGAAATGGAATCTTTTTACTGATGCTGTAATTCAGAAAATTTCAGACGAAAAAGAAAATGTCGTTTTTTTGCTTTGGGGAAGTTTTGCGCAAAAAAAAGGCTCTAAAATAGATAGAACGAAGCATTTAGTATTAGAATCGGGGCATCCTTCGCCAATGAGTGCCAATCAGGGAAAATGGTTTGTAAACAAGCATTTTAGTCAAGCTAATACTTATTTAAAATCAAAAGGGAAGAATGAGATTGATTGGTAAAACTTAGTAGCTGTTTTCCAGTTGGTACCAATTCCAAGAAACGCCATCTTCAAGGTATTGTTCCGTCATTTGCATTCCCATTTTTCGGAGAATTCTATTCGAAGCAATATTTTCGGAATGCGCTGCAGCTTCCATAGTTTTGATTTTCATAGTTTCGAAAGCATATTTCAACCAAGCAAAAGAGGCTTCGCTGGCGAATCCTTTTCCCCAGAATTTTTCGTCCAATCGATACCCAATATCATAAAAATTAACTTTGTTATTTACCATTTCGGTATTGAATTTTAATCCAGCCCAACCTATAAATTCATTTGTTTTTTTGGAAATCATTGCAAATCTTCCAATGCCATTATCAATGTATTGCTTTTTGACAAAGTCAATAACTTTAATCGTTTCTTCTATTTTTTGAACGGGTTTGTTCCATAAATAGTGGTGAACTTTTGGATTGCTGTCCATAGCAAAAAAAGCTTCGGTATCAGAAAGTTGCAGTTCCCGAAGGATCAGTCTGTCGGTTTCAAGGATTAGGTTCATTTTAATTTATCTTTAAATCCGAGATTACAATTCGATAACCATCGGGATCAAGAAACATTTTTCCATTTTCATTCCAATAGGGGTTTTTGGCCTCAATAATTTTTATTGAAAAATTATTTATTTTTTTCAAAATACTCTCATATTCCAACCTTGTGTTTGGATAAAAAACCAAAACATCTTCCTCTCCAAAAATGAATTGGATACTTTCATTCGATTTTGTGAATTCTAAATGCCAGTTTTCATCGGATTTTCCTATAAAAACATCATCATAACCATTATGTTTTTGAAAGTTACCAAGAATTTCCATTCCTAAAATATTGATGTAAAAGGAACTTAGTTGTTCTAAATCATTAGTATGTCTGGCAAATCTAAATGTCATTCGAAAGTATTATTAAATATTATTCTGCCAATTTCTCCAAAGCATACCCAATCAATTCATCAACTGCTTTGTATGGATCTTCGCTAAAAGTTCCAGAAGCACGATTGGCTATAATGGCGTTTAATGACAAACAATGATGGCCTAGAAGTTTTCCAAGTCCATATATGGCGGCGGTTTCCATTTCGAGATTTGTCATTCGTGTTCCATTATAATTGAAACTGTTCATTTTGGAATTCAAGTTTTCATCCTGAATATTCAAACGCAAAACCCTCCCTTGTGGACCATAAAATCCCCCGACAGTTCCCGTGATTCCTTTGAAAATTCGGTTGCTTTCCATAAGTTTTTCTAATTTTTCAGAACAAGAAATGACGTAAGGGCGTCCTTTTTTAGAATCCCAATTGGTGTGTTTGATGAACGCATCTTCCATTGCTATTTCGGCAATATTATCAATCAAATAGGAGCGAAGCATATTGTCCAAACCCAATCCGAATTTTGCCATTACAAAACTATCCACAGGAATATCAGCTTGCAGTGAACCCGAAGTTCCAATACGGATAATGTTTAAAGAAGTTAGGTTTACTTTTGGAGTTCTGGTCTTTAAATCAATGTTGACCAAGGCATCCAATTCGTTCATCACGATGTCAATATTGTCAGGTCCAATTCCGGTTGACATTACCGTAATTCGTT
>JACCDH010340394.1_pt1 | contig 11720 bp, 8 predicted proteins | sample 7442481 | NCBI WGS metagenome assembly JACCDH01 (sample SAMN15323433, study PRJNA562643) | freshwater metagenome | isolation source: river surface water | place: USA:Blue River Watershed | collected 2017-08-15 | reverse complement strand
TGGCTAGTTACCCAAGCGGCCAAAGGGATCTGACTGTAAATCAGCCGGCTCAGCCTTCGGGGGTTCGAATCCCTCACTAGCCACATCGGGAAATCCCGCTAACACGCAATTCGAGTTAGCGGGATTTCCCATCTAACAAAGACCTGGAGCAAACAATGGATCAGACTCAAACCCCAGTGACCGGGAGTTCTGAGGCAGTAAATACCACCTGGAAAAAGAAGGTCGCGGTCTTCATGGTCGGACAGACCATCTCAACCTTTGGATCGTTCCTGGTGCAGTACGCAATCTTTTGGCACCTAACCCTGAGCACCAAATCGGGCGTTGTGTTGGCACTGGCTGCAGTCTTCGGATTCCTGCCGCAGGCGATTGTTTCTATCTTTGCCGGGGTCTGGGCTGACCGAGTAAATCGCAAGGGCATGATCATCATCTCGGACTCGGCGATTGCAATCGCGACGTTCCTACTTGCATTGCTAATGCTCTCTGGTGTCGATGATCTCTGGCTGATTTTCTTGGTGATGGCTGTGCGATCGGTTGGGGCCGGGTTCCAAATGCCAGCCATTTCTGCACTGTTGCCGCAGATAGTCCCAACTGACAAATTGATGAGGGTCAACGGCATAAACAGCAGTATTCAATCCTCCATGACGCTGCTCGCGCCGGTTGCCGCTGCAGCGCTCTACACCTCTATGTCTTTGGTTGGAATCTTGTTTATCGATGTTATTACCGCCATCATTGGACTTTCGCTACTGGCAACCGTCGCGGTCCCCACCTTAGAAAGGGCGAGCCACAGCGAAAAGCCTTCGTATTTTGCTGACCTCAGAGATGGCATCAATTACATCTTCACTCACGACCTGGTTCGCTGGGTCATGGCGATTTTTGGAATCGTGTTCCTGCTGATTGTTGCACCATCCAACCTCTCGCCCCTGATGTTGGTTCGTAACTTTGGTTCAGAGGTATGGCTGCTGACAGTTTTAGAGTTGGCCTTTGGCGTTGGCATGGTGCTGGGTGGTGCACTGATGGCAATCGTGGCATCCAAGCTCGATCGCATCTGGACCATCATCGGCACATCAGTCGCCTTTGGTCTATTGGCTATCGTGATGGGTTTCACCACAAACCTGATTCTTTTCTACAGCCTCTTCTTCTTCATCGGATTGGCAGTTCCTGCATTTTCAACTTCAGCTACCACGCTGCTCCAAGAGACTGTTGAGCCAGAGCGGCAAGGTCGAGTATTTGGATTTGTGGGCATCGTAATGTCGGTGGCGATGCCTCTCGGTATGGCGGTGCTGGGACCACTGGCCGATGTCGTCTCGGTTGAGATTCTGCTGATCATCACAGGTGCGGCTACGGTCCTAATTGCAGTGGTTGCGGTGATGTTACCTGCCGGTCGGCGAGCTATGGCAGCCGCTCACGCCTCAACTGGGAAATCTGAATCGGCTAGTTAGGCTACCTAGACTTTTGCGACAGCTTCTTTTCGTGGGCATCGAGCATCGACTGTAGGTATTTGGCAATTGCTTGTCGTTCGGCATCGGACATTGACTCCAGCACTGAGGCAGAGGCGTCTATCAAAGGTTTAATTTCTGACCAAACTCTGTCTAGAGAATCTGGGTTAGCCACCACTCGAATGGACCTGCGATCATTCGGGTTCCGCTCTCGGGTTGTGTGGCCAACTCGTTCGAGCCGGTCGAGGCTTTGAGTTAGTGCTCCAGCTGTTACACCAATCGCATTCGCGATGGAGCCCGGCGTTGTCGCGCCATTTTCCATTAGGAACTCCATGACTCTGAAGTCGGTGGGGTTTACCTCCAGCTGTTCTCCCAGGGCTCGGCTGTATTCCTGGTTCAGTCGGAATAGCCTTCTCATTAGTTGAGAGGGGGAATTTGCAGCCCCCGAAACAACTTTCTGCTGGGAAGAGTTTGACATAGAAAATAGTTTAGTCCTAAAGTAATTTAGTTACTAAAACAATTTAGGAAATTATGAATTTGATTCTGAACTTCATCACCGGCAAAAAAACTGCTTGGGTCACGTTGCTGATCGGTTTAGTTTTTGCCGGGTTGGCCTTTGGTCCACTTCGCGCTGCGACCACCGAGACAGCGCCAACCAACGGCCTGCCAGAGACCTCTGAGACTGCACTTGTAAATGCAGCGCTTGAGACTCTGCCTGGCTCCGATGCCACTGCGGCGGTATTGGTTTACAAGTCCGAGTCCAAGTTCACCGAAGACCAACTCAAGTGGCTGCAGGGTGAGTTTGACCCAATGGCCCAGATGCCGGTTGGGGGAGTGAACGAGAAGTTCTTGGAGCTTACTAATCTCGAGATTCAAGGCCAGCCATTTGTTCCACCGGCCCAGGTTTCTGAAGATGGCATGGTTGCCGTAGTAACCGTTCCGCTTGAGCAAACCGATGAGGTTGAGGTTGTGGCCGAACGCGCAGCGGAGATTCGCGAGCTTGCCAAGGAGGACATGCCAGCGGGTCTGGAGGTTTACCTAACTGGACCCGAAGGATTCCAGGCAGATCTCAACAACGTCTTTGCAGGTGCTGACTTCACCCTGCTGCTTTCAACCGTGATCGTTGTTGCGGTTTTGCTTTTGGTCACTTACCGCTCGCCAGTGCTATGGCTGGTACCGCTTTTGGTGGTTGGTGTCGCTGACGGCATGGCCGGGCAACTTGGTCGCCAGGTTGCGACCTTGTTTGGCATGGTGCCCGATGGCTCGGTGACTGGAATTCTGTCGGTGCTAGTTTTCGGTGCCGGTACCAACTACGCGCTACTTCTTATTGCTCGCTACCGCGAGGAGCTACTTCTCCATGAAGATCGTTATGCAGCGATGCGCGCGGCGGTCCGTGGTGCTGGTCCGGCAATTTTGGCTTCGGGCGGAACCGTCACGCTGGCGCTACTTACTCTTACCTTCGCCGAACTTGGTGGTAACCGAACCCTTGGTTTGGTCTGTGCCACCGGAATCATCATTGCGATGATCTCCGCGCTGTTGGTTTTGCCTGCCGCGCTGGTTGTCTTTGGTCGCGGGCTGTTCTGGCCGTTTATTCCAAAGTTCGGTGGCGAGAACAAGAGCCTTCGCGGTCTGTGGGGCAAGCTTGGTAAGGCTGTCAGCCGAAGGCCTGCACTTGTTTCAGTGTTTGGTGTATTGGTCTTGCTCGGATTGTCACTTGGTTCCACTGGAATCCAGGTTGGACTCTCTTCCACGGAGCAGTTCCGTGAGAAGCCTGAGGCGGTCTTTGGTCAGGAGATTCTGTCCGAGGCCTTCCCAGCTGGAGCAACAACTCCAACCAACGTCATCGTGAACTCAGGTGCCGAGGACGAGGCCAAGAGTGTTGCCGAAAAGGTGGCCGGTGTTGCTGAGGTGACAATCGGAGAGACCAACGGCGAGGTCGTTGCCCTGAGTGTCGTGCTAGACGCAACTGCAGGATCTGAAGAGGCATATCAAGCGATCCGCGATTTGCGCACCGAGCTTGCGACCCTGGATGGCGCAGAGGCTCTGGTTGGAGGTCTCGATGCAGAGCAGCTGGATGTGAAGACCGCATATGAGAAGGATCAGCTACTGGTAATTCCACTGATTCTGCTTTTGGTCTTCTTGGTGCTGGTGCTACTGCTTCGATCGCTGTTGGCTCCAGTATTGCTACTCACCACGGTGGTCGCATCGTTCTTCTCAGCCATGGGTGCGAGCTGGTTGATCTTCCAGAACCTTCTCGGGCTACCAGCTCTTGACCTAAGCGTGTTCCTTTACGCCTTCTTGTTCTTGGTCGCCCTCGGTGTTGACTACAACATCTTCTTGGTCTCCAGAGCACAGGAGGAGGCCGTAAAGCACGGCACCCGAGAAGGCATGGTGAGAGCGCTAAGCGCAACCGGTGGTGTGATCACCTCTGCCGGTATCTTGCTCGCCGCGGTGTTTGCAGTCCTTGGAGTATTGCCGTTGATTGCGCTATACCAGATCGGAATCATCGTCTGTATCGGTGTGCTTTTGGACACCTTGCTGGTGAGAACGGTGATTGTTCCGGCTCTAGCCTTTATGACCGGTGACAAGTTCTGGTGGCCAAGAAAGAAGCTAACCGCACCTAAGTTCGGCTAAGAACCCAAACGGTCTCATCAGGGGCCAAGAAAGCACCGCTTCCAGATCTGAGCAAAAGCTCACCGGCTGGGAGCGGTGCTTCGTTTTTGCCGAAATTGTGAACCACCAAAACCTTCCCATTTTGATAGCTCAATAGATCCGAAGTTGAGACCCAGTCGAAAGAGCCCTCTCCAAGTGCTAGCTCTTTCCTTAGCTTCAGTGCGCTCTTGTAAAGCGCCAGGGTTGAATTCGGATCTTGCTCTTGAACATCTCTGGCAAGGGCCGCGTATGCCCCTGGCTGCGGCAACCAAGCTTTTCCGCTTTGGTTGAAACCGTTGGTTAGTCCACCCCTAACCCAGGGCAGTGGTACGCGGCAACCATCTCTGCCAACCCTTTTGCCACCGGTTCTAAAGAAGGTTGGATCTTGACGGTGTTCCGGGGCAATGGTGGTGTGCTCCGGTAAACCAAGCTCTTCACCCTGATAGAGGTATGACGCACCCGGCAGGCCGAGCATAAAAAGGGTTGACGCCTTGGCTTTTCTCAGGCCCAGCTCATTATCTGGTTGTGGGTTCTCAGGCCCAATTCCATCGGACGCGGTTGCGCGACCGTAGTCACCGCCAAATCTTGAGGCGTGGCGAATCACGTCGTGGTTGTTGAGCACCCAGGTGCTGGGTGCGCCAACCGCATCGAATGCGTCGAAGGACTCGTTGATGGCATCGATCAGTCGATCCTTTTCCCAACCGGCATCTAGGAATCTGAAGTTAAAGGTTTGGTGGAATTCGTCTGGTCTAACCCAAAGTGCCATGAAACTAAGCGGCAATACGTAGGCCTCACCACACATCGCTCGCTCACCTGGGTAGCTCGCAAGGATCTTGCGCCATGATCTGAAGATCTCGTGGACGCTGTCTTGGAACCACATAGGTGGGTTTTCTCGACCCTCGATAAATCCAGCCCCGGCCTCATCGACGTAGGGGTGATCTGGTAGTCCTTCGGCCTTGCCCATCGCGTGGGGTTGGTCGACACGGAAACCATCAACTCCTCGGTCCAGCCAGAACCTCAAGATCTCTTCAAACTCTCGCTGCACGTGTGGGTTTTCCCAGTTCAAATCCGGCTGAGAGGAGTCAAATAGGTGGACATACCACTCGCCATCTGGAGTCCTAGTCCAGGCCGGGCCGCCAAACATCGACTGCCAGTTGTTTGGCGGGAGTTCGCCGTTTTCGCCGCGGCCAGATTTGAAGTGGTAGTAGCTACGTTCTTTCGATCCTGGCCCAGCTGCCAGCGCCTTTTGAAACCACTCGTGCTGGTCTGAAGTGTGGTTTGGAACCAGATCAATCATGACCCTGATTCCCAGCTCATGAGCCTTTGCAACCAACTCGTCAAAGTCGGTGAGGTTGCCGAAAAGCGGATCCACAGAGCGATAGTCAGCCACGTCGTAGCCGGCATCCTTTTGCGGGGACTTGTAAAAAGGCGAAAGCCAAACCGCATCAATCCCGAGCTCAGAGAGCTTGACTAGGTTCTGGGTTATGCCTTTGAGGTCACCCATGCCATCGCCGTTGGCGTCACTGAAGGACCGTGGGTAGATCTGGTAGATGACACCAGATCTCCACCACCCGCTTCCTGGGCGTGGGGAGTGCAGCACGTTTAGAGCTTAATCCACACGACCTGGTCGTGCTCGAGTACCCCGTTTAGTCCAACCTGACTTGTCACCAGAACCTCACCCTTAGGTAGTTCGATTGGCTCGCCCTCGAAGTTGGCAATCACCAAAATGCCGTTGTTCTGGTAACCGAGGGACTTCTGAGAGCAGTAGTCCTCTACCCAATCAAAGGAACCCAGACCCAGGTTGTGATCCTTGCGCAGCTTGAGAAGTGACTTGTAGAGCTCAAGGGTTGAACCTTCAACACCTTCTTGCCTGTCTCTTGCATACTCGCCGTAGTGATCGGGCTGTGGGAGCCAGGACTCTCCAGTTGCACTAAAGCCAAACGCGGGTGCTGCGGCCTCCCATGGAATTGGGACTCGGCAGCCATCTCTACCGACACGCTCACCCTTGGTGCGGAAGTACGTTGGGTCTTGACGGTACTTACCCTCAAGTGTGGTGTGCTCAGGCAGACCTAGCTCTTCACCCTGATAGATGTAGGCACCACCGGGTAGACCTAGCATGAAGCTGGTTGCAGCGCGAGCGCGGCGCAGACCCTTTGCAACATCAGGTTGTGGGTAGTCAGGTCCAATGCCATCGCCCTGCTTGGGGACCTGGTCATAGGCAAATCTAGTGGCGTGACGAATGACATCGTGGTTAGAAAGCACCCAGGTGCTAGGTGCACCGACATTGCCAAACTCAACCAGCGACTCGGAGACAACCTGCTTGAGCTGCTCCGCCTTCCATTGCGCTTCGAGATAACCGAAGTTAAAACTCTGGTGATACTCGTCTTGACGCACCCACTTGGCCATTCTGGATAGCGGCAACACCCAGGCTTCTGCGGCCATGATGCGGTCGTCATACTCATCTACGACCTTGCGCCACTCACGAATGATCTCGTGAATACCCTCCTGACCCCAGAATGGGTGCGGCTTGGTGCGGTCTTTTGGTTTGTTGGTTTCCTCTTCACCGCTCATGGTGGTGGAAGCCTCTTCTACATCCGGCAGACCCTTTTCCTTGACCAGGCCGTGTGCGACGTCGATGCGGAAACCGCCGGCACCGCGATCTAGCCAGAAGCGCAGGATGTCCTTGAACTCCTCGCGAACCTCTTCGTTGTCCCAGTTGAAGTCCGGCTGAGACGAGTCGAAGATGTGCAGGTACCACTGACCTGGCGTGCCATCTGGCTCGGTGATTCTGGTCCAGGCAGCACCTCCAAATACTGATGGCCAGTTGTTTGGAGGTAGTTCACCGTTGCGACCTTTGCCGTCTCTGAACATGTAGCGCTCACGAGCCGGAGATCCCTTTGGCGACTTCAAAGCTTCTTGAAACCATGGGTGCTGGTCTGAAGAGTGGTTAGGCACTAGGTCGACGATGATTCGAATTCCTAGTTTTTTACCCTCGGCGACCAGATCATCGAAGTCCTGCAGTGTTCCAAAGCGTGGATCTATGTCGCGGTAATCCGAGACGTCGTAGCCAGCATCCTTTTGAGGAGAGCGGAAAAACGGTGAGCACCAAACGGCATCGATGCCCAGCTTGGCAAGCTCCGGTAGACGCTCACGGATGCCCTTGAGGTCACCCATGCCATCGCCATCGCCGTCCGCAAAGGACCGTGGGTAGATCTGATAGATGACGGCTGAACGCCACCATTCGGCTCCCTGAGTCATGGGGAAATCCTTCCAAAAAAGAACAAAAACTGTAAACGCTTACAAAAAGTAATCACTTTCCAGCACCTGTCAAAGCTAGTTGTTTACTGCGATTAGGCTAATTGAAAGTAATCAATTTGTTACAAATCGGATAACTATTTTTCTTGCCTGTAAACGTTTACAGAGTGATTTACTTATCGTGCGCGTCGTATCCCTCGACGACAAAGGAGAGAAATGAAATCAAAGAAGATTGTGGGCCTGGCCGTTTCACTCGGTCTAGCCGCCTCAACCTTGTTGGGAGCACTGCCTGCTTCCGCAGAGGACAAGGTCATTACCGTATGGGCTGACGGCCAGCGCGGTCCAAACCTAGTCAAGACCCTTGGATCTCTAGAGAGCCAAAAGGGTGGCGAGTGGGTAGCTGGTTACAAGGTGAAGGTTGTTTCCTTCTCCAGCTTTGACGCACTGAAGGCTGCCGTTGACAACATCACCAAGGATGGACCTGACGTAATCGTCGGTGCAAACGACTGGGTGCCTACCCTTGCAGGTAACGGCAAGCTAGCTCCTTACACCCCATCCGCTGCAGTTCGTAAGAACTTCAACCCAAACAACTGGTTTGACCTCACCTACAAGAACCGTATCTACGGTGTACCAGTAGACGTGAACAACGTTGCAATGCTTGTAAACACCAAGCTAACCGGTAAGAAGCCAACCACCTTTGGTGAGATGGTCGACTACTACCTAGCTAACAAGTCCTCCAAGGGCCTAAAGGCTGGTCTATGTGTAGCTGGTGGTGGAATGTCATGGGGTGCTCACTCAGTGCTAAGCGCACTTGGTGGCGGCGCCTACCCAATCCGCAACGCTGTAGTTGACACTCGCCAGAACCCAGTTCCTGCGACTGTTGCTACCAACATCCAGAAGTACCTGCTCGACTCAAAGGGTGCTTCAAACGGCTTCTTCCCAGCATCCGACACCGGATGTAAGGACAACTTCCTTGCAGGCAAGGTTCCTTACGCCATCATCGGTAACTGGGAGTGGAAGGACTACGTAGACAAGGGCTTCTCCATGAACAACCTGATGGCTGTCCCTGGCGTGAAGAAGGGCACCTTCGGTGCAGCCTTCGGTAGCGTGTCCGGTGCTATGTTGACCTCCTTCGCTGAGAAGAACGGCAACGACGCAGCTGCTAAGTCCCTGCTAGCTAACTTCTTCGCTTCGGAGAAGGGCCAGGTTGCCTACCAGAAGTTCGAGCTACGTCCACCAGCCAACAAGGCAGCAGCAGCTAAGTCTTCTGCAGCTCAGAAGGGCTTCGGAGGCGCAGCTGCATCCGCATCTGTTCCACAGATCGGTGCAATCCTGAACGGCTCTGCCGGCAACGCTTCCTACTGGGACGCACTACCTTCATTCTGGAACGACGTTCTAGTAAAGAAGGTTGCACCTGGAACCGCTGTCTCCAAGCTAAACAACCTGTTCAAGAAGAACATTGTTGCTGGAGTAAAGATCCTCTAATTCGAGGGCAAGTGCTTCGGGGGTGGCCTAGCCACCCCCGAAGCATCATCATTTAGAAGCAATTAGGAATCATGAAACTCTTCACCGGAACCAAGCTGGCAGTAACTGCAAAAGTCATCTTTGTCAGCATTTCGCTGGCCCTTTTGGGTCTATTGGCCCAGAGCGCATTCGCATCCGGTGAAGGCCTGATCGCAGGCTTCATCGCACTTTCTATGATTGCCCTGGCAATCGTCTACTTCACCAAGATCTCTATCCCGATGAAGTTCTTCCTTCCGGGCGTGATCTTGCTCACGGCTTTCGTGGTTTTGCCGATTGCCTACACATTGGTAATGTCCGGGTTCCAGTTCAAAACTGGAAACTATGTAGACAAGCCTCAGGCACTCGAGCGCATTGTTGCCGACTCCTATGTTCCCGACGATTCCGGTCTCACTTTCGATGTCATCGTGGGTGAGAACTCCCAGGGCGAACCAGCACTACTTGCTACCGACTATATGTCGGGCGAATTTTTCCTCGCCACCGAGGAATCACTAACCCCGCTCGATGAGTCTCAGGTCACCATTGATCCTGAGCTTGGCATTGCGGTTGAGACCGAGGGATTCACGAGATTTGATAACGACCAACTGGCTGCGGAGGGCGAAGCTTTCGCCCAGTTGAAGTTCGCGGGCCCCGGTGAGTACTTCCTGGCGCTCGAGGGTTTTGAAGTAGCGATCCCCCTAAAGCCAGGTCTGGTTTATGACGAGGCAACCGACAGCTTCACCCATGCCGAAACCGGCGCCAAGTATGTCGACAACGGCCGCGGTAACTACGCCAACATCGACGACCCAGAGGACAAGCTAAACCCTGGTTGGAGATCTCCGATTTGGTTTGAGAACTACGTTTCGCTGGTGACCGATGAAAAGGTTCGCGAACCATTCATGGGTGTCTTTATCTGGACCATGGTGTTCTCGGTGCTGACCGTGCTCACTCAGTTCGCACTTGGTCTTTTGGTGGCTCTGGCACTCGACAAGCCACTGCGGGGTCGTCGCTTTTACCGAATCATCATCATCCTTCCGTACGCAGTTCCATCGATCATGAGCATCCTCATCTGGGGAGGTATGTTCGACACCGAGTTCGGTGCAATCAACGCTTTGCTGGGAACCAAGATTGCCTGGTTCCTAGATCCAAACTTCGCTAGAGCCGCGGTCATCATCGTGAACCTTTGGCTTGGTTTCCCATACTTCTATCTGATTTCAAACGGAGCTCTGCAGGCGATTCCAGGTGAGCTTTCGGAGGCCGCTCGAATCGACGGAGCATCCAGTCGTCAGATCTTCTGGCAGATCACACTGCCGCTTCTTTTGAAGATGCTGACTCCGCTGTTGATTGCATCATTTGCTTTCAACTTCAATAACTTCAACCTGATCTTCTTGCTCACCGGAGGTGGTCCAAGAAGCGATCTGGATGGCGAGATCGCTGGAGCGACCGACATCTTGATCAGCTACACCTACAAGATTGCCTTTGGATCTCAGGTCCAGGATCTCGGTTTGGCATCTGCAATTTCGGTCGTGATCTTCATTCTCGTAGCGGCAATCTCGCTCTACGGCATAAGACGATCCAAGGTCTTGGAGGAGTTCATCTAATGAAGTGGCTAAAAGAAAACCTATGGCGCCACGGTGTGGCGATGTTCGCGGTTTTGTTTGCTGCGTTTCCGCTTTACCTGGTCATCGTGACCTCGTTCGCGTCTTCCGGATCCCTGCAGCTGACCTCATTTATCCCAAATGAGATTTCGTTTGTGAACTACGACAAGTTGTTCAATGACCCGACAATTCCGTTTTTGACCTGGGTCTGGAACTCGCTTGTGGTCGCTGGCATGGTTTCGGTTTTTTCGGTTGTGATTGGTGCTGCCTCAGCGTTTGCGTTTAGTCGTTTGAGATTCAAGGGTAAGAAGTTTGGTCTTCAAGCCCTCCTCCTGATTCAGATGTTCCCCGCCATCCTGGCGATTGCCGCGATTTACATAATCATGGAGGGCATTGGAAACTTTGCTCCTGAGTTTGGACTCGGAACTCAGTCCGGTCTAATCCTGGTTTATCTAGGTGGAGCGATGGGTGTAAATATCTGGCTACTCAAGGGATTCGTTGACTCGATCCCAATCGAAATCGACGAGGCAGCCAAGATCGATGGTGCATCGGAGATGCAGACCTATTGGCAAATCTTTATCCCACTGGCATCCCCAGTGTTGGCGGTAGTGACGCTACTTAGCTTTATCGGTACATTCAACGAATACATCTTGGCGAGACTCTTCTTGGTTGACATGGATGTACGAACCGTTGCAGTTGGACTGCAGCAGTTTGTTGCCGGTCAGTACTCAGAGAACTGGGGAGCATTCGCAGCTGGATCGATCTTGGCTTCGATTCCGATTGTGATCATCTTCCTATCGCTCCAGCGCTACATCGTCTCAGGTTTGGCCGGCGGCGCAGTCAAGGGCTAAGCCCTAATCTCGCTTTCGTCTGACACGATATCGCTGTGCGAAAAAGTACTGCCACCAAGCTAGCCCTGCTCTCGGTTTCGATTTTGGCGCTCGCTGGATGTTCGCAAGCCGATGCCCCGGTGCAGTCTCAGACCGCAGCCGCCACCGATGGAGCGGCGCTGACAATTTGGGTCGATGCTGATCTCAAAGATGTTGCAAACACACTCGCTGAGCAGTATGCCCAAGACGCTGGCGGAACCCTGAACGTTGTTGAAAAGGACTTCTATCAGGTCGAGGCAGAGCTAGCCTCCGGAGCACCAGATATATTTATCGGTTCCACGGAGTGGACCGACCGGTTGGCTCAAGCTGGGTCGCTGGTGAGTTTGGGTGAGCCGAACCGCTCAGGATTTGAGCCGCGGGTATTGCAGGGTGCTAGCTACCAGGGGCAG
>JACCDH010961230.1_pt1 | contig 11724 bp, 9 predicted proteins | sample 7442481 | NCBI WGS metagenome assembly JACCDH01 (sample SAMN15323433, study PRJNA562643) | freshwater metagenome | isolation source: river surface water | place: USA:Blue River Watershed | collected 2017-08-15 | reverse complement strand
GTTGCCACCAATGTTCCTGCAACAAACCCTTCTTCTGAATATCGTTGCAACAGATCAAAGCCAAATTTTTCCCGAAATTCAAACGGCTTAGATTTTTCTGACACAGAACATAAGGCCGACATACTTATTAAAAGATTCAAGAAAATCGATAACAGACGCATGTTAAACTCCTTTTTCTTTAACAACCTTGAAAATATTTTCAAACAAAATCTTGCAAATAAGTTTACTGCCAGTCAATCTATAAATGTTTTTTTTGTTATGCGTACAAGAATAAAAAAACTAATGCACGAAAAAAGGGACCTGACAAGCAAGCCCCTTACAAAAAAAATATATATTTTCTTGGTCTTATAATTTTTTGATATTTTTTTGTTTCCAATATTCTGCAATAATACCGGTTGATCCTGTCACTGCAATCACGCCATGACGATCATCAACCATTTTTTTTGCACCTTCAAATGCTTCAACAAAACTTGAACATGCTTTTGCTTTGACATTCAAGTCTTTTGCAATCGCTTCAAGTTCAAGCACATTATGTGAAGGCTCATCATGAGGCAAAGGAACAAAGAAAATAAATCCTGCAACTTTTTTAAACAAATAACGCATTAATTTGATAATTTCTACTGCATCAATCGATGTTTTAATACCAATAATTAATGAAACACCTTTTAATTGTTTTTGATAATGCAAAAGACGAATGCCTAAAAAAAGATTAGTAAATGCATCAAGATTTTCGGCATTATCAAGAAGTACCGTCGGTTTTTCTTTTTCTAACAATTCAAAACGACCATGCAATAATTCAAAATTTTCAAGCCAAAAAGTACGTAATGTTTTGATCGGATTTAATTCTGCATTTCGCTTTGCTTCCGTTGTTGGACGTCCACGACGACCACGCTCAGTTGCTAACAAATTGCCTCGTAAAAATGGAGAAAATTTCTGTTTAATTTCTTCAACATACAATTGTGCTATACGCTCAGCAAGTGATGCAGAACGACCATACAATTGTTCAAAAATATAGGGAAGTGGTGCTAATTTTCTAATCGGCATCGCCCATAAAAGCCCTTTTGTTTCAGCGTATTGTTTCATTTTTTGCAGACGGATTTTACTCTGCTCAGCCGAAACAACCCATGAATCTTTTTTCGCGACTGCCATCATTTCAAAAGCAGCAGCATCAAGATCAGAACCTAAAATATCTTCATGAGTACTTGCAACGCGTGTCAATGCAGTAATGCAAGGAGTAAATGCAGCTGTTGCATCATACGCTCCGCCAAGACCTGTTTCCATCAAAACCAGATCAGCTTTTTCTGCATCAGCATACAATAAACCTGCCATGTGCACAATCTCATATGCAGTTGCTTGCCATTGTTCAACTTCAACAAGCGAAATAACTTCATTAACATGATCTACGAATGTTTTGTTATTAATATTAACAAGATCAGCTGCAAGCCGTTCATTATAATTTAAAATATGTGTTGAATAAATACTAACCACACGAATCTGCTCTTCGCACAAAAGCTTCGCAGTAAATTGAATAGTTGAACTTTTACCATTATTTCCCACAACAAGAATAAGATCTCTTTTTGCTGCGATATTACCCAATGCAATATTCATTTTTTGCATACGCTCAACAGCTTCCTTGCTATAATCAATTTTTTTGAGCCCATCAAGATAGGAAACTATTTCTGTATAATTCCGCACTTTAGCAAAACTTTTCTGCGCTTGAGCTGATACACGAGAAACATTGGTCATACTCTTCCTTTCTGGTAAGATACATACAAAAAAGAGCATTCTAACATCTTTAAATCCTGTATGTATAATTATTATAGTACGGTAATCGTAAACAAAGAACTGATTCTCTTAATATTCTAATTGTAATTTTATAATTTTATATTGCTCAATTTATCAATTTTTTTCTTGAAGGTGAAGAAAAAAATTTAATATTTAATAAAAAAAATAAAATTACTTTAGAAAAATATCATTTTGCATTATCGTTTTATAAAATAACTTTTTTAACACTATAGAGGTAAAAAATGATTCTTACAATAGCTGAATTACAAAAAAATGACGCTTTGAATAAAAGCTTAGAACTCATCAAAGAAAGTAAATCTATCACATTCTTAACACACTTTAAACCCGATGCAGACGGCATTTCAGCTTGTGCAGCTTTATCCTATTGGCTTGTAAAACAAGGCAAACAAGTCGAAACAATCTATCCATCCACCGCTGAATCCGTTTTATATGCCCAACCAAAAAATGTTTTTATTAATCAACATCATCAAATACCTGATCTTTTAATAGCTTGCGACACCGCAAATTATGATCGTTTGTATTTTCCTGAACTTTTTACAACCATTCCACTTATCAACATTGACCACCACATCAGCAATAGCATCAAAGGAACCTACGATCTTGTTGCATCCGATGCTTCAAGCACCTGTGAATTAGTCTATGTCTTACTTCAAAATTGGGACATTACTTCTATCGACAAAGAAGTCGCATCAATTTTATTGTACGGAATTTTATATGACTCACAATCATTCCAAACCAACAATACAACACCAAATACTTTACGCGTTGCTGCTGATCTTGTTGAAAAAAAAGCAGAACTATTTTTTCTCAATCGCTTATTATCAGCACAAAAAACAAAAAATATCATGAAACTTTGGGGATATTTGCTCCAAAAAATGCAATATTCATCCACAGAACAATCAATCTGGCTCAGTATCAATGAAAAAACTTGTGCAGATCATGGATGCGACATGAGCGCAATTCAAGGACTCCATAATTTTATCATTCAAAATATGGCGGTCGATATTGTTGCACTTTTTGCTGAGATTAATGCAGAAGAAACTAAAATTTCACTCCGTTCAACAAAAACTGATGTCAATGCACTTGCCCAAAAATTTGGTGGTGGTGGACATAAAAATGCAGCTGGACTCATGCTTAAAAAACCACTTGATGAATGTATAGCATTGATCAAACCCTACTTTACATAAACTCCATAAAGCTGCCAAAAGTGCCATAAAAACGTTGCTATGGCCAAACAAGGGCCAAAGGGAATTCTCTGTTTTAAAAATGAAGTCTCTTGTTTATGTATAAAAAAACTTATAATGACACCAAGAATTGATGCGATCCACAAAACAAAGAGAATCTCTTCAATACCCCAAAAGCTTCCTATCAATGCCATTAATTCCATGTCCCCCTCACCGATGCCTTCCTGCCCACGTATTTTTTTTACCGCTGCATTAATGCTCCATAAAAGCGCATAACCAAAAAACGCTCCCATCAAACTATCAAGCAAAGTAATTGATAAAAATCCAAAAGCAGCAAGAAGAAACCCAATCGGTGCAAGCCAGAGCGAAAATGGCGTTAAAATAACCATCTCTTCAAGATCGGTCCGTATAGCAATAAGCAATGCACTCAAGGGGATTAAATAAATTAAAGCAATATAATCTTGAGTAAAAAAAGCATATACATAGTGCCCACTCAAAATAACAGCACTTAAACATTCAATAAACGGATATAACCATGAAATCGGCTTTTGACAACATGCTGAACGCCCGCGTAAATAAAAAAAAGAAATAATCGGAATATTATAAAAAAAAGAAATAATTGCCCCACACCAAGGACAAAATGATCTAAGCGTAAAAAAAGATTTATTATAAACCAATCGATACGCAACAACATTTAAAAAAGAACCAATCGATGCAAAAAGAAAAAAAACTGAAAGCAACCAGACGCTCGCTAATAAATAATCTTCTAAAAAGAGATTACTCAAGAGCAGCATTTGTTTCAGTCTCTTTTACCTGATCAAGCAACGCTTCAAGCTCACGTTGCTTTTCTAATTCTTCATCAAATAAAAAAACAAGATCTGGAACATAGCGCGTTTTAATCGATCGACTCATTGCAGCGCGCAACGATCCTTTGTATAATTTTAACGTAGCAAGTAACTTAAGAAAATCTTCTTTTCCTAAAAAACTACTAAAAAAAAGATAACAAATGCCGCCATCAGCAGAAACATCAACGCGTGTTATTGCAAGCGAAGTAAACGCAGGAACATCACTCATTAATGCTTGAAACAAGCGTGAAAATTCTTTTTTATAAAGAGATTTTTTTTGCTCTTGTCGAACAGAGCCAGATCTTTTGTGTAACATATTTTTTTATACTAAATCGCTTCAGCAGCTTTTAAAATATTATTTTTGATTGCTCGCATTTTGCGTTTACGTTTTTTTTGTGAAGGAGCTTCAAAATAAACGCCTCGCTTCATATCGCGCACAACGCCTTCGCGTTCAATTTTTTTTTTTAATTGTTTAAGGCTTTTTTCCACATTCCCATTCACAGAAACTTCAATATTGTAGGTTTTTGACATTGCGATCAACCATCCTCAAAAAGTAATAATAACAATACAAACTATATTTCATAGATAGCAGAAAACAGTCAGCTTGTCAAAAAAACAAGTCTTAAAACCTAAAAATAAGAATTTTATTTCTCTTTTATCTCTCTTATTCACTTAATCATGCTCACTGGCAACAGTCTCTTCATGACCTTTATTAGACATTATTTCTAAAAAAGAAGTAGCTTGAATACGTGCTTCAGATGTTGGATTTGTATATTTAAACGTATCATATGCTTCATCAATAACTGCGCGTGGAATATTTGTACAATAGGCCCCTTTAAGAATCTGATTAAATATTTGCTTATTAATTGTTTCAACTAAAAAACTTAATTCTTTTGATGTTTTATGATCAACAAGCAAAGCACGATATAAATCAAGAAATGCATTCTCTGTTTGCTCAGAAGCATCATTTTTAGCAGTCATAAAATCAAGTTTCAATCTCTTAATCAATGCATCATCAATAAAATTTTGATATCCGTCTAATTTTAACTTATCCATATCAAGAATTAATTTTCCTAAATAATCTGATATTTTTTTCCAAAGCATAGTTTCTGCATACTTAGAAGACGTAACATCAAGAGGATTATGATACTGATTCCCTAGCGATAAGCGCTGAATTTGGCACATATCACGGAAAAAATTCTTAACAGGATCCTTGAATTGATCAAACTTTTCTATTTTACTGTTAAACAGCGGAACTTTTAACTCTGATAAAACAATATTTAACAGTTCTACCGTTAAACTTTGATCTGTCTCAAGATAGATCAAATTACGTAATTTTTGTAATAAATCAATAATACGCATATGATTAGTTTTTGAAGTAGTATGTTTTAAAAATTGATCATACTTTTGATTAATCAATTTAAAACAAACTGCATTCTCTTCAATTAAACTCGCTGCATTTTTATAAAGAATATCAAGACGATCTTTAAATCCTTGACTATGATGATTCACAGGCGCTTCTATATTAAGAGCAACTTTTCCATCTAATAAACTAAATAATGTATTTAAAAATAAAACCATTTTTTGATTTGCAGCAATATGTAATGATCCACTGCTCAAGCCTTGCAATTGATTTTTTTTAACTCGACTTGCCCCCATTAAAGGCGAATACGCTTGATTATTAATTTTTTTATACACATGCTGACATGCTTCACGAATAATATCTTCATTTTTCATAATGAAATTATACATATCACGATACAAAATATTAAAATCCTGCGTACTGTATGTTAATTTTCCTGTTGGATATAAATGTGAAACGTTAGGAATATATATAATAAGTGGTGCCTTAGGATTTTTAAGATCTTCAATGATGGTAAGTTGTTCATCATCAATATGTTCAATATCATTCACACCTGGCATTACATACCCCTGCTTTCTTCCATCTTCCAAAGCTTTTAATAAAGCTCCCTGATTTTTTTTACCAAACATATTGATGATAATCATCAAGTCTAATTTACGATGTAACAACGGCCTTAATGGCAAATTATAATGAACAGCAGCATCAAATAAATCTATTGTTTTTTGTTTACTTAAAAGATTTTCAAATCCTTCTTTTTGCATGCCTCGCATAAAATTATATACAATACCTGAAGATACTGGATGACTATCTTTTATAAACGTATTTTTTGTCCAAAAAGAAAGATTCATACTCTTAAGCGTACGATGTAAAGTAACAGCAAAAGCTGAACCAAAAATCCCACAACAAGAAGCGAGTGGATATTCTTTAAAAACATCTTCTACTAAGCTACCATCTTGAAACTTTGCACCAAAATATTCTGCTGGAACAAAGGCCCCATAATCTCTACTACCTACTTCATACGGAGTAAATTCAAACCAATGATAACCGCCTCCCTTTTGTCTCTGATCAACTGTTACCGCAGTAGAAAGATAGAGAGGCATTGCACCATCATCAACACATTTTCTTAATGATGACAATGTTATATGTGCACCTATTGGGTGTTCATCTGTCCCAAAAATTTTTTTACCTAATAATAATCCCCATTGATCAACTAAATTATATAATTCTTCTCGTTGAGATCTATATGCCAACTGTTCTTCTTTACTTCGAAATAAAAAATCATACAAAGAACTCAAAAAGCTTCCTTGTAAACGCTTTTGTAAATCATTACGCAAAGATTCAAATGTATAATTTTTTCCATACAATGCAGAAAGCATCCATGTTGATCCTGAAACACCTGCAGCATAGGTTGTTACATCCCATATTCCAATATCTTTTAATGCTGCAACAACACCAAAACTTCCAATGAGCGCTCGCATGCCACCACCACTTCCTAGCAATCCAATATTTGGAATATTTTCACCTTCTTGAATATCGACACCAAGTTTTTTAAATGCGCTCTTAACATACATTTTTCTTTTGCTCAAAAATTCTTTTTCTTGATCACAAATATCATACGACAATCGAACAATTTTTTGCTTGGTATCATCAACTTCTTGCATAGATAATCTTTGGTTTATTTCAGCAGAAGAAGTTTTAATAGATGAAATTTTACTTGGAATAAGGCTTACTTTCCCCTGAGTTTCTTTTATAAAAATTTTTGTATCTAAATCTTTTATAGCAAGATGTTCCGTATTTTGAGCAAATTTATTGGTAACTCTTTTTTTAAAAACATCTTTAACACGATTAATATATAAAACATCATGACGCTCATATGGAACATCTTGCGAGGCAAGACTTTCAATGCTCAAAGTTTCTCCTTGCTTTCTTCCTTGAGCATTATACAACACAAAAAAATATGGCTTTTCTGTTGTGTTAATTAATTTAAAAGAACCTGCATAGCAAGCTTGTTGAATAATAAAAAAAAATGAAAACAAGATACTTTTATAATGCATAACTCTCCTTAAAAACTAAAAGGCAAATCGTAATGTCCCCATAAGCGTTTCGGCTCTGACAATCTGTTTACCCGATAGATTTCCACGAAATGCAAGCCCAACTTCAAATCCAGGCGTCACTTCATAGCTGAAGCCAACCGTAAACATCTCATTTTTCCAAAAGCTTGCTTGACTTAAAACATCATATATTTCAGCATCTTCAAGTTGCCCAAATGCTTCTGATGTATTAGCAGGATATTGTTCTAATGTATATTTAGTGATTTCAAATTCAGTTTCATCTGTTTTTGCTGTTTCAAGCGTTAAATATTCAGGGATCGGAACATAGGCAGAAATAGTATCACGCTCGTGCTGTTGATAGATAAAATCAATATAAAAAGAGAGCCCTTCAACGACATGGCGAACCGCCATGGAAAGATCTAAGTTCCATGTCAAGCCTGGTTTTTTTGAAAATTGTTTAGCAAAAGGATACAAGCCCTGATGATACCGATGCGTTGGATAGCGCAACACAACATCTTTGGTATCAAAAAAAACACAGGATCCTTCAAAAGAGAGATACAACATATCAAGAAAATGAAAAATTAATCCGCCTTTAATCCCCCCACCCAAAAAGCCTTCATTCCCTGTTGCTAAACTAAAAACTTTATTTGGATCACTTTTTGCACCGGTTGGAATCCAGATGCCCGCACCAAAAAACGGATATAACGTTATGGCAGGCTCACGGTCAACGCCACTTAAAGTAAGCGGATACATCAATTCAGCTCCAATCATAATATCTTCTATTGTCGTTTTTTGTTGTTTACTAAAATCAAGTCCAAAGCTTCCTGCAACTTCAGTAACTTTCTGTTGATTGGTAAGAAAAATATCACTCTCTTCAGCACCTACTACACTTGCTCCTGTCGTTTTTGAAATAAAATTTCCTGAATATGAATAGTCAACGCACCCAAACTGCAATGTACAACGAACAAAATCAAACGGCTCACACATGATCATTGATCGAAAGCCACGCTTTTTAAATGAACTTTCAATACTCATAAATCCAGCAGTATTTTTTTCATCATCAAAAAAATCAAATTTAAACTTATCTGGCTTAGTAAATACTTCAGCATCTGTGGCAACTGCATTAATTTGTTCATATGCCTTTGTTAATGCAGGAAATGCTTTTTTAGCTTCGGATGTTACATTTGTAAAATCTAATAAATCATTAGTATCTGCTCCAAACTTCAACTTGGTTCCGAAAAAAAATCCAGACGCATTCAATCGACCTAAACGATCACCGACTGGAACTTTAATACTTAGATCATTCCGTGCACTTTTTGCTTGTTGTTGAAAAAATGAAAAATTCCAACTTATCCAACGACGCTCTTGCTCAAATTGAGATTTCAAAGGAGGCAACACATCAACACCGCGAGGGGAGTACAAAGGCATTGGATCATGATATAACAATGTTGGAAATTTTGCCTGAGCATGAAAAACAGTCTGAAATATGCAAAAAATGAATAAAAACAATAGTTTCAGAAAGCGATTTTTAATAGGCATATTAATCCTTTTGTGTCTAAAAATGTCTGTTTTGCATCTTAAATTAGCTTTTGTATAACACTATTTTATAAAAAGGGTCAAGACACTTGAATTGTTGACAAGTTGCGATGTTTTATTGGTATAATTAATAATAATATATTTTATTTGAACCAACTCTATCAACTTTTACCTGCAACAAATAAAAAAGAGCTTAAAAAACGGCCTCAAACAAAGGACGATCAATGAATAAGATTATAAGAAAAATATGTTTCTCTCTTTTAATTCTGCAATGCACATTTTTTTCACTCTCTGCGCTCGATGATGATGATTCTGCTTTTGCACTTGCTGCGCTCAATACCGATGCAGATGATACAGAAAATAGTCAAGATGGAAAAGAAACAGAGCCTTCCGATGCACCTGCCAGCGAACAGAGAATCTCTGAAAAGAGTTACGCTAAAATAAAAGACATGCGCGAGGCATTAGTAAAATTGCTCGGATCAAGTCGATTTACCACAACAGAAAATTTAACCGAACGGCTTAATGAAAGCATAAGTAACCTGGAATCATTAAAAGAAACCATGATACATGAAGGTGATTTTATTGAAAACAGCTCAAAAGCAAGCGAATCTTCATCGCTCAAAAAAGATGATATCAAAAAATTAGTTGCCGCTGCCGTACAAGAGACACTCATGAACAATGCCCATCCAATGCAAGCAACCGTTAATGCACCATTAAAACCGAATACCTCACCTTCTTTTATAGCTCCAATTTTTTCACCATTACCACCACAAGCAACAAATCAAATGAATCAAATGCAACCGCAACAAAATATGAATATGAATAGCATGCAACAGCCGATGAATAATTTTATGCAACAACCAATACAGCCACAACAAAATATAAGTCAAATGCAGGGACAATCAATGGATCAATACAACATCTATCCAACTTTTAATCCAATAGAACAAACAACTCCTGCCCCCCAACAACCTTTTATGCAATCAGCACAGCCATTTCCAGCAACACCGCCCGCTCAAATAACTCCTGCAAAACTGATTACAAGCCCCGTACAAAATAATGCAACCGCTCTAAAACCTTCTTCAACATCTGCAAATCTACCCGAAGCTACTCCATCTGCACCACTAACTCAAGAGATTCAATATTCTGATGAAGGATTTCCTATGGATGTTCCCCTTGATCAAATTGACCAATTTCTTCTACAAAATGATCAAAGCTATACTCCAGGACAATAATCATTTTGAAAAAAACAGATCCTCTGATAATCTACATAATATGATAACTTATTTTTTTGATTATAAAGGAAATGAATGTATTGCTCATATTTTACCGCAACACTTGAACGCCGTATGATCTGGTTTATTACCGGTGCACTACGCAATGAAGACGGACTTGCTTTCGATCGTGCACTTGACACAAAGAATGATCTTTTTGAATTCTTTGTTCCTATCAATCAAGAAAAAGATTTTTTATTATTTATGAATCATTTTATCGAACATCAATTTGTCAGAAATTTTCAAAAAAAAGAGAATCGCCTCCTCCATGAGTCACTATAATAAAGGGAACTTTTCAGCTCCCCTTTATCTATTTTTAAAAATATTATCGACTTAAAAACCGATCAATGCGCGATCTCATCTGCTCTGCTGTTAACAACGCAGCAGCATCTTTAAAATTAAATCCCGAAAATGATCCGGTCAAAACATACCGAATCGTTTTCCACATAAACGGCGCAAGCCCTTTTTGTTCAGCAAGTTTTTCTTGAATCTTACTCAAAAAAATATCTGGCTTGTTGAGTGTATTGATCTGATCAGCAATAATGGTTTTTACTAAGGCTTCTTTGTCAGCAGGAACAACTTGCACAAAGAGTTCTTCTGAAAATTCTGGGTCAACAAAAGAACAACTCAGTAGATCAACAACATCAGAAAGTCGCTTCATTTCAGGTGCAACAATCATCAATTTCTTTTCAAGTTCTTGAGCAGCATTAACTAATTGTTCACCAAAAGCAGCAACTAAAAATGGCCTACTTAACTGTAATAATCGATTTAAAGATATTTTTTGAATCCACTGCTGATTAAACCAGGTCAATTTTTCAACATCATAACGAACTGCTGCTGCAGAACTAACATGATTAAAATTAAAACTTTTAATAATCTCATCAATTGATTGGAGCTCTTGCATACTTGATGATCCAATCATTGCCAGATAATTAACAACAGCTTCCGGTAAAAAACCAGCCTGCATTAAATCATCCAAAGAAAAACCAAAGTCACGCTTTGAAAGCTTTTTTCCCTCAACATTACAAATCATGGGCAAATGCCAAAATGTTGGCATTTGCACCGCAAACGCATCATACAAGGCTGCCTGCAATGCAGTGTTTGACAAATGATCTTCACCACGAACCACATGCGTCATTGCCATTTCACAATCATCAACAAAATTAGCAAAAATGAATGTAAAGCTTCCATCAGCTCGTGTGATAGGAAAATCAGCGAAATTATGCATTTCAAAATTGATTGCCCCTTTTGCAATGTCATTAATCGTTATCGCTTGATCGCTATTTAATGCAAAACGCCAGACAAAAGGAAGTCCAAATGCTATTTTTGCTTTTACTTTTTCTTCAGATAAATGAAGGCAGGTCCGATCATAACGAGGCGGTTTTTTGAGCGCAATTTGACGCTCACGTTTTTTTTCAAGCTCTTCAGGTGAACAGAAACAACGATACACTTTCTGATTTGCTATTAATTCATCAAGATGTTTTTGATAATGTGTAGATCGATCTGATTGATTATAAGGACCATAATTTCCCCCAATACCCGGACCTTCATCATATTTCAAACCAAGCCATGAAAGATCTTCCAAGATTTTTTGTGCTGCAACATCAAGATTACGTGCTGCATCGGTATCTTCTATACGTAAAATAAAAGTCCCTTGATGTTGAC
>JACCDH010062125.1_pt1 | contig 11724 bp, 8 predicted proteins | sample 7442481 | NCBI WGS metagenome assembly JACCDH01 (sample SAMN15323433, study PRJNA562643) | freshwater metagenome | isolation source: river surface water | place: USA:Blue River Watershed | collected 2017-08-15 | reverse complement strand
TATTTGGCGCGAGCTGCAGCAATGACTTTTTTCACATAGGCACCAATTGGGCTGGCCATCCACTTGTCGTCAACATTGGCGGTGGCCTTTTCAAAGGCGGCTTTATTGGAGCGGTTAATGACAGCACCCAAAGCTTTAAGTTCAGCTTCAAGCTTGTTGTCAGCTTCTTGGGCCAAATTGCGTTGAAGCTTGGTAGCCTCCGCTGCAGCTTCCATGACCGCTTTTTTGTTAGCGTCTGAAAGGCCATCAAAGCTTCGCTTGTTCATGACGAAGGGGGTCATTTCATACTTGTGACCTGTCAGCGAGATGTACTTGTTGACTTCGTAGAGCTTGGCTGATTTGATATTGACCAGTGGATTTTCTTGCCCATCGACCACCCCTTGCTGCAAGGCTACATAAAGTTCGGTAAATGCGATTTGCTGTGCCTGTGCACCCACTGCAGTCATGATGTCTACCGTCACTGCATCAGGTGGCGTGCGCATTTTTAGGCCCTTCATGTCCTCGGGCGTGTTCAAAGGACGCTTGCTGTTGCTCATGTGGCGAATACCATTGTCCCAATAGCCTAGAACCACCATGCCTTTTTCAGCTGTTTTATCAGCCAGTTCTTTACCAACTGGACCATCCATCACCTTCCAAGCACTAGGCAAATCTGCAAATAAGAAAGGCATACCAAATGCAGCGTACTCTGGCACGACATTGGCAAACGCGCCTTGGCTGTTGGCAGTAATGTCAACTGCGCCAGAGCGCACTGCAGTGATCAGTGCGGGGTCGGTTCCGAGCTGGCCGGAAGGTGAAACAGTCACTTCCACTTGACCATTGGTTTTAGCCTTAACGATCTCTGCAAACTTCAATGATGCAATGTGTCGGGGATTGTCAGGCGCGGAGCCATGTCCAAGACTCAGCTTCACAGTTTGGGCATTGACCAGGCCGGTAGCAGCCAAAACAACTGAAGCAACAAGGGTACGGCGAAGAGTTAAGAATTTCATGATGTTTGTCTCCTGGATAAAAAGAAAATTTATAAATTTGAACAACAACTAACGAAGCAAGAACTTAATGAATCAACATACCGCCATTGACATCTAAAGTGATGCCTGTGCAGTACTTAGAAAGATCACTGGCTAGAAACACCACCACACCAGCAACATCGTTGGGTTCGCCGATTCGAGCAAGGGGGATGCCATCCAAAATTGCTTGGTGTTTGTCGGCAGGTATCTTGCCTTTGTTGATATCGGTGGCAATCAAGCCAGGCGTGATGCAGTTGACGCGGATGTTGTTGCCACCAAACTCGCGAGCCATCGCACGCGCTAAACCCAAGACACCCGCTTTGGCTGCTGAGTAATGTGGGCCACCCAAAATACCGCCGCCCCGCTGCGCAGAGACCGATGAGATGCAAATGATCGATCCACTACCCTGTTCAACCATGGTTGGCAACACAGCTTGAGAGGCATACATCGTTCCACGCAAACTCACATCAAGAATGCGATCGTAGTCAGAACCTGTGAGGTCTAGAAATTTTGCAGGCTGGGTGATGCCGGCATTGTTAAGCAAGATATCGATGCGACCGAATTTCGCCTTAATGGCTGCTGCGGCTGCTTCGCATGAAGCCTTGTCTGTGACATTGGCCACCAGACCCAAGTGCTGTGAACCCAATGCGGATGCAGCCGCTTGCGGGTTCGTTGCCTCTAAATCAAGAATCACCACTGTGGCGCCTTGTGCGGCCATCATCTTTGCACTGGCGAAGCCCAGACCATTCATACCAGCGCCGCCCGTAATCACGGCCACTTTGTCTTTCAATAACATGCACGTCTCCTCTAAGTAATTGCTTAACTTGCGATAAGTGCTGCGATTGTTTGCCAGACTTGTACCTGAAGACAAACGATATAAAATCAACCGTAATTAAATTTTTTTCATGTTGCATTGCAATAATTGAACAAGTAAAAGAACATGATTCCGCCTCTCGCTGCTCTGCAGGCCTTTGAAACCATTGCCCGGCGCAAGAGCTTTGCCTTGGCGGCAGAGGAACTGCACCTAACACCCTCGGCAGTGAGCCATCAAGTTGCTAAGCTCGAAGGTATGCTGCATGTTCGATTGTTTGAGCGTTCGGCTCGCGGCGTAGAAATGACACCCGCTGGGCAGCAATACTTACAGCGCGTCGCAAGCGCATTGGGGGCCATCAACACCGCCACAGAGGACTTGCGGCATGGCGTGCAAGACACTTTGTACGTGCACAGTAGCCCCAGTTTTGCAAGTTTGTGGCTCATGCCTCGCATTGCCCAATTCACTGAGCTCCACCCGAATATTTCACTGGTCTTGTCTGCGTCGCATGTACATTCAGATTTTCAGTTAGGGCAAATGGACATCGACATTCGATACGGCATTCCAACTTGGAATAATCTGGAAGTTGAATGTATCTTCAATGAGCGCGTCATGCCACTGGCCAGCCCAGCATTCATCAGAGCCCACTCTTTAAAAGAACCACAAGATTTGATGCGTGTGCCGCTTATTCAATCCACAGTCAATGTGGTGCAATGGCCAGATTGGTTTGCAAGGTTTTATGCAGGCCAAAGACCAGAGCGAATGGGCCTGCGGTTTGATCGCGCCATGATGAGCTTGGACGCAGCGGTTCAAAAGCTGGGAGTTGCGCTAGAAAGCGCCAGTGTTGGTCAGGCCCTGATCGACAGCGGCAAACTTCAACCCATTTTTGGTGACAGTATGAGCCTGGAGGTGCAAGCGCATTTCATGGTCTATCCCTCGCGACATGCTTCACGTCCAGAAGTGATAAGTTTTGTTGAATGGCTCAGAAAAGCAGCCACCCCTGCCACCGCTTAAGGTTGAATAAGCTTCATCAAATCCTGAATTTTCATCGCTTGCGCTTATCTTAGCGCTTAGCAAAAAATGTGTGTTATGAATACGCACCCTTTACAAACGCTAGCCAACGCCATTCGGTTTCTCTCTATTGACGCTATCGTCAAAGCCCAAGAGGGTCACCAAGGAGTGCCTTTGGGCATGGCCGAAATTGCCACAGCGCTCTACACAAATCACCTTAAACACAATCCGAAAGATCCGGCTTGGTTTGATCGCGACCGCGTGGTGTTGTCCAATGGACACGGGTCTATGCTTTTGTATTCTCTTCTTCACCTAACGGGATACGAGGCTTTTTCAATTGAAGAAATTCAACGATTTCGAGTACTCGGCTCCGTTTGTGAGGGGCATCCCGAGCGACCTCATGGCCCAGCTAACGGGATTGAAGTGACAACAGGCCCACTGGGCCAAGGTATCGCTAATGCATTTGGTATGGCAGTGGCAGAGGCTTATCTGAATGCACGATTTGGCAATGATTTAGTCAACCACTATACGTACGCCTTTGTGGGGGATGGTTGTCTGCAAGAAGGTGTGGGACAAGAAATGATTTCACTTGCAGGTCACCTGCAACTGGGCAAACTCATCTTGCTTTGGGACGACAACCAAATCACCGATGACGGTAGTACCGCACTCTCTATCAGCGAAAACGTCGCAGATAGGTTTCGCGTTGCTGGGTGGCATGTGATTGAACTCGATGGCCATGACATTGAAGCTGTTTCTACAGCACTTGATGCAGCACGCGCAGACGCACGCCCTTCGATGCTGGCGTGTCGGACAGTCATTGCGAAAGGTCTACCAAGACTGCAAGGTCAACGCGGCGGGCACAGTGCGCGTTTGTTTGAAGAAGATGCTCAGGCTGCCAGGGAATTGCTAAGTTGGCAAAACAAGCCGTTCGAAATACCACTTGAAGTTCAAGAAGCTTGGCAGACAGCAGGTCTTCGTAGCCAAAGTGACTACGAGGCATGGCAAGCCCGAGTAGGCGCTCTTTCAGCCACCGAACAACAAGAATTTGAGCGCGTCATGCGCGGAGAGCTACCTGCAAATTGGCAACAAGTACTACTTGAATACAAGCATCAAGCCTTACATGCGCCTCTTACGCCAAGTGGTATTTTTATCTCCGCTGAGATCAACGATTTGCTAACGCGCACATTACCTGAACGGATGATCGGGTGCGCAGACCTAGAAGCGCCTACCAGCCACAAGCGAGGCCTGGACGCCTTTGATGTTCAAAATCGTCAAGGTGCCTATGTTCATTGTGGCGTGCGCGAACATGTGATGGGGTCTATGGCAAACGGCATGGCAGCACATGGCGGAATCATTCCCCTGGCAGTAACATACCTTGCCTTCGCTGACTACGAACGACCCGCCATGCGCATGGCTGCCCTCATGGGCTTGCCAGTTAAATTTGTATTCAGCCACGACTCCATTGGCATTGGTCGCAATGGACCTACACATCAGCCGGTTGAAATCATCGCATCCTTACGCGCAATGCCAAATATGTGGGTTATGCGTCCTGCAGATGCGGTTGAGGCTGCTGAATGTTGGGAATTAGCATTAGAACATCAAGAGGGGCCAGTCAGTTTGATTTTTGCGCGACAGTCTTTACCTTTGGTGCGCCACAATCATTCAAAAGAAAACCTTTCAAGACGCGGCGCCTATGTGCTTCATGAAGCAGCCAGCGGAAAGCGCAAAGTGACCTTATTGGCTACAGGTTCAGAAGTGATGCTGGCGGTGAAGGCGCGAGAACAACTTGAAGCATCTGGCATTGGTACTGCCGTTGTATCCATGCCTTGCTGGGAGCTTTTCAATTTGCAGGATAAAGCCTACCAACAGGCTGTCTTGGGAGGTACTGTTCGCATTGGCATCGAAGCTGCAGTTCGCCAAGGTTGGGATCAATACCTTGGCTTAGACGGCGACTTTGTAGGGATGTCAGGATTTGGCGCGTCAGGCGCGGCAGATGAACTTTACAAACTTTTCAACATCACTTCAGAGGCGGTAGTAGACAAAGTACATCGTTTGCTTTGTGAAGTTACTTGACTGAAAAGAATAAAAAAAGTTAAAAGACAAAAGCTCGTTATCTCTGACGGGGGTTTTGAAGATGGCGGGCCCACCAGAACTTGAACCTGGGACCTAAGGATCATGAGCAGCTTTAAGAAATAAAAAACATTAAGAATCAATAGGTTGCAAGACATCAACAGCAGTGTGGAAGCAAGTGTGGCAGTAGTTTTCAAGGTTTGGCTTTTTAAAATTTATCTGACCAACTTAGGTGATAACTTTCGAATTCTGTTGGCAACATGGCGCGCTGCAAGTGTCATAGGTCGTTGACTTGTAACAGCCAGTACGATGGTTCGCAGGATTGAAGGTTTTACAACGGGAATAGCCACCAACTTTCCTTGCTTTAGCTCTTCCTTTACAGCCATCAAGGGCAATAAAGTGTAAGCAAGCCCACTTTGTGAGATGTCTTTCATGCTGCTTGAACTGTCCACCTCCATGACAATTTTGAGGCTGATTGCATGACGGTGTGCCAGGTGATCTAAATTGGTTCGGAGCCCATTTGGGACTGTGGGTAAAACCAAAGGAACATTTGCCAAGTCTTTAAATGAGATGCTTTTTTTTTGCACAAACTCATTGCCAGTTCGACCAACTAAATAGGTTTCAGCAGAACCTAGTACTTCCTCTCCTTTTAGGGCGCTTGATCCATATCGATTAATAACTGCCACATCCAAGCGGCCATTCGCCAATTGCTCATCAAGATGACCACTAAATCCTTCCGTTGCACGCAGCGTAATTTCAGGCGCGGATGAACGAATGTCGGCAAAAAGCAGAGGCAATAATTGCGGCGCTAAGGAAGGAAGAACACCGACATGGACTGTTCCTGTTGGAATGCCAGATGATTCCTTGGCTACGACATCTAATCGCAAAAGCTGTTCTATCGCAGTGCGTACCTCAGGCAGCATTCGCCGCCCAAACTCCGACAAGGCCATGCCTCGGCCAGTTCGCTCAAACAACTTAGCTCCCCAAGCTGTCTCAAGAGAAGAAATATGCCGACTGATGAGCGACTCGGCTGTATCAGTTGCAGCTCCAGAACGCTTTAAGGAGCCTTCCTCTGCTACCGAAAGAAATGACTGCAACTGCTTAATGTTCATGGTTTAACTTTAATGCAATTCTGAATTACCTAAATTGCTATTTTACGCAAATCACATTAGTTCTATGCTTTGGTCATTATTAGGAGACTCCCCATGAAATTCGCTAGATTGACCTTCATTTTCATGATTGGCTTGGTTATGGCGGCATTCGCCAATGCGCAAGGCTCAGCTTATCCGCGTGGACCAGTCACTTTGGTCGTTCCTTTTCCTGCTGGTGGACCAACTGACGCAATGGCCCGCCTATTGGCTCAAAGACTTGGCGACCGCCTAGGCCAACAAGTCCTGATTGATAACAAAGGCGGTGCTGGAGGCAGCATCGCTGCCGAAGCAGTTGCCAAGGCAGTACCAGACGGACAAACCTTATTTTTTGGTACCACAGGCACGATGGCCATTAATCCAAGTTTGTACTCCAAGCTTCGCTATGACCCAGTGAAAGATTTTGCGCCGGTAAGTCTGATGGCTACCACCATGAATGTCTTAGTTGTAAATCCAGAAGTTCCAGCTCGAAACCTCGATGAACTCATCAAATTAGCAAAGTCAAAACCTGACACGCTCTCTTATGGGTCAGCGGGAAATGGCAGCTCAAATCACCTTTCTGGTGAGTTGTTGAGATCTTCAGCAGGACTGCAAATTAGCCACATACCATACAAGGGAAGTGCGCCAGCACTTGTGGACTTGTTAGGCGGACGTTTGACCATGATGTTTGACACGATTGCTCAACAGACTGGAAATATTTCTTCTGGAAAACTGCGTGCACTTGCAGTCACGGGTCCCAAGCGCTCACCACTGCTACCTGACGTACCTACCGCTCAAGAGGCAGGTCTCAAGGATTTTGATGTGACGATTTGGTTTGGCGTATTGGCACCTGCTGGAACACCCTCGTCAGTAGTCGAAAGACTTTCTAAGGAAATAGCCGCAGTGATGAATTCAGATGACATGAAAAAACGAATGCAAAACGACGGAGCAGAAGCACGTCCATCAAGCCCTGCTGAGTTTGCAGGACTAATTCGCAGTGACATGGCCAAATGGACTCCGATTGTGAAAGCTTCTGGCGCCACAATCGATTAAGGACCACTCTGTGTTTGAAATCGACCCGCGGTTAACCGCGATTTTCAGCCCCAAAAGTGTTGCAGTTGTAGGTGCGACTGAAGATCCTAACCGCGTTGGTGGAAGGCCCTTACATTACTTACGCAACTTTGGTTTTAAGGGCTCCGTTTACCCAATAAATCCAAAGCGTGAAGTTATTCAAGGATTTAAGGCTTATTACTCTTTGAAAGATTTACCCGAAACGCCTGACTTGGCTGTTCTAGCTATAGGTGGAGAACAAGTCGAAGAAGTCCTTCACCAGTGCGCATCATTGGGTATCACAAGCGCAATTGTCATGAGCTCAGGATTTGGAGAAACTGGTCCTGATGGTTTAAAAAAACAAGCCAGTCTTGTGAGCTTAGCCAAGGCACTAGGCATCAGATTGATCGGCCCTAATGCTCAAGGTGTTGCCAACTTCAACACTGGTGCAGTCATGAACTTCAGCACGATGTTCATGGAAATTACTCCTCAAGATGGGCCTGTCGCTATTGTGAGCCAGAGTGGCGCAGCCAGCGTTATGCCTTATGCCATGCTCCGGGAAAGGGGCATAGGCGTGCGTTATCTGGTAGCTTCTGGCAATGATGCAGAGACATCTGTGAATGAGCTAGCTTTAGTGGCAGCAGCAGACCCGCACATTCGAGTGATCTTGCTGTACATCGAATCACTATCAGATCCTGAAACGTTGGTAAAAGTTGCGCGCGCATCAAGGTTACATGGTGCTGCTGTAATCGTTCTTAAATCGGGGCGCAGCGAACAGGGGGCAAAAGCAGCCGCATCGCACACTGGTGCAATTGTGAATGACGATGTTGTGGTGGACGCCTTTCTCAAAAGGCATGGCATTTGGCGAGCGCAAGATGTTCATGGCTTAGTAAATGCTGTGGAGCTTTACTTGGCGACGCCGCCACGAGCCGCAGATCAATTAATAATCATGAGCCACAGCGGTGCAGTAGGCGTATTGTGTGCCGATACAGCAGATACGCTCGGACTGCCTTTGACGGAACTGGCACAGCAAACAGTAGATCGCCTAGCGGACATCATGCCGAGCTTTGCGACTCCTCAAAACCCTGTTGACATGACAGCCTCTTTGATGACTCAAGGGGGGATGTTTGCTGAAGCTCTAGATGCTTTAGCTTCAGACCCCTGTGCTGATATGTTTCTAATTGGTGTGCCAGTTGCTGGGCCAGGTTATGACGTACCTGGTATGGCGGCAGACGTTGCGAGACTTGTGCTTGCAAAAGGTACACCAGTTGCTGTCTCAGCGCCTCAAATGACGGTTCGTGCATCCTTTCGAAATGCCGGAGTACCGGTCTTTTCACACGAAACAGATGCTGTTAATGCATTGCACCAGTGGAGTCGCCATGGCGCCCTCATTTCGCAAGCTGCTGTGAAAGATAAGCTTGCAAAAAAAAATGTAGGTATGCCTAAGATTAAACCTAGTAGTGCAGCATTTTTGAGTGAAGCTGAAAGTCTTGCTTTGTTATCGGAAACAGGCATACCTGTCGTATCACACATACTTTGCCAAAGCTTAGATGTTGCAATTTAAGCCTGGAAAACAATCGGACCTAATGTGGTGCTGAAAGCTTGCTCAGCAACTATTCCACATAAATCAGAGCATGGGCTGGTCTTTCTAGACATTGACAGCGAGGCACAGCTCAAAAATGCATGGACGACTTGTGAGGTACGTGTTAAGGCATTGAACGTTCCGTTTGAAGGAGTGATTGTTGCAAAAAGGGTGCGAGGTCGGCGTGAATTTGCGCTTGGCGTTAAACAGGACCCAGCCTTTGGTACCGTGGTGATGGTGAGTGATGGCGGAAAATACGTTGAAGCACTCCGCGACTTTGCTGTCCTTTTGCACCCATTCTCTGAATGCGATGTCATAGCAGCATTAGAAAAATTACGCATAGCACCTATCTTGGCCGGCGTTCGCGGTGAAAGTCCTGTCGATCTAACAACAGTGGCTCGAGTCGCAGTAAGACTAGCTGAGTTGGCTGCTGCAAATGCTAAATCCATTCTTTCAATTGATTTGAATCCACTCATTGCGCATGACGCAGGCCAAGGCGGATTTGCAGTTGACGCTGTGGTTCAACTCACGGAAGCAAATCATGAGTGATACAGAAACCGTTTTACTTGAGCTGCTGGACGGCGTTGCAGTTATTCGTTTGAATCGCCCCTCCATGATGAATTCAGTCAATGCTGACATGCGTGCAACATTGACTCAACTACTTTATAAAGTTGACAACGATGCTGAGGTACAAGCTATCGTGTTGACTGGCAGTGGCGAAAGAGCCTTTTGCGGAGGACAGGATATTGATGAGGCCTCAAACATCGATACAACCAATTTGGCTAACTGGCTAAATCGGCAACACGCCATGTACCAAGCTGTAAGAAATGTGAACAAGCCAATCGTTGCAGCACTCAACGGTGTAACGGTTGGCGCCGGATTTCAAATGGCACTCATGTGCGATCTGAGAATTGCGCATGCATCAATACGTTTGGGCCAACCCGAAGTTCGTGCTGGTTTAGCAAGTATTGTTGGTTCTTATCTCATGTCTTTACAAATAGGCCATTCACTTAATCAACAGCTCTCTCTTAGCGGCGAACTCATTAGCGGTGAACGTGCTCACACAATTGGTCTTGTCAATGATTTGGTAAGCAGTCATGAAGTTTTGACACATGCTACTGAACGTGCGAGGGAATTAGCTGCATTACCGGCTATGGCATATCGCGCCACAAAGCAACGTTTCCGTGAAAAAACGCAACCAGGTTTCGACGAGGCTTGTACTGCTGGCATTCGCTACCAACTTGAGTGCTACTCTACTGGTGAGCCTCAGCGAGTGATGCGCGAATTCATAGCTCGTCGCGAAGTTAAAAACACCAATCTAGGCAATCCTTAGGGATGACACTCTGCAATAGATTTATTGCCTTTGCATGATCTGATGGTTTTGACCCCGTAACCAAGTACCGCCGGTATGTTTAATTTACCGCTCGTTTTTCCCTGTGCAGCTTCGATCGGCATTGGCATATCTTGCGACTTAGCTTTCACCGAATTTGACGCCATTCACACGAAGAATTTCCTAACTCGGCGCACAATTTTTATGAGCAGCTTTAATTAATAAAATCTATTACAAATCAATAGGCTACAAGCGACCAGAAGAGGTGTCGAAGCAAATGTGGAAGCTACATTTAGGATCTCGCACTCCATTTCCCAGACTTCAGTAGTTGTAAACCTACGTGGTTAATGCCATGCCAAGATTAAATTTGGAAGAGTACGCAAATGAAAGATCAGACATCAGCCATTAATGAGAAGTTCGCTGAGCTAGCAAAGATCCTAAATGAGCAATCAGAGGAAATAAAACAGATCAAAAATAGCTTGAATGCGCTAATTGAGCAGACCAAGCCAAAGCGGATGGGCGCCTATCTATTTCCTGATTGCGGCTACGAATGGATGTTCGTCCAAATCAAACTGCCTGCTCAAACTTGGATGCGTATCAAAGCAGGAGAACATGTATGTGCATATTGAAAGATAGTTAACAGTTTATACCGGACACATCCTTTACAGTTTTTTGGCATAGGAGGAGCTCTCTATGCCCTGGAAGGAGTGTCAGAAAATGGATGAAAAACTACGTTTTGTCTCACGCCACTTAGAGGGTGAGTCAATATCTCAGCTGTGCCGGGAGTTTGGAATCTCCCGCGTCACGGGCCACAAGCTTGTTGGGCGCTACCGTCAAAACGGCCTGGAAGCATTTAGCGACCGAAGCCGGCGGCCCTACCGCATGGCCAACCAGTTGCCGTTTCAAGTGGAGGCTCTGATTGTTCAAATCAAGAATGAGTTTCCAACTTGGGGTGCGCCCAAGATTCGGGAGCGCATGTTGGCTAGGTATCCGGAGATCAAAACCCCGGCCAAGAGCACGGTGCATGCGGTGCTAGAGCGCAACTCGCTGGTGAAGCACAAGAGGGCCAATGCACGGCCTAGAGCGCAGGGGACGGTGCTCATGGGAGGCCAGGAGCCCAACGACTTGTGGTGCACGGACTTCAAGGGCGAGTTCATGATGGCCGACAGAAGTTACTGCTATCCCTTAACGGTGACGGACTTCCACTCGAGGTTTTTGCTTTGCTGTGAGGGTTTACAAAGCACGCGGGAGCTGACGGCGCTGAGTGTGTATGAGCATTTGTTCAGGGAATACGGCTTACCCAAGCGCATCCGCTCAGACAACGGCGTGCCCTTTGCCAGCTCGCACGCGCTACACGGGCTGAGCAAGTTGGCGGTGTGGTGGTTGCGTTTGGGCATTGAGATTGAGCGCATCAAGCCCGGTAATCCACAGCAAAACGGACGCCACGAGCGCATGCACCGCGTGCTCAAGCAAGAGACGACAAGGCCGCCAGCGGCCAACATGCTGCAGCAGCAAGACAAGTTCGAGCACTTCATGCGGGTGTACAACTACGAGCGTCCGCACGAGGGCATTGAGATGAAGATTCCGGGGGATCTTTACCGGCCTTCAAGCCGCCAATACACGGGGCTGCCAGAGTTGGCGTATCCGTTTCATGACAGGACGATTGTGATCACCGAGTGTGGCCGCATCTGCATGGACCGCAAGAAGATCATGCTCAGCTCGGTGTTGGCTGGGCAGAG
>JACCDH010322989.1_pt1 | contig 11728 bp, 14 predicted proteins | sample 7442481 | NCBI WGS metagenome assembly JACCDH01 (sample SAMN15323433, study PRJNA562643) | freshwater metagenome | isolation source: river surface water | place: USA:Blue River Watershed | collected 2017-08-15 | reverse complement strand
CAGCGTCGGCGGCAGCAGCGCCACGCTGGCCACCGAGAAGATCTTGATGATCTTGTTCTGGTTGATGTTGATGAAACCGACGGTCGCGTCCATCAGGAAGTTGATCTTGTCGAACAGGAAGGCGGTGTGGTTGTCCAGCGACTCGATATCGCGCAGGATCTGCCGCGCCTCCTCGAACTGCTCGGCCGACAGCATCCGGCTGCGCATCATGAAGCTCACCGCGCGCCGCGTGTCCATCACGTTGCGACGGATGCGGCCGTTCAGGTCTTCCTGCCGCGCGATCGCGCCCAGCACCTCGCCGGCCAGCGTGTCGGTCACCTCGCCGGAGAGTACCTGCTTGGAGACCTGCTCCAGCTCGTCGTAAATGCCCTCGAGCGTGTCGGCCGAATACTCCGCGTCGGCGTCGAACAGCTTGAGCAGCACCTCCTTGGCGTCCTCGATCAGCCCCGGCGCGCGGCGCGCCCGCAGGCGCAGCAGCCGGAACACCGGCACGTCCTCGTCGTGGATCGAGAACAGCACGCCCTTGCTGCGCAGGCTGTCGTTCACCAGGTTCATGATGAACGCCACCCGTACCGTCCGAGGCTCGTCGTCGCCGGCGATCAGGAAGTCGCTGCGGATGTGCAGGTCGCCGTTGTCTTCCTCATAGAAGCGGGCGGATTCCTCGATGTCCTCGTCCATCGCATCCTCGGGGATGGACAGGCCGAAGTACTGCTTGACCCAGCGCTTTTCCTCCGGGGTCGGCGACTCGAGGTCGACCCAGATCGGCTGGAACTTGGAAAGCTCTTCCAGGGATTCGATCTCTTCCTGGAACAGGCGCCCGTTGACGAGCGTGAAGATGTTGAGCATGGCTCACTCCGTGACATGCGGGTTGCGGCGTGGTGCAGGTGTGCTTCCGACGCCGGTCACGGGCGTCGAAAGCTACCGACTCGGGTAGGTGTCCAAGGCAATGGCCTCCGGTGTTTCGACGCGAGGATTATGCCGCGCTCAGCTGCTGCGGGCGATGGGTGTGGCGTCGAGAAATGCCAACAGTTCGGCCTTGCGGGCGTAGGCGTCCTGCTCGCCCAGGCTGATCAGCGCCCGCACGAAGCCCGGCTCGAACAGCAGGTAGCTGGCCAGCGGCCCGCCGCTGCGCAGCGCGCCCAGTCCGGCCAGCGCGCGGCGCACCGGCCGCGGCAGCGCCGACACATGGGTCTGGGCCAGCGCGTCCAGCGACTGCGAGGGCTGCACCGCCAGCACGTCCAGGGCCCGGTAGGGCATCAACCCGGCCAGTTCCCGCGGCAGCTGGCGCAGCGTGTGCGTCACCCGCTGGGCCTGCTCGACATCGGCCTGCAGCGTGTCGTGGAAGACGCTGGCCATGGCGTGGCCGACGATGCCGCCCATGCCCGGCTCCCCCGAGCGCGACGTGGCGCCACCGCCCAGCCCCGCGCGCTGCGGTTGGCCCACGCCGATCACCAGCACCCGGTCGGCGCCCAGGTGCAGGGCCGGCGACAGGGGCGAGATCTGGCGCATCGAGCCGTCGCCGAAGAACTCGCGCCGGCCGTCCACCCACAGCGGCGTGGCGGGGAAGAGGAAGGGAATCGCCGCCGATGCCATCAGGTGCTCGATCGACAGCGCCTGGAATTCGCCGCGGCGGCCCGGGCGGTGCCAGGGTTCGCGCAGCGACTCGTCCTGCGTCTGGCAGAAGGTCCAGTGCTCGCCCGAGGTGTAGCTGGAGGCGGTGATCGCCACCGCGCGGATCGCGCCGGCGGCCAGTGACCGCTCGATGCCGTGCAGCGAGATCGCCTGGTGCAGCGTGTCCACCAGTGGCATGGTGTCCAGCAGCGCGCCCTGGTGTCGTGCCTGCCCCCACAGCTTCACCGCCGTGAGCAGCCGCGAGAAGCGCACCCAGTGCGGCACGTCCAGCCGGTAGACCGCGTCACTGCGCAGGGCGCTCCAGAACCGGGCCAGCTGCTCGAAGGCGTCGAGCCCTTCGGTGGCCACGCTGGCCAAGAAGCTCGCGTTCAGGGCCCCCGCCGAGGTACCCACCAGCAGGTCGAAGGGAAAGCGGTGCACGCCGCCGGGCGACTGCAGCCGGATCAGGGACGCCAGGCCGCGCAGCACCCCGACCTGGTAGGCGGTGCGTGCGCCGCCGCCCATCAGCACCAGCGCCTGCCGCGGCGGCTGCCCGACGCGGCCGCCCCCTTGGCGGGCTGGCATCTGGATGAGCGTGGCAAGGGTCATCGGCAGGCGTACGGCAGTGTCAGGAAACTCATGTTAGGGCAAAAGTACGCGCCTGCCTAGGCGCGGGAGGGGTCCTACGTGCCCGAGCCACGTCGTCCGACAGGCTGGCTGAGGCGCTCTTCCTACAGTGGGCCCAAGGAGCCGCCGCATGATCCGCCTCGCTACCGACCCCGACCCGCCCGGCCGGCCCTGGCGTCCGCCCGGCGGCCAGGCCGTGCATGGCCTCGATCATGGCCCTGATGCGTCGGGCGTCCGGCGCCGCATCCGGCCGGCCCATGCCTGGCCGTTCCTCAGTCGCCCGTCCGTGCCTGTCTGTCCCCCTGTCCCCGAGGGCGTCGCCCCGGCGCCGTCCCCCGCCACCTCCCCCGAACGTATGCCTGGAGTGCCCTGATGTCCCTCGTTCGCATGACCCGCCGCCGCCGTTCCGGCGGTTCGCCCGAGAAACCCCATGCCGACCGGATCGAGCATGCCAACCTCGAACGGCCCGGTGCCCGGCCGCATCCCCGGGCCGTCAAGCCCCCTCTCGAAACATCGCGTAACAAACCCGGCACCGAACCGGACGGCAAACCCGCGTCTGGTCGTGGCTGAGCCATTGCAATTCACCCCTGCCAGGCGCATAGTGGTTCAGACCAGTGATCTTCGCCAGCGGCCGGCGGTGTATCCGTCGGCCGTTCTTTCCCCCGTGCCAACAGGAGACGCACCCATGAACCTGACGATCAGCGGTCACCATCTGGAAGTCACCCCCGCCCTGCGCGAATACGTGGCCAACAAGCTCGTTCGAATCACCCGGCATTTCGATCAGGTGGTGGACATCAAGGTGCTGCTGAAGGTGGACAACCAGAAGGAAAAGGAGCGACGACAGAGGGCGGAATGCCGAATCCACGTGAAGGGCAATGACCTCTTCGCCGAGAGCGCGCATGCCGACCTGTACGCCGCCCTGGATGAACTGGTCGACAAGCTGGACCGCCAGGTCGGCCGCCACAAGACTCGCAAGGAAGACCACGCCCAGGCGCATGCGGCGCCCAAGCGGCTGGTCCACGAGGCGCCCCCATCCCTGATGTGACGCTCCCCGCCGGGCCCCTGGCCCGGTGGTCCCGCGGGCTTCGGCCTGCGCACACCAGGCGCCCTGCGGGCGCCTGTGTCCTGTGTGGTACCTGATCCACGCACGACCGGGAGCGGCATTGCCGGATCAGGGGTGGGGTGCATAATCCGGTCCCCAGCCATGAACCGCCTTGCCTCCATCCTTCCAGCCGCCCAGGTGCTGGTGAACGTCGAAGCCACCAGCAAGAAACGGGCATTCGAGGAGGCCGGGCTCCTGTTCGAGAACCTCCACGGCCTGTCGCGGGCGCTGATCACCGACAGCCTGTTCGCCCGCGAGCGGCTGGGCTCCACCGGCCTGGGCCACGGCGTGGCCATTCCCCATGGCCGCATCAAGGGCCTGAAGGCCCCCATGGCCGCGCTGTTCCAGCTGGCTCAGCCCATCGGTTTTGATGCGCCCGACGAGCAGCCGGTCGGCCTGCTCATTTTCCTGCTGGTCCCGGAAGCGGCCACCCAGAAGCACCTGGAAATCCTCTCCGAGATCGCCGAGCTGCTCAGCGACGCGCCCCTGCGGGAGAAGATCAAGTCCTCCGGCTCGGCGGACGAACTCCACGCCCTGATCGCGGGCTGGCAATCGGCCCAGCCGGCCTGAAGCGCCCGCGGCGCCCCTCGTCGTGAAACCCACCGTTGTCAGTGCCGACGTCCTGTTCGAGGACCACCGGGCGCAGCTCAAGTGGGAGTGGGTGGCGGGCCTGGGCGCTTCCGAGCGTCGCTTCGACGAGCTGGCGGTACGCGCCGCGCGATCCGGGGCCGACCTGGTCGGCTACCTGAACTACATCCATCCCTACCGGGTGCAGATCCTGGGCGAGCGCGAGATCGCCTACCTGACCAACGCCACTGCCGACGACTGTGCGCGCCGCATCGCCCGCATCGTCACGCTGGAGCCGCCGGTGCTGGTGCTGGCCGATGGCCAGGTGGCGCCCGAGGCGCTCACCGCCATGTGCGAGCGGGCGCAGATCCCGATGTTCGCCACCCGCGAGTCGTCGGCCTTCGTCATCGACGTGCTGCGCGCCTACCTGTCCAAGCATTTCGCCGAGCGCACCACCATGCACGGCGTGTTCATGGACATCCTGGGCCTGGGGGTGCTGATCACCGGGGAATCCGGCCTGGGCAAGAGCGAGCTGGGCCTGGAGCTGATCTCCCGCGGCAACGGCCTGGTGGCCGACGACGCGGTAGACCTCTACCGTATCAACCAGACCACCATCGAGGGTCGCTGCCCCGAGCTGCTGCAGAACCTGCTGGAGGTGCGCGGCATCGGCCTGCTGGACATCCGTGCGATCTTCGGCGAGACCGCGGTGCGCCGGAAGATGCGCCTGAAGCTCATCGTGCACCTGGTCCGGCGCGAGACACTGGAGCGCGAATACGAGCGCCTGCCCTACGAGCCGCTCACGCAGGACGTGCTGGGTGTGCCGATCCGCAAGGCGGTGATCCAGGTGGTGGCCGGCCGCAACATCGCGGTGCTGGTCGAGGCCGCGGTGCGCAACACCATCCTGCAGCTGCGTGGGGTGGACACCTACCAGGAGTTCGTCGAGCGGCACCGCCGCGCGATGGAGAGCGAGGGCTGACGCCCGGCGCCTCCTCAGCGCCCGGGCGTGGGTGAGCCGGGTGGCGGTGTGGGGCTGACCATGTCGCCGCCGGTCGGGCTGGCCTGCTCGATCAGGTCAAAAATGGAGCGGCCTGGCGTGAGCGGCCCCGGAGCGTCGAATTCCGGTCCCACGGGCGACGGCGAAAAAGCGCCCGCGGTGGGGCTGGCCAGCATCTCGCTGAACGCGTCAAACATTTCGACGGGTGAACCGGATGCATCCTCCCCGGCGGGCGGCACGGCGCCCGCCCCACCTGCCGGCGTGGATTTTCTCTCCCGCAGCGGCAGCGCGCCGGAGCCGGCCCGGCCTTTGGTGTCCCGAAGTGCTACATCGTCATCCCAGATGGGCTGCCACTCGTCCTCGCCGGCGCGGGCCTGGGATGCGGGCGGTGCGTTCTCGTCCCGGCCCACAGGCTTGCCAGCCGCGGCAGCGGCCGCACCGCCTGTCGGGGTCGCCTTGACGGCCGGATCCTTGCGGGCCAGGGCCTGCATCCAACGCATGAATGCGGAGGCCGGATTGGGCTCCGTGACGACCTTGCCCTTGTCGTTCGTGCGCCGGATGACGTCCTCCTTCGGATCGTAGGCCAGAAGCGCCCGCTTCTCGGCCGGACTGAGCCGCCGGTAGCACTGCTCCGCCCCGGCCTGGGAATTCTCGAAGCTGTTGTAGGTGGCCTGGTTCACGCGGTGGGCGAGTTGCTCGAGCGTGTGGACGCTGGCCATGAGGTTGGCCAGGTCGCGCTCGGCCTGGGTCGCACCCATGGTCGTGGTCTGCAGGCCGGCATGGTGGACCACGTGGACGCCGGTCCACATGGCCGTCTTGCGCATGTCATCCCGCTCGGTCTTGGCGTACGCCGGATTGCCGCTGAGGGTGGCTGCGCCCGTCTGGGCGTCGTGGCGGTCGATGTCCTTCTCGGCCATGCGGTGCATTTGCCGATGGGCGAGCCCGGCTTCGTCAAACACCAGCGCCATCGTCTCGGCCAGCTTGTCGCCGCCGGACTCGGCCTCGCGCGGGGCGGAGCCCTTGCTGTTCAGGGGTACAAATGCCTCGACCGGGAGGTTCGACCCGATGCCCCCGTCCCGATAGACCCGATGTTTCGATTCGGGCTCCGGCACGCCCGCCGGGTTGACCTTCTCCTTCTCGAAGGGCGCCTTCACGTTCGTGACGATGCCCGAATAAAGCAGCGGATGGGCCATGGAGATACGGGCGGCAACGGCCACCGGCAGATCCGGCGACTCCCGGTTGTTCATGTAGGTGGTCTTGCCGTGTTCGGCGTCCCACGCCACCAGGGTTACGTCCTTGAAGCGGGCCGGATCCACTTGCCGGAAAGCGGCCAGGTCGGCAAACGTGAACATCCGCTTGTCCCGTGCCTGGTGGAATTTGGGGTTCATCAGCGTGTCGATCCGGCGCTGGCCCAGGGCCTCGACCAGCGCCTTGAATTTCGGGTCCTTGCCGGACGCGAGGGCCTTCAGGTAGCTGCTGATGATGGAAGACACCCGGAAGTCGAGATCGCGCAGCGCTTCCTGTCCCGGCCCCCCCGCGATGCTCACTGCCAGGGTCTTGGGCTCGACGGGGAAGGCCCCGTAAAGCTCGTCGTAGCCGTCGAAGGCCTGGGTGGTCCGCTTGAGGTCGGTTTCCACGGTGGCCTGCACGAGGTTCTGAGGGTCAGCGCCGATGCCGAAAAAGGTGGCGGCCAGCGCGCCCGCCGAGGCACCGGCGACGCTGTCGAGTTCACGCAGGGTGCCGTGGTCGACCATTTCCTGCAGCACCGTGCCATACACCAGGCCCTTGCCGCCGCCGCCCGACAGGACAAGGTGGCGCAGTGGCGGTGCCGCATGCGTGACGTTCACGCGCGGCTTGCCCGCCCCATCGCCGCGGGATAGTCCGGCCTTGGGTACCAGGCTCGGGTTGCGGTTCTTCGCGGACTTGAGCGTCGCCTCGGCGATCTCCCTGCGCATCTTGAGCGCTTCGGCCTGCGCCTGGGCCAGCACGGAGCTGAAAGGCGTCGAGAGCTTCGTGCCACCGGATGTGGTGACCTTGGACAGGAACTCGTCGATCGCCTTGACCAGCTTGGGACGCAGCGCCTCGCGGTCCTTGTCGTAGGCGCTGACCAGCGCAGCGTCAATGTCGTTGTGGAAGGCCTGTTTCAGCTGGCGCAGGAGTTCTCCGTTCGACGATTTGCTGCTGATCTGCCGGGTGGCCTGGCTCTCCCACAGGGACAGGCTGCGGTCGGGTGCGCTCTTGACGTCATGTCCGGGCATCGGAGGATCCTTTCTTCATGGAGGCGGCTTCGTGTCCGCTGAAGGTGAACAGTTCGATCAGCCGGTGCACCTCCCCGGCGGTGTCGATCGCGCCGGCGATCCAGGCGAGGCAGTCCTGTTGCGTGAGGCCCCGGAGGGGACGTTGTCCGCGCACCAGCAGTCGGTTGCGGTCGTCCCAGGCCAGGCAAACGCCTTGGTGAAGGCTGGCGAGGTGGCTCATGCGTGCCAGCAGTGGGGCGAGGGCAGGTCCGGGCGGCTGCCCGGCGCGCTGCGCCAGGCCTGCGCAGCGAATCTCGATGACCATGGCCTTTCCATCGTCGGCGGGCGACAGGATCATTGGCAGCCCCCCTTCCACCAGCAGTTCGACCCGTTCTGGTGCCGTGTCGGTGGGCAGCAGGGCGAGTTCGGTCATCAGCGCGCGAAACGGCGCCATCGGCTCATGCCAGAGGCCTGGGTTCATGCCAGCCTCCCGGGGTCTTCGAGCCCGGGGCTGATGTCCGGGGTGGCCAGACCCAGGGTGTGGATTTCCTCCAGCAGTCCTTGAAGGATGGTTTCCCACTCGAGGTCCGATCCGGAAGGATCGACCGGCAGGGTCAGGGTGATGCGTTGTTCCGCATCCAGCCCGGCCATTGGCGCCGTGGCCTGGGCTGCCGGCCGAGGGCGTGCGTTGCGCCGCAGCAGTCGTTCCGCCAAGTGCCCCGCCGCGTCAGTGGGGCCACCCGTGGCTAGCGCCGTGATGCGGACCAGGGGCCAGGCGGTGGACTCGCTCCAGCGCAGTTCCACTTCGGTCTGGGTGTCCAGCCACTCATGCCACTCCAGGGGCCTGGATGACCCCTTGCAGCGATGGGAAAGGGTGCGGGCAATGTGGGTGACGCGTCCCATGAACAGCCTCCGGCTCCGGGGCGCTGGCCGCCCCGGTCACTTACGGCTGAGTAACCAGGTGCGCCGAAACGGTTCAGGAAGGAAGGCCGGGAGACTGGGTCCGGAGGCCTGGAGGGTGGGTCCGGAAGCGGTGTTGGGTCAGGAGGCGGCCCGCACGGGCTGGGTGGGGCGGCTGGGACAGTCGTTCTTGGTGCAGTGCGCGTACAGGCTGAGGGCGTGGTCGGCGATACGGAAGCCCTTGGCCTGGGCGACCGCCTGCTGGCGGGTTTCGATTTCGGGGTCGAAGAACTCCTCGACCCGGCCGCAGTCCAGGCAGACCAGGTGGTCGTGGTGCTGGCCCTCGTTGAGTTCGTAGACCGCCTTGCCGCTTTCGAAGTGGCTGCGCGAGAGGATGCCCGCCTGTTCGAACTGCGTCAGCACCCGGTAGACGGTGGCCAGGCCGATGTCGGAGCGCTCGTCCAGCAGCACCCGGAACACGTCCTCGGCCGTCATGTGGCGCTGCGAACCCCGCTGGAAGATGTCGAGGATCTTCAGGCGCGGCAGCGTGGCCTTGAGGCCGGTGCTTTTGAGTTCGTCGATGTTGGCCATGGTGTGCGGGCATCGCGGGACGCCGCAGGGGCGGCCGCTACAATCTTTTGATCATAGCCGCGACGCCTCACCGATGCCTGCCCCCCTCCGATCATCCCTGCAGCCGGCCCGCGTCCTGACCCGGGCCGTCGCCCTCGGCCTGGTCGCGGTCGCCGGCGTTGCCACCCTGGCCGGGTGCGGCAGCCTCGATCGCGCCAGCCAGAAGGTGGCCACGGTCGTGCGGCCCTACGAGCCCCTGGTGGTGCAGGGCAACTTCGTCTCCCGCGAGCAGGCGGCGACCCTGCGGCCCGGCATGGTCCGCGACCAGGTGCGCGACATCCTGGGCTCGCCGCTGGTCACCAGCGTCTTCCACGCCGACCGCTGGGACTACGCCTTCACGCTGCGCCGCCGCGGTGTCGAGCCGCAGTCCTATCGCCTGAGCGTGTTCTTCAAGGGCGACGCGCTCGACCGCGTCGAGGGCGACATGCTGCCCACCGAGTCCGAGTTCGCCGAGGCGGTGGACGACCGCCGGGCCGCACCCAAGGTGCCGCCGCTGGAGGCCACCGAGTCCCAGCTGTCGAAGTTCCCGGTCCCGGCCCGTGCGGCCGCCTCCTCGCCGCTGCCGGCGCCCACCCCCGGCCGCTACCCGCCGCTGGAGCCCGGCGCCCGCTGACGGCATCGCGCTCCCGACTCCCACCGTGCCCTCCACCTCCATGGCTTCTTCCTCTTCCCACCGCGTGGCGGTGGCCGGTGCCACCGGCCGCATGGGCCACATGCTGATCGAGGCGCTGCGCGCCAGCGACGACTGCCGCCTGGCCGGCGCGCTCGACATTCCCAGCAGCCCGGCCATCGGCAATGACGCCAGCGCCTTCCTCGGCCACGCCAGCGGCGTGCCGATCACCGCCGACCTGCGCGCCGGCCTGGCCCAGGCCGACGCGCTGATCGACTTCACCCGCCCCGAGGGCACGCTGGCCCACCTGAAGGTCTGCCGCGAGCTGGGGGTGAACCTGGTCATCGGCACCACTGGCTTTTCCGACGCGCAGAAGCAGCAGATCGCCGATGCCGCACGCGACATCGCCATCGTCATGGCGCCGAACATGAGCGTGGGCGTCAACGTCACGTTCAAGCTGCTGCAGATGGCCGCCCAGGCCCTGTCCACCGGCTACGACATCGAGATCATCGAAGCCCACCACCGCCACAAGGTCGACGCGCCCTCGGGGACCGCCCTCAAGATGGGCGAGGTCATTGCCGAGGCCCTGGGCCGTGACCTGAAGGACTGTGCCGTCTATGCCCGGGAGGGCGTGACCGGCGAGCGCGATCCGTCCTCCATCGGCTTCGCCACCATCCGCGGCGGCGATATCGTGGGCGACCACACCGTGCTCTTCGCCGGCACCGGCGAGCGCATCGAGATCACCCACAAGTCCGCCAGCCGAGCCACCTACGCCCAGGGCAGTCTGCGCGCGGTGCGCTTCCTGGCCGGCCGCAAGAGCGGCCTGTTCGACATGTTCGACGTACTCGGCCTGCGCTGAGGCGCCCCCCGCGCGCCTCGCCAGTTCCCGCTGACCGAACGCCTCCCCGCATGGACCTCCTGCACCTCCTGCGCCAGGGCGATGCCCTCACCCAGGGGGTGGCGCTCCTGCTGCTGGCCATGTCGGTCGCCAGCTGGGTGGTCATCCTCTGGAAGCTGTGGTTCCTGCGGCGCGTCGCGCGCCAGGCGACCGAGGCCATCGCCGCTTTCTGGCAGGCCGGTTCGCTCGAGCAGGCGCGCCAGCAGCTGCCCGCCCTGGAGCGCGAGCCGGTGGTGGCCCTGCTGGTCGAGGCCACCCAGCCGCCCCCGGCCGGCGGCCTGGCGGCCAGCGGTGACCGCGCCCAGCAGCTCACCCGCAGCCTGCGTGACGCCCTGCACCGGGTGTCCGACCAGCTGCAGTTCGGTCATGTGCTGCTGGCCAGCGTGGGCGCGACCGCGCCTTTCGTCGGGTTGCTGGGCACCGTCTGGGGCATCTACCACGCGCTGGCGGGGCTGACCGGCGGCGGGCCGGTGACGCTCGACCAGGTGGCCGGCCCGGTGGGCGAGGCGCTGGTCATGACGGCCGCCGGCCTGGGCGTGGCCCTGCCGGCGGTGCTGGCCTACAACGTGTTCAACCGCCGGGTCGCGCGGCTGGAGGCCGACCTCGAGGGCTTCGCCCGCGACCTGCGCGACCTGCTGGCGGGCCGGGCATGAGCTTCGGCCGCCTCGGACGCAGCGAGGCGCCTGCGCCCTTCGCCGAGATCAACGTCACGCCGCTGGTGGACGTGATGCTGGTGCTGGTGGTGATCTTCATCGTCACCGCCCCCCTGCTGGCCAGCGCCATCCGCCTGGACCTGCCGAACGCGCCCGCGGCCCGGCCGGTGGAGGCGCCGGCGTCGCTGTCCGTCTCGCTGGACGCCCGCGCGCAGCTGTATCTCGCGGACCAGCCGGTGACGGCGGCCGAACTGGCCGACCGGCTGGCCCAGGCGGCGCGTGCCAACCCGGCCACCGAGCTGCACCTGCGCGCCGACGAGGCGGTGCCCTATGGTCGGGTGGTCGAGGTGCTGGGCGCGGCCCGGCAGGCCGGCCTGACCCGCATCGGTTTCGTGGCCGAAACCCCGGCACCCGCCGCGGCCCGCAGGCCCTGAGCCCGCCGGGTCCGCAGGCACCGGCCCCGCCCGGCCCGACCCCCGGCCGCTTCGGGCGCACAACCCCATCGGCGAGGGGGGAGGCCCCCTACAATTTGCCCACCATGCAAGACAAGTACAACCATCTCGAGATCGAGAAGGCGGCGCAGGCCCATTGGACGGCCCGCGACGCCTACCGCGTCATCGAGGATGCGAACAAGAAGAAGTTCTACGCCTGCTCCATGCTGCCCTACCCCAGCGGCAAGCTGCACATGGGGCATGTGCGCAACTACACCATCAACGACATGCTCACCCGCTACCTGCGGATGAACGGCTACAACGTGCTGATGCCGATGGGGTGGGACGCCTTCGGCCTGCCGGCCGAGAACGCGGCGCTGAAGAACGGCGTGCCGCCGGCGCAGTGGACCTACGACAACATCGCCTACATGAAGAAGCAGATGCAGTCGATGGGCCTGGCCATCGACT
>JACCDH010843235.1_pt1 | contig 11732 bp, 8 predicted proteins | sample 7442481 | NCBI WGS metagenome assembly JACCDH01 (sample SAMN15323433, study PRJNA562643) | freshwater metagenome | isolation source: river surface water | place: USA:Blue River Watershed | collected 2017-08-15 | reverse complement strand
GCTTTGGCAAAACCTATTCTTAATTTACGTTGCAACATAGATGTTGATCCGAATTGAGTGCTTACAACTAATTCAATTGCTTGAATCAGTAACTCTTTATCATCACCAATTTCATCATCTCCAGTACGTGCACTTACCACTGGTTTTAAAATGTCTTCACGATAAACCGGTTGAAGTTGTGATTTAACATGCGAAACAACAGACTCGATTTCGCGCTCTGATATGTATGCGCCTTGAATTCGCATTGGTTTACTCGCACCCATCGGCAAGAACAAGCCATCACCTTGTCCAACCAATTTCTCAGCACCCGGTGTATCCAAGATAACTCTGGAATCAGCAAGTGACGATGTAGCAAAAGCTAAACGAGAAGGCACGTTGGCTTTAATCAAACCAGTGACAATATCTACTGAAGGACGCTGCGTCGCAATTACTAGGTGAATTCCTGCTGCTCGCGCCAGCTGGGTAATTCTTACTATTGAATCCTCAACATCACGTGCGGCTACCATCATCAAATCTGCCAACTCATCAACCACAACCAATAAGTATGGGTACGGTTCAAGTGCTTGATCCGCTCCCTCTTTAGCCACAACTTTTCCGGCTCTTACCGCTTTATTGAAATCATCAATATGCCTAAAGCCGTAGGTAGATAGATCGTCGTAACGCATATCCATTTCCCGCACCACCCACGCTAAAGCCTCTGAAGCCTTCTTTGGGTTGGTAATAATTGGTGCAATTAAATGTGGAATTCCATCGTAGGCATTTAATTCAACTCGCTTTGGATCTATCAAAATAAGACGAACATCGTTTGGTGTTGCGCGCATCAAAATAGAGGTAACTAGTGAATTAATCATCGAAGATTTACCGGCACCGGTAGCGCCAGCCACCAAAAGATGAGGCATTTTCGCCAAGTTTGCACAGATAAAGTTGCCTTCAACATCCTTACCTAGTGCGATCACCATCGGGTGATGATCATTGCCGGCAACGCTGGAGCGAAGCACATCTCCTAAGGAAACAATCTCTCGATCTGTATTCGGAATTTCAATTCCAACCGCTGACTTACCTGGAATTGGCGAAAGTATTCGGACATCGCTGCTTGCCACTGCGTAAGCAATATTTTTGCTTAATGCGGTAATTGCTTCGACTTTAACGCCAGAGCCGAGCTCAACTTCATATCGAGTTACGGTAGGACCACGCATAAAACCTGTAACTTCACAATCAATATCAAATTGGGCAAAAACTTCGGTAAGTGCTTGAACTATTTGATCATTGGCTTTTGTTTTGCCTTTTGAAGCGGGTGTAGTCCGCAGTAAATCCATCGCCGGTAGGGCGTAGTTGTCATTTGAAGCGAGAACAAGTTGAACCGGGCGAACTGGCTTTGCCGGAACTGATTTATCCTGCGCTTGCTCCGTTTTTGGAATCTCTACCGTGAACTCTTCATCAAAGCTCTCTTCATCAAGCTCTTCATCAGATTCAAGCTCAGGTTCATTTGCAAACTCTTTAACTAGCGGAGTTTCAAAGGGTGGAGTGTCTGCGATCTCAAACTCTTCAGCCTTGCGCTCTCGTCGCTCCTCAAGGGCGGTTCCAACTTTGCTTGATGCTCCTGTAGCAACACCCTTTATCAAATCAATTACTTTCGAGAAAGGAGTTGCGGTAATAACTAGAACGCCAAATAAGAAGGTTAAAAACAAAATTGGAATTGCCAAAACATCGGTTACTAATGCAACTAGCGGTGTTGATACTCCGTAGCCAATCCATCCCCCACCTTCCCGCAGCGCGGTGGCGCCGGTGTTAATGGAGGAAGGATTAACAATGTGAATCAACCCGGTAGAACTTAGAATCAAGAGCAACGAGCCAATAGTTATGCGTCCGGTTGCAGCTTTATCCTGCGGCGCCCTAAATAGTCGAAGCGCGAAATAGCCAAATAGCAGCGGGGTGAAAATTGCTAACCGACCAACAGCTCCATAGAAAAATGCGTATGCAGCTTTTCCAAACCAATTATCAAGATGCCACCAAGAGGTAGCCGCGGCAATTAATGCAACGATAAAAAGAAGTAACCCAAATCCATCGCGTTGATGTTCCGGGTCCAGATCTTTTGCGCCACGTGTTACCAGACGTACTGAGGCACCTAATGTTTTTGCAAAACTACGCCAAAGAAGTGAGAGCGCACGACTTAAAGCAGGTATTAGCCCGCTGCGCTTTTTTGGGGAACTTTTCTTAGCCACAACGAAAAATCGTATTAGAAATGATTTTTACTAACCGTGAGGCGCGCCGCTAAACCTCTATTACACCTCTATTACTACGGGAACAATCATGGGTCTGCGACGATGCTCCTCGCCTACCCAACTTCCAACAGTCTTGCGCACAACTTGTGAAAGCTGATGTGTGCCATTGATTCCCCCGGCAACTGCTCCGGCCAATGCGCCTTCGATGCGACTTTTTACCTCATCAAATAAAGCTAAATCTTCGGCAAAACCACGGGCATGAATATCAGGGCCGGCAACAATTTTCCCAGTTTGTGAATCAATTACAACGATAACTGATATGAAACCTTCTTCGCCAAGAATTCGACGATCTTTTAGTGAAGCTTCAGTTATGTCACCAATACTTTGGCCATCAACATAAACATAACCGACCGGTACGGCACCCACTACTTGCGCTTTGCCATCGGCCAGATCAACAACAACGCCGTTGTCAACAACTATTGTGTTAGATCGCTTGACTCCAGTTGAAATAGCGAGCTCTGCGTTAGCACGCATATGTCGCCATTCACCATGTACTGGCATCACATTTTTTGGCTTAACGATGTTGTAGCAATAAAGCAGTTCGCCAGCGGCAGCATGTCCAGAAACGTGAACTAATGCGTTTCCTTTGTGAACCACGCGGGCACCAAATCGAGTTAGCTCATTTATCACTCGATAAACAGCATTTTCATTACCTGGAATTAAAGAGGAAGCCAGAATTACAGTATCTCCCCCGCCAACTTTGATTCGATGATCACCGTTGGCCATACGAGATAAAGCCGCTAGTGGTTCTCCTTGTGAACCGGTACAAATCAAAACTATGCCATCACCAGCATCTTCTATTTCATCAATATCAAGCAAAGTGTTGGGCGGAATATGCAGATATCCCATCTCAGATGCGAGAGACATATTGCGCACCATTGATCGGCCGACAAATGCAACTTTGCGATTATGGGTGTAAGCGATATCTATAACTTGCTGAATTCGATGCACGTGAGAGGCAAAGGAAGCAACTATTACTCGACGTTTTGTGGATTCAATTACCCGATCTAGTACCGGCATGATTTCGCGTTCTGAGGTTGTAAACCCCGGAATGTCTGCGTTAGTTGAATCAACCATAAATAAATCAACGCCCGATTCGCCGAGGGAGGCAAAGCGCGCAAGATCGGTAGTTCTTCCATCCAGCGGCAACTGGTCCATTTTGAAATCTCCGGTATGCAGTACAACTCCGGCTGGGGTTTTAATTGCAACCGCTAGCGCATCTGGGATGGAGTGATTTACCGCAATGAACTCCAATTCGAAATCGCCAACTTTTCTTACCTGACCTTCTCTAACCTCAATTGAAATTGGTGAGATTCTTCGCTCTTTTAACTTTCCTTTTGCAAAAGCCAAGGTCAAAGCAGAGCCAATTACTGGGATATTTTCGCGTTCGCGCAACAAATAACCCAGCGCACTGATGTGATCTTCATGGCCATGGGTCAAGAAGACCGCTTCGATGTCCTGAAGTCTTTCTCTAATGTAAGAGAAATCAGGAAGGATTAAGTCGACCCCCGGTTGAGTTTCCTCCGGAAATAAAACACCACAATCAACAATTAACAAGCGCCCTTCATATTCAAAGGCGGTCATATTGCGGCCCACTTCGCCCAAGCCGCCTAGCGCAACGATGCGTAGCGTCTTAGCTGGAAGTTTTGGCGGCAGCCCGAGATCGGGATGCGGATGATTCATTAGTTAACTTTCACGCCACCTGCAGTGAGATCTTCGCGCAATTGAGAAATCTGCGCAGCGGTCGCATCTACAAGCGGAAGTCTTACTTTTCCACCAGGCAAACTCATCATATTGAGAGCTGCTTTGGTGAGGATTGCACCTTGAGTTCTAAATGTTCCGGTATATACCGGTAAAAGTTGTTGATGTATTTCAAGAGCGCGGTTTGAATTACCAGAAAACCAAGCATCAATCATTTCTCGTAACTGACGACCAACTGTATGTCCGCAGACAGATACAAATCCAACTGCTCCAACTGATAGCAATGGCAAATTCAAAATATCATCACCTGAATAAACTGGAATTCCAGAACGTTTAATAACCCATGATGTAGAGGCGACATCTCCCTTGGCATCCTTTAACGCGGCAATATTGGGATGCTCGGCAAGTTTTACAATTGTGTCTGGCTCTATCGCCACCCCAGTTCGGCCCGGAATGTCATAAAGCATTACCGGAACATCGGTTGCTTCCGCCATGGCAAGGAAATGTGCAGCGATTCCGGCTTGTGGTGGTTTGTTGTAATAAGGCGTGACAACTAGCAAACCATCGACCCCTGCAGCTGCGGCCATTTTGGCTTGGTCAACAGAGTGAGAGGTTTCGTTATTTCCCGCGCCTGCGATTATTTTTGCCCGACCAGCAACGGCATTTTTTACTACTTTGATTATTTCAATTTTCTCTTCATCGCTAGTGGTTGGAGCTTCCCCAGTTGTGCCATTTAAAACAATTCCATCATGGCCGGTTTCAACCAAATGATTAGCGAGTTTTTCGATCCCGTCCCAATCTATTGAAAGATCATCTTTGAATGGCGTCACCATTGCGGTAAGCAAGCGACCAAAAGGCGGCTGAATCGACATGCGCAAAGGCTACTACTGAAAGCCTGCTGCTCCTACGGGGCTACGCGTCCGGATTTCTCAAATGCTGCGTAGGTCAATGGCATAAGGCGGGCGAAATGTTCTTCCATCTTCTCGGCAACCATTTCAATTTCCCGCTGCGGATAGCTTGGAAAATGTGATCCTTCGCGGCTCGTACGAAGAGATAGAAAGTTCATCAAAGCACGGGCGTTCATGGTCACATACATAGATGAGTAAAGCGCTACCGGCAAAACGGCTCGAGCAACTTCGCGAGCAACTCCAGCGTCAAGCATCTTTTTATAGTTTTGGTATGCAACAGTGTAAGTCTCTTTCATCGCCGCGACTGAGGTTTCATATTGCTCAGCTGTTCCATCGACAAAAACATAATGGCCGGTTTTTCCAGTCTGGACTAATTTGCGATCTTTATTCGGAACATAAAAAACTGGACTTAGCTCTCGATATCTACCGCTCTCCTCGTTATAGGAAGCGATTCGGTGTCTCATAAACTCACGGAAAACGAAAATTGGTGCACTTACAAAAAACGTCATTGAAGTATGTTCAAATGGTGAGCCATGTCGCTCGCGGGCTAAATAGTTGATCAAACCTGCGGAACGAGCTGGGTCTTCATTAATTTCATCAAGTGAGTTTTCGCCAGCGGTTGATACACGGGCCGCCCAAATCACATCAGCATCATTGGCGCTAGCTTTAACTAGCTCGACCGTCATATCGTCGCGGAAAACTATTTCAGGATGATTACTCTCGCTCACGTGCGCGACCTTATCTATTGAGTGCCAATTGGCTGGGAATTTCTAGGGCAGAATGAGGGCGTGTCATCTCCCGCCGCAAACGGCCCAGAACAGTTTGATGAGGCGGCTTTTGATAAGCGTCTGGTGTTACGCGACTCACTTGCGGTAGCCATTCCAGTCGGCACTTATGGAGCCGCTTTCGGTGCGGCCGCGGTTGGATCTGGATTTTCTGTCTTACAAAGTTGTCTGCTCTCTTTGCTTTTGTTCTCCGGGGCTTCGCAGTTTGCAGTTGTAGGCGTTATGGGTGCGGGTGGCTCAGTTATTAGCGCAATCGCAACCGGATCATTGCTGGGATTGCGAAATGGCTTGTACGGACTTCGCATGGCACCGGTTCTTCAGTTAAAAGGCTTCAAGAAATTTCTAGGCGCCCAAATCACTATTGATGAATCAACCGGCGTAGCAATTAATCAAGAATCTCGTGGTCGAGCAGCTAGTAAATACGGATTCTGGGCAACCGGAATTGGCGTGTATGTATTCTGGAATCTCTTTACTTTAATTGGAGCACTGGGAGCACAATCAATTGGCGATCCGTCAGCATGGGGTCTTGACGCTGCAGTCCCAGCAGCATTCCTAGGTTTGGTTTGGCCAAGATTAATTGATCGAAAAACTAAACTCATTGCAATTCTTGCTGCCTCGATAGCGGTGCTTCTGATTCCTTTAACGCCAGCAGGTGTCCCAATTATCTCAACCGCTTTGTTAGCGGTTTACTTTGGGTGGCGTAAGTAATGAACGCGTTATGGATAGCAACTTTAATTACCAGCGCCATTTGTTTTCTACTGAAATTCGTCGGCTATTCACTGCCTGAATCGCTACTAAACCGTCCAATAATCCAACGCATAAATTCATTTATTCCAATCGCGCTATTGAGTGCGTTGGTAGCGGTTCAGACATTTGGCGCAGACCGGAACATAGTTGTTGATCACCGCTTAGCAGGCGTTGGAGCTGCAGCCATTGCCCTTAGATTTAAAGCCAGCTTTCCAGTCATGATGTTGCTAGCTGCAATAGTTTCCGCTTTGGTCTATCGAATCTGACCTAACATTTCGTGGCTTTCAAAGACACATAGTTACTATTCTTAATAGGTGAGCTCAAGACCGGATTTAGAAGTAGGACTTTCCAACGCTGAGGCTCAGTCCAGGCTTTCAAAATTCGGTGAAAACTTAATTCCCTCCGAGGCTCCAAAGACCTTCTTGAAGCAAGTTTTGGTGGTGCTAAGCGAGCCAATGCTCATTCTGCTATTCGCCGCGGGGGCAATTAACTTTTTACTAGCTGAATTTCTTGATGCTGCAATGCTCATGGTGACTGTTTTTATTGTGCTTGGGATTTCCATATATCAATCACGCAGAGCCGAGAATGCGCTGCACGCATTGAAGGAGCTGACTGCTCCTACTGTCAAAGTAATTCGCGATGGCGTGGAAAATAGAATTTCAAGTCATCAGTTGGTAGTTGGTGATCTAATTCTGCTTTCTGAAGGTGATCGAGTTTGTGCAGATGCCAAGTTGATTGAAACCACTTCGCTCGCCTGTGATGAATCTACCGTTACCGGCGAATCCGCCCCGGTTGATAAATTCAACGGCGATTCAGTGCTTTCAGGGACTTTAACCACTCGCGGTCATGGCAAAGCTGTTGTGACCGCTACCGGAATCGACTCGCAACTAGGAAAAATTGGTAAATCACTTCAGGAAATCTCAACTGATCGATCGCGACTTCAAAAAGATGTGGATCAAATTGTTCGAGTTATTGGGGTGCTTGGAGTAATTACCGTCTTTTTGGTTGTAACGATTTATGGCAGCACTCGAGACAATTGGCTGGAGGGTGGACTGGCCGGAATTGCAGCAGCCATGGCGCTTATTCCGGAGGAGTTTCCCGTAATACTTACCTTGTTCATGGCTATTGGTGCATGGCGCATGTCAAAAACGAAAGTGATAGCAAGACAACCCTCAGCCATCGAAGCTCTGGGATCAATTTCAGTTTTATGCGTAGACAAGACGGGAACAATTACCGAGAACCACATGACGGTACAAGAACTAATCATCGATGGAGCATCAATATTTATCGCTGAAAATCAGCTCAGCTCAAAGGCTATAGCGCTAGTGAACACCGCCGCGTTAGCGTGCCCAATTCGCAGTTATGACCCAATGGACAATGCCTTTAAAGAGCTGGCGCAACAACTGCAAATAAATATGGAAACACTCGATAAAACTTCCCTATCAGAATTTCCGGTGAATGAAAAACGAATGGCGTACATACATTGCTGGACCATTAATGGTGAATTTGTTATAGCAGCAAAAGGCGCACCAGAGACTATTTCAAAAATGTGCAACCTAGATGAAGAACAACACCTAGAAATTATGAAGCAGGTGCACCTTGCTGCTATTCGTGGATTCCGCGTAATTGCGGTAGCGAGAGTTGTAAACGAAAACTCAAATTTCGAATCGGATATTCTCGATAACCTGGTTTTCAACTTCTTGGGCTTGGCTTTATTACAAGATCCAATTAGGCCGGGCGTCAAAGAATCGGTGGTGGAGTGTCGTACTGCTGGAATAAAGACTGTGATGATTACTGGTGATCATCCCAGCACTGCACGAGCAATTGGCGAGGAAATAGGCTTAGAAAATCTTGATGATTGCCTAACTGGGCTTGCACTTGATGAAATGAGTGATTCTGAGTTGGCAGAGAGAATTTCCGCGATATCAATATTTGCTCGAGTCAAGCCAGAGCATAAATTAAGAATTATTCGTGCATTTCAAAGGAATGGCCATGTTGTCGGAATGACTGGGGATGGAGTAAATGATGCTCCTGCCTTGAGGGCGGCAGATATTGGATTAGCTATGGGAGGGCGTGGCACTGATGTAGCACGTGAGGCCGCTTCTTTAGTAATTACCGATGACAATTTCAATTCAATAGTTCAAGGCATAAAAAGAGGTCGAGTCACTTACGACAATTTACAGAAAGCAATGTCCTATGTAATTGCCATCCATATTCCGATTTTTGGCCTCGCTTTACTCCCGATTTTCTCCACCAATTGGCCCCTTATCCTGTTGCCAGGCTTAGTCGCATTCCACGAAGTCATAATTGATCCGGCCTGCTCGGTTGTATTTGAGGAAGAAAGCCCGGATCCAAAGGTTATGCAGCAATCCCCACGAAATTTGAATAGTCGGGTTTTCAGCAAACGCGAAATTTTACTCTCGACGGCTCAAGGCTCCACAGTTTTCACAACCTTGTTGATTTTCTTCCTTTTTCTTCAGAACAGTGCAAGAAGTGAGCAGGAGATTAGATCTCTAATTTTCGGCTCCCTTATGATGGCAAATATTTTGCTGATTCTCACAAACCGCTCACGAACTCTCACCATAGTCGAGACTTTTAGTAAGCGTAGTAACTACACAGTGAAGTGGATACTGGGAGCTGCAATACTGTTGCTCTTAGCGCTTATGACAATTCCCCCCTTGCGCATTCTTTTTGATTTAGGTGCTATTGGATTTAAAGATTGGTTTTTAATGTTCTTCTGTGCTGTTATATCTCTCTCATGGTACGAACTTTATAAATTCCTGAGATATCGAAGGCTGTTCAGTCAATAACTAGTCATCGGCAACTAAAGACTTTCTCTGTACCTAGCATTGCCATAAGCATGCAAGTGCATGTGCTAGATATATTGAAAGGATTACCTAGTGAAACATCAAATTTCACGGATTGCAGCTCTGACCGCGCTTTTGCTAATCGCAACAAGTGGAATAACGGCTTCAACTGCAAAGCAAAAAACTAAAAAGCAAGACCCGGCAGTATTTACAATCATTCACGCGATTCCAGCAACATACGGCGCAGATAAAGTTGACGTCTATTCAAACGGAGCCTTGATTCTTAACGATGCCGTGCCAGGCGCGAGCAAGAGTTTCGCCATCGAGTCTGGTACACAAAGAATCTCCATTTACCCCGACGGTGTATTGCCAACCTCTGATACCGCTTCAATCTTGTCATACAGGCCGGTTTATATTGGACACGGCATGGATGTCACCTTCATCGCGCATTTAAATTCGCAGGATAAGCCCGCATTAACCTTGTATAAAAACATGAATACTGATCCCGGCAAAAAAAGAGCCTGGCTCACAGTCAGGCATGTAGCAGCAGCGCCTGCGGTTGATGTTAAGAGTGATTCTTTGACCTTATTTAAATCGATGGCAAATAGTATTGAACGTAAGGCTTCATTACGGTTCGGCAATTATCCGGTAAGTGTTGTCTTGGCAGGCACCAGTACAAATGCACTTCTACCGACCAACATTGAAATTAAGGACAATAAAAACTTGATTGTTTATGTATGGGGATCAGCAGCTAAATCAAACCTTCAGTACTTAACTCAGATTGTAAATACTAAGTAATCCACTTATTGGGTTGTCGATCATGCCAGGTAGCAAGTTTGCGATAGTTTTTCTCAAACCACTGTCTGGCATGCATCGTAATTTGATGGTCAGTCAAAGCGACTAAATTCAGATTTAAAGAATCGATGACTTTTCGATAGACATCAGGGTGTTTACGATTTAGATAATCTAAAAAATTGGAAAGCGCAGAGGCTTTGCCTTCACCGTGACCAATCAGAAGTAGGACATCAAACTCTCTAATCATTTGATAAATCTCTTCAAAGAACTCTGGGTAGAGATGACTCGTGTCATGGCCATGATGAAACTGCCCAGTTCGCATATGACGATGGTCTACCTCTACTGGCGCATGGACTAGCTCGGGTAAATCCTGAGGGGCTATTCCATGTCGCCAGATTTTCGCTACGTCACGATCGATGGCTATGACAGCCAGTTTTTCAGGGTTATTTATTGCTGACTGCATAGCTAATCGATTCCTTTCTAGTCAGATTGTCGTTCTTAGATTGTCGTTCCGTATTTAATGTTTGATCCTTCGATGACCAGTCTCAAACGGGAACCTTTTAGAAGAGCCTTTTGGCCATTAAATTGGGCGTCTCCGCTCTCATCAAGTGACAGGGTGCCGAGGGTTTTATAAATAAGGTTCCCTCGGATATAGGTACGCAATTGCAGCAAGGCGTTGTTGCTTGCGTAACCGGAAGCAAGGTTCACTAATATGTTGTAACCCTGGCCACTTTCCTGGTAAATCAACCAGTTTCGCTTAGAGTCACGCTGAAGTGCAGACTGCGCTGATGCCTTGACATTTATGACTACGGTATTAGAAATCGCGCTCATAAATCTAGTTGTGGCGGTTTTTCCTACAGTAATTAAGCAAGTACCTGCGGCAAGTCCCGTGACAATGCCCGAGCTGTTTACTTTACAAACGTTAAGGCTCTTTGAATTGAAACTAGCTACACCAGAACCCGAACCGCCAGTAAATCGCACTAACGTGCTTTGTCCAACATAGATTGATCTCTTGTTAAAGGATGCAACTATCTGGGCTTGAGGAATAGAGAACAACAGCAAAGAAAGTCGATTTGTAAAGATCGAATACGTATTATCGGGATGGATGTAATAGCTGGGTGCTCCCTCTTGAGTTAAACCTGGTGAAGTTACTCTTTGAAGTGTCAACGCCTCGCCAGAAATATCGAGCAAAGTTGGAATTCCACCAATATATGAACTCCAATATCTAATCTCAATGGTTTTGTTGAGATTTGTTAGAACCTGATTATTTGAGTCCTGTCGCATTGTTACCTCTAAGTCAATGATTCCTTGCGATACCTCTTCCTTACTACTGCGCGGTGCGACATCAATAGTTACTGGTGAATTTGCAGTTCCAGCGGGCACCCGCATAGAAACTAAAACATTCCCCGTTAATGACGGTACATAAAAGTAGAAGGCTTCATCGCTCAGGTTTGAAAAGCGAAGCAAGGTCGGGGCAACTGGATAAGAGGTTGATTGACCAGTTGATTGACCAGTTGATTGACCGGAGGTCGTTCCTGAAGAGCTAGGACCTGCGCCTCCGCCGGTATCCCCTGAGCCTTCACTTCCCGATCCAGCTGTGTTTGTTGGAGTTGGAGTTGGAGTTGGAGTTGGAGTTGGAGTTGGAGTTGGAGTTGGAGTTGGAGTTGGAGTTGGAGTTGGAGTTGGAGTTGGAGTTGGAGTTGGAGT
>JACCDH010899864.1_pt1 | contig 11733 bp, 11 predicted proteins | sample 7442481 | NCBI WGS metagenome assembly JACCDH01 (sample SAMN15323433, study PRJNA562643) | freshwater metagenome | isolation source: river surface water | place: USA:Blue River Watershed | collected 2017-08-15 | reverse complement strand
TTAACCAAATTAACTACAGACCCAGCGGTGGTACGGCCTTATTGGACGGCATTGGTCTAAGTATTAATCGGGTGGACCAACTACTCGAAAACGAAGGCGACACGGCGATCCTCGTCATCCTTACTGATGGCTATGAGAATGTTTCTAAATTCTTTTCATTGGCCCAAATTCAGGAGCTCATCAAAACCAAAGAAGCCAGCGGCAAGTATTCATTTAGCTTTTTAGGTGCCACACTCGATGCGGTGGACATGGCCGAGCGCATGAACATCCGTCGGGAAAACAGCGCCTCCTTCTCCAAAGATGACATGCAAGATGCGGTGTTTGACCGGGTGGCGAATTCGATGGTCAACTACCTGGAAAGGAAGGGTAAGGGAGAGGATTTGAGGAGGTTTTAAGGAGGAACGGTCGCTTAAATTTAAGATTTGGGCGACCGATTAATAAATAGTTCTTTTATCTTAAATAGTTAAAGCCTTATCTTTTATTAAATAATAATTAACGTAACTATTTTCGAAATACTATGAAGAAATATGGGTTTTACCTAAAAACCTTTTAGCTAGTGGGCTGAAATAAAGTACTAATAATGTAAATAGAAATTATGTTCAAATCATTTTTCAATAAAAACAAATCTGCTGAATCCAACACAAAACCAATTGATGGATTAGTAAAAGAAAAACCAGTTTTATTATACAGCATTGCAACTAGCTATAATTATTTGGATGCGCTATGTAGCATAGCTGAAGGACTTGAATACAAAAGAATTGGACCATTGACTGTTGATGGATTTCCTGAGGTAATTGATTATTATAAATTTAATTTAAAAGGTGAACCCTTTTGCGATATTTTTATTTACGCATATCACTCCGATAATTTATTTGTCATTCCTGCCCCATTTAAAGAATTAAATAATGCAATTGATGAAAGTATATTCATATTGAATCATTCTGGGCAGTACAGGTATTTACGTACAATTGCCGATATGGTTTTAACTAAAAATGGTATAGTTCAATATACAGGTGAGGTTTGGAGCACCGAAAAAAATAACATATTAAACAAATTAATTAATGATCTTGGTTATGGAGATGAATTGGGAAAATTAATTCTTGATGAATATGAAGAATTGAAAAATAACTACAATGAAATTCAAAAAATTGGTTTCACTGAATTATTTACAGCTAATTTTCACAATGAAAAAATTGTCCGTTATACTCCCGAATTTATTCAGGAAAGAAACAATAAAATGTCAAGTGCTTATCATTCGTTGATTGTAACAATAAATCGAATTCAAGCTTGGCTTGATAACGATCTACTTCGTAAAAGAATAGAATTTACGACATCTGAAGAGCATAAAAATATCCTTGGCGTTTCTGAATTGAAAAAGGTTATCACACCGTTCTGCATAATAAGTTTAAGATGCGACGTTTTTGGTAGATATAATCTTGCTTATGGGATTGACTCGCATATTTTAAATATGTTAACATCAAACATGGCAAGTACATTAATCCGTAGAATTTATGAATTCACCCCAGGAGAATTAGAAGTATTTGTTGCTTTTGACTCTTTAAGCATGGATTGTATTACCTATTTTGAAAACTTTTTGAAATATATTGAAGGTGAAAATTTCAAACTAATAGAGGTTGAAAGAAATGAAGAAAAATCGATTAGTGATATGTTCAATAACTTGAAACTAAATGAAGACATTGATGAGGAAACAAAAAAATGGCTTAAGAGATAAACAATTGAAAACTCTTATTATTTAACCCTATGGCAAATTCGATGATTAATTACATATAGAAGAAAGGTAGAACGGAGATTTGAAGCGGTTTTGGAAATAGCGGTCGCTTAAATTATTGAATTTAGCTACCGCTAAATAAATAATCCGCTTATGATTTTTAAAAAAAGTTTTAACTTGTTCGATAAAAATGGAATAGAAACTACGCTAATAATTACATTAACATGAAGCTGTAAGATTGTTTGTTCTAAATGTTTTAACGAAAAGCAATAAGGCCAATACAAATTCAATCATTTGAATATTTAACACAAGCTTGAAAGGGTATAATTTTAATATAAATTCAGATCAGATAAAATCTGTATTGTTTGGTGTTGCCGTAGGAGATGCCCTTGGTGTTCCTGTTGAATTCAAGAGCAGACAAGTTATTAGCAGAAATCCTGTAACCGATATATTAGGTTATGGAACGTACAATTTACCTCCAGGAACTTTCTCGGACGATAGTTCTCTTACTTTCTGCCTAGCTGAAGCTTTAACAACCACGTTTGACTTAAACACAATCGGACAAAATTTTGTAAAATGGTACTACAATAAAAACTGGACTCCGAGAGGGCATGTTTTTGATATTGGCATTGCAACTCGACAAGTGATTAGCCGCATTAAAGAAGGTGAACAGCCTGAATTAGCAGGAGGGTTGGATGTTTCTTCAAACGGGAATGGCTCACTGATGAGAATATCTCCTTTATTATTTTACTTGTTGGACAAACCTATTGAAGATCGCTTCAAAATCACTAAACAAGTATCTTCAATTACTCACGGACATATCCGCTCAGTGATTGCTTGCTTTTATTATCTTGAATTTGCTAGACAACTTATTGAACAAAAAGACAAGTTCGTAATTTACAAACACCTACAAACAGAAGTTCCTGATTACTTGAAAACATTATCTATCGACCAAACAGAAATTGCGTTGTATGGTCGCTTACTTAATCAAGACATTTATGAACTCTCTGAAGAAAATATTTATAGTAGCGGATATGTATTACACACACTTGAAGCGAGCATCTGGTGCCTAATGACAACAGAAAATTACAAAGATGCCGTATTGAAAGCAGTAAATTTAGGTGATGACACTGATACAACAGGTGCCATTACAGGCGGACTTGCAGGGCTACTTTACGGACTTGAGAACATTCCGCCACACTGGTTAAAACAATTAGTAAAATATGAAGACATTGATAATCTTGCGGAACGACTTTATAAAAAAATTCCCAAACATTATTAGGAAATAGGTGATTCAATGGTTAACTAAGGCCAAAAGATAAAATTAAAAAACGAATGAAAGTTTTGTACTTTGAAATCTCCAAATCCTTGAAGTAATATACCTTTTCACTCCATTTACTATTACATATAATGACAAATTTTATTATAACAACAGTTAAACAAACGGCATACTTTTTATTAATGACAATTACCTTTTTTGCATGTCAAACCTCCGACAAAGGGAAACAACTTGCACAAAAGGAAAAGGAACTACTCCTAAAAGAAAATGAACTTTTGAAAAAAGAGTTAGAAAGAAGAGATAATTCAATGACCTCAAACAAATTAGGAGAAAATCCATTTTCAGTTGACGAAGCATTGGTTAAGTCAACATTTATGAAATATTTACCTAAAATTTCAGGTGGAAGAGAACTTTTTTCAAGCAATATTAAAATTGGTGATTTAAACGGAGACAACCTAATAGATGGTGTTGTTGATTATGGACTAGAACCTACTTGGGAAGATAATGGAGGTGGTGGTAATGCAATTGGTGTGATTCCTGGTCTTATTGCATTTATTAATACTGGACAAACTCTAAAAATAGACGACTATTCAGACGAATTTGCGAGAATTTTTGGCCCTGGAAATCAACTAATAAAAATAAGCAAAGGAGTTATATTTTTAGAAGGACTTGAATATGATGATGATGACCCTCGCTGTTGTCCTTCAATTACAACTTCCATAAAGATTAAAATACTTAATAATAGACTAGTTAAAATAAAATAAAATGATACACAATTTAATGAGATTCTTAAACGAAGATCAAGACCCCAAAGCAATTGAAAAAGTTGCAGTAAAGCTGAATGGCATTTTAATGACAGGTGAAGAAGTAGAATATATTGCGGTTCAAAAGAAACCAGCTGTTAACATTTCTCCAGACTGTGTAGCGTTGACAAACAAAAGAATCATATTTTTCCGCACCAAAAACTTGGGACTTTCAATCGAGTTTCAAGATTACATTTGGAAAGAAGTAGCAGACTGCCATTTAAAAGAAGAAATATTCGGAGCAGAATTTATGGTTAAAACGGTAAAAGGACAAATAAATAAAATTGATTATTTGCCCAAATCACAAGCACGAAAACTTTATACCGTTGCACAAGAACAAGAAGAAATTCAAAAAGAAATAAGAAGACAACGAGATTTGGAAGATAAAAGAGCGTCAGCAGGAAACGTGACAGTAACATCAGGTAGTCCCTCTAACTCTCAACCGACACAACAAAGCCAACAAGATGACCCTATGGCTTCACTACAAAAATTAAAAATGCTTTTAGACAATGGGCTCGTTACTCAAGAAGAGTTTGATATTAAAAAATCAGAAATACTTTCAAGACTTTAATAAAAGAACTGAATGAGCATCTAAATAACATTATCATTACCAGCTAAATTACGAACTAAAAGATTCGAGAATTGGATTTAATAACTTCAACCAATCCAAATTATCACATAGGGGAATATTCGATAGGTAAGTAACTCCTCATTTAGTAAAGGACCACAAACTTTAAGTGGTCCTTTACTAATTCTCAAATTCGATGATCAAATATTTAGATTGGAAAGGAAAGTGAGAATATTAGAGAAGGTTTTAGAACTAAAGAGATTAAACCCTACAAGCTTGTAATTTTTCACTTTCAAAAAGGCACCATCCCAAAAAGTGTGTAAGTAGAAAATAGTGTGGGTTTCGACCTTCACTATTTTTTTTTACATTTAAACACTAAACACGATGGAATTGGAATTACCAGATTCATTAACCGATGCTTTCTTAAAGCAGCTGAAAACGGGAGAAGAGCTTCAGGCTTTTCTGCGTGATCTTCACAAGCGAGGCTTGGAGAAGATTTTAGAAGGGGAACTCGATGCCCATTTGGGTTATGATAAACACGAGAAAACCCCTAGCACGAATGCCCGCAATGGGACACAGAAAAAGGTCATTAAAACAGACTTTGGCGAAACCTCTATTGAAGTTCCTCGAGATCGAGAAGCTAGTTTTGACCCTGTTTTAGTACCCAAGCGAAGCCGGTATTCAACCGGTGTTGAAAACTTGATTGTATCGCTTTATTCCAAAGGAATGAGTGTAAGTGATATCCATCAAGAGATCAAGGAGATTTATCAATTTGAGCTATCCACCTCTGCTATTTCACGGGTAACAGAGCGCATCATAGAAGACTCCATTGCCTGGCAGAATCGTCCACTAGATCCGGTGTACCTGGTGGTATGGATGGATGGTATTGTGTTTAAGGTTAGAGATAACTCTAAAGTCGTTAACAAAACAGTCTATCTAGCCATTAGATTAAATCGAGAGGGCCGTAAAGAGGTACTCGGTATGTGGCTCGGAAAGAATGAGAGTTCGAGCTTCTGGATGGGTGTAATGACCGATTTAAAGGCTCGAGGGGTAGAAGATATCCTAATTACGGCCACGGATAATTTAAACGGTTTTACACAAACCATTCGGGCGGTATTCCCTGAGTCACAAACCCAAATCTGCGTGGTTCACCAGATTCGAAATGCGAGTCGCTATGTAGTTTGGAAGGATAAAAAAGAATTCAGTCGGGATATGAAGAGCATTTACGATGCCCCTACCAAACAAGCTGCAGAAGCAGCACTCAAGGATTATAGAGCTAAATGGGGAAAGAAATACCCGTATGCGATTCGCTCTTGGGAGGATAATTGGGAGGAATTAACCGTCTTCTTTGATTTTCCACTCGAGATTCGAATGATTATTTACACCACGAATCTGATTGAAAACCTAAATGGAAAAATACGTAAATACACGAAAAACAAGCTCTCATTCCCCACGGATGATGCTTTAATGAAATCCGTTTTTCTAGCGCTTAACGAAGCCACTAAAAAATGGAGTATGCCGATTCATAACTAGGGAATTATTTTAAACCAGTTTATGGCTATATTTGAAAAAAGGGTACGAATTTAAACGAAAATCCGAACCCCCTATTTTTTACTTACACAGTTAATGGGATAGTGTCTTCATTTCACTGAAAACTAATCAATTACTGAAAACAAAATAACTCATTTCACTTTGATATATTTCGCAAAGTGAATAATTATTTCCTTCATCTTGTGAAATTCCCATATTAAATTGTCACTTAATTATTTTAAAAACATCTCATGACATTAGATAAACCTATATTTAATAGATATTTGAACCCATTTGATGTTAAAAAAGGAATAGATACTCTTCCTGATTTTGTACCAGACTTACATTATTTACAATTAAAATTACTCTGCAACGAAGCTTATCTTAAGATTCACTCTAAAATCCCCAAAGTATGCTCTATTCATATAATCAATGAGATAATTGAAGAGTATGATTATCTTTTCAATGAAACCGAGGTATGGATTGTTCACTACAGTGCATTTGACAAATTCAGTTTTTTGTACTTAGACTTTTGCGAACTTAAAGTTTTTATTGAAGATTATGGAAAATTGTGCGGTAAAGCAATTGAAAATTTTAAAAAAACTGAAATGAAACCTTGGATTGATTTGCATTCTGATTTGTTTAGATATATCAATAAAAGCATTAAAATAGACTCAGAAACCAATCTAAGAAAGAATAGAATCTTGAAATACTCAACATTGCCAATGATGGTTTATGCAAGAGAACTAAACAATCATTTAGAGTTCTGCAGACTTTTTAAACTTTCTAATTTTAATAAAATCGACTAAATCTTCAAATCTGTTTTAGACTTCACAGCATTGTATAATAAACAATACCAACTTAAATGAATATTCAACATAACTTAGAATTTGAAAAAAATGCCTCTCAAGAAATTAAGGAGCGAAATGGGAAGCTTCTTTTAGCTTACGATAACATATTGATAACAATTGACCGAATACAAGGATTTTTGGAGGATGAGTATCTTAGAAATAGAATTGAAAGCAAAATGTTTCTTAATGAAGAGACAAAAACTACCATATTACAGTGTACCACTCCTTGGATTCTATTATCATTAGGTTGTGATTCTATTGGTAGGTATAATATTGTTTATAGTATTGATTACAGAATTCAAGAAATGATTGGGCAAGAAATGTCAAGTGGAATTATTAGAAGAATATATGAATATACACCAGGAGACATGGAGCCATTTGTTAGAATTGGGAGCCTTTATGTAGACTGTATAGAGGTGTTCAATAAATTAATTGAGGAACAAAAAACACAAAGTTTTCACACACATATTATTAGAGAGCTAAACAAATAAGATAATGTGCACCATGAAAAAAACAGTGATAAAAAAGGTTCATCCTACAAATCAAGCATTTGCAATAAAAAATAAATTATAATATATTGTAATATTGGGAGAATAAACGCCTATTTTACCGTTAACTAAAAGTTTTTTACAAGGTTAACTATCTGATTATATATCCTGATATTCAATAAGACCAAAAAAAAACAAAAAGAACAAAAAATGAGAAAACAGAATTTTACAATAACAGACATGTTTTTGGCATTTCTAGCAGTTTCGCTTATAAGTGTCAGTTTTTATCAAACATGGTTAGGATTAGACCAAATTTTTGGAGGTAGCTCCGTTATAATTGCACTAGTACTTTCACTTATTTTACTTTTTTTACTTTGGCAAATACGCCTTGTTAAACTAAGGGGAGATTCATCTACAGGTCTAAGTGTAATTTATTTCTTTTTTGCGGCATTTTGTTTCATAGCAAACTTTAATGCAATGTACACCCGATTCATGCGTACAGATATTTATACAACCGAACTGCGTGAAATCAATGAAAAGTTCAATAAACTTGAAACAGACGTAACTGCGAAATTAAATTACTCTGTCGCCGACATGAAAACAAGGCAGGCTATAGTTAGTGAGATTAACTTATTGAAGATTCAGATTGCAGACCCTAAAAATGTAGGTATTGGTACAGAAGCAAAACAAATTATTACAAGAATTGAAAGACTAATCGGCAAAAAAATAACACCACTAACACCTGTTAGTCAGACAGCCTCTGGTTATCAAGATTTAGCAGATAGAATGGCTGAACAAATTACTCAAATGGTATTTAATCTTTCTCCTGAAGAAAAAAACCTTTTAGCTGACTTAAATAATGCAGTATTAAAGTGGAATAAAGACATACAAGCTCTTCTACTTATGTCACAAAATGAGATTGATGAAATGGCACAAGGTCAAATAGACAAATCACTTTCAGAATATAATAAGTTAGGAAATAGAGCACATACAATCCTAGGAGAAGATAAATTTCAATTTACACCAAGTTTATCCAAAACTCAGGAAGTTGGAAAAATAGGTTATGCCTTCAATCATGCTTTTAAAAACTTTGGAATGTTCCAATTCTTTGTCCTTGCCGCCTGTATTTTACTTGATTTCGGCATTTTAATAATCATTCTTTTAATGCCTTCTGACCCAAGAAATGGAGGAAATAACAACAATAACGGGTTTTCAAGTAAAAGAAGAGGAACAGTATTAATTCCTAATAACTAATCAAATGAGCAACAAAGAAAATCTAAAACCATTGTCATTAGATAGTGATGATTCTATAAGACCTCTTGAATTAAATAGGGGTCAAGACGTCCAAAGCAAAGATGATTTTGTACCAATTACAAAAGGCGCAAATAACCAAATACAGAATAAAGACAGTAATTTTGTGTTCTTTTTTGGAGTTTCAGCTTCAGGCAAATCAGTTATCTTGTCATCAATTCTGTATTATTTAAGCTCACAAGCTGGTGTATTAAGTCCTAAAGTCGGGACACCAAATTCAAAAGAAGCTCAGGTATTATTAGCAGATTTTTTTGAAAATATGAGTAGAGGTATTCTCCCAAATAGAACTACAAGAGACCAAGTTACACGTATTGATTTAAAATTTGAACCAAACAATAAGTCTAAAAAAGTTCCACCAATAAATTTAACTTTTTTAGAAACTGCAGGTGCGAATCATCAGGATATTAATAAGGGAAATCAATATCATACAAGCATTGATAATTATTTAAATGCAAAAATTCCTCTAAATATTATAATCGTTACAAGTTACGATTCCGCTCACAAAGAAGATTCATTAATTTATCAATTCCTCAATAGATTGGTTGAGAAAAATATTGACCCACAATATGTAAATATAATATTAGTGATTTCAAAGTGGGATTTATCAGGAAAATCAGGTGTGGCTTCTGAAGATGAATTAGAATCATTTATTAGTGAAAGACTACCTATGACTAATAACAGAATTAATGCGTACGAGTTTAGTAAAACTTATTTTACAATTGGAAAGATTGAAGAAAAGGGGAACACCGAAAAAATAACAAACTTAAACTTAGATTCTGCCGAAATAATTTCCAAATGGCTTTATGAAGGTATAACTGGCTATCCATTAGATTATGAAGGCACATTTTGGGAAAGAATTAAATTTAATTTTTAAACTATGAGTATCACAAATCTATATGTTTACACATTTGCTACATTTGGTCATCCAAATGATTTTAGACAAAGTCCAGTAAAATATAGCAAACCTGAGGTAGCAAGAAAAATAAAAGTATTTGATTTAACGAATGCCATAAAGGTATTTCCAGAATCTGTAATTTATTCCATAAGAAAAGAAAAAGTTGAAAATTCGAATTTAATAGCATACTCTATATATTCATATGCTCAGGAACAAACTTCAAAAAGAGATGGCACATTTATAGGTTCAAGTCTAATTTTAGAAAATAAGATTGCCAAGGAATTTGACATAATAGAGGCACTTAATGGAGTTCATGAAAATTTAATTGAGGAGAACCTTGACAATGGTATTTTAAAGGTGAACCACTCTGACCAATTTAATCTTTATCTAAGTAAAAATCATTTTGAAAAAGTCATTAATCCCAAGATTGATTTACCGGATATTGATTTCAGCACATCAAATAACAACCTTGTAGTTTATTGTGACACTTCAACAAGTGAATTGGAAGTTTATTTCAATAAATCAATTGATTTATTGAATGACTATGACACTATTTATTTCACCAATAATGAAGATGTTATTAGATATGTAAATCAAAGGGGATTGTTTAAATGGATTCAAAACGTTGGAGATAAGAAAGAATTTGATAATCAATTAGAAATTTTAGCCATAGAGAAAAACCGCAAAAGAGAACAACAACTTTCAGATTTAGAAAGTAGAATTCAAAATATAAAAGACGAAAGAAAACAAGAGAAAGATAATTTCAATCAACTTTCTGAACAAAATGAAAGAATTGTAGCTGAGAATCACAAAAAAATAAAGGAGTCAAAGGAAAACTTCACCAAAGTTGACAATGTATATGATAATTTCATCAACAAATCTAATCAAATACTAAATCAGGTAAAGCAGAAAAATTTATCCTTTGATACTGCAATAAAAACATATCACGCAAATAGAGCAAAGCTCAGGGAAGAGATTGAAATCCTAAAAAATAATAACTCATCCACATATATAGGAAAAGTAAAAGGATTAGAAAATACTGAAACACAAAATGACCGTTTCAGTGTGCCAATTAATCCAAAACCAATCGATTTTTCAAAAAACAAAGAAACAGTCGACAAAAGCAATCCTTTTAAAATTTTATCTTTAATATTAGGATTTGCCTTACTTATAACCTTAAGTTACTTTTTGATTTTTAGTGATAACTTAACAAATAAATCAGTAGAAGAGGATGAGCAACAAAATGAATACTATGACTCATCAGAAAATAATGATAAAGAAGTACATGAATTAGCTTCAAAAGAATTAAGCACAGAATCATCAAATGAACATTTTTTGAATCCTACTCCCAATAAGGAACTAAATGAGCATGATGTTAAACTAATTTCCAAAAAGTTGAAAATCAATTCAAGTATTGATGAAGTAGTTGATATTATTTTTGAAAACAATAAGAAAGACATAAATCAACACTATTCAGGACAAAAAAACCTTTATAAAAAAGAATTGTATGACTTAAATAAAAAGTGCTTTGAAGAGAGTAATGGTATTAAAATTTTCACAAAGGACACCATCAGACACATTCCATTTTTCAAAAAATCTGAATGAAAACCTTAAATTACTTAGTCTTATTGTTTTTCATTTTTAGTTGTACACATCCGGAGGAAAGTAGATATAAGCGAAATCAAGGTTTAAAATCTAATCCCAAAGAAGGTGAATTAAAAGGTGACCATACAAACTCATTACCATCAAATAATGGCAACATTTTAAAGATGGAAATAGAGAATGGAGTAAGATATGTTTGGGTTGAAATAAATGGGATTCGACTACGCTTCATATTTGATACCGGCGCGAGTAATATTTGCATTTCAACAGCAGAGGCAACTGTATTGTTTAGACAGGGGACACTTCAAAAGGATGATGTTATAAATGTTGAATATTTTCAGGACGCAACAGGGAATATATCAGAAGGTACAATCGTAAACTTAAAAGAAATAAAAATCGGAAATATGGTGCTTAACGACGTAAAAGCAACTGTAATTAATAATGTAAATGCACCATTACTACTTGGCCAAACAGTTTTAGAAAGATTTGGCAGTATAGAAATTGACAACTTCAACAAAGAAATTAAATTCAAATAATCACATATATCTTATCATTTACAGATATACTTTATCAATATTTTAAGAACCTAGGGCACCATCCCAAAAAGTGTGTAAGTAGAAAATAGTGTGGGTTTCGACCTTCACTATTTTTTTTTACATTTAAACACTAAACACGAT
>JACCDH010456533.1_pt1 | contig 11733 bp, 10 predicted proteins | sample 7442481 | NCBI WGS metagenome assembly JACCDH01 (sample SAMN15323433, study PRJNA562643) | freshwater metagenome | isolation source: river surface water | place: USA:Blue River Watershed | collected 2017-08-15 | reverse complement strand
GTGGATTTCCAACGCGCCCATCGCGGATGTCTTCGTCGTCTGGGCCAAGTCCGAGGCGCATGGCGGCAAGATCAAGGGCTTTGTCCTTGAAAAGGGCATGAAGGGGCTTTCCGCGCCGAAAGTGGGTGGCAAGCTGTCCCTCCGCGCTTCGATCACTGGCGAGATTGTCATGGACAATGTCGAGGTGGGCGAGGACGCGCTTCTGCCCCACGTCGAGGGTCTGAAAGGCCCCTTCGGCTGTCTCAACCGCGCCCGCTATGGCATCAGCTGGGGCGTTCTGGGTGCGGCAGAGTTCTGCCTGCACGCCGCGCGTCAGTATGGCCTTGACCGCAAGCAATTCGGCCGCCCGATTGCCCAGACCCAGCTTTACCAGCTGAAACTGGCCAATATGCTGACCGAAATCTCGCTGGGCCTGCAGGCCAGCTTGCGCGTTGGTCGCCTGCTGGATGAGGCCAATGCCGCCCCCGAAATGATCTCCATCGTGAAGCGCAACAACTGCGGCAAGGCGCTGGATGCCGCCCGCTGGGCGCGGGATATGCACGGCGGCAACGGCATTCAGGAAGATTTCCAGGTCATCCGCCATATGGTGAACCTGGAAACCGTGAACACCTATGAAGGCACCCATGACGTGCATGCCCTGATCCTGGGCCGCGCCATCACCGGGTTGCAGGCGTTTTTCTAAGGCGCTGAAAATACAAGGAAAGGCCCGGCGTCACACAGGACGCCGGGCCTTTCCCATTGCCCCCACCTGAGTCTTGCCCGCAACAGGTTTGCCCCCATATGCTGTGGCTGCAAATTTCCGCTACCATAGATAGCGGCAGCCCCCCTATAGTCGGGGCAAGATCACGGGGGTATACCCCCGGGCTTGAGGCAGGACAGACAAAAACAAGCAAGGAGGGAGCCGATGCGCTGCCCATTCTGCGGGAACGTCGATACGCAAGTGAAAGACAGTCGCCCGGCTGAGGACCATGTGTCCATCCGCCGCCGTCGCTTTTGCCCCGCATGCGGCGGCCGCTTCACCACCTATGAACGAGTGCAGTTGCGTGACCTTGTTGTTGTGAAATCCTCTGGCAAGCGTGAGGATTTTGATCGCTCAAAGCTTGAGCGGTCAATCCGCATCGCCATGCAGAAGCGCCCCATCGACCCCGACCGTATCGATCAGATGATCAGCGGCATCGTGCGGCGGTTGGAAAGCCTGGGCGACACCGACATTCCGTCAAAGACCATCGGCGAGATTGTCATGGAAAGCCTCGCGCGGATCGACACTGTGGCCTATGTGCGTTTTGCCAGCGTTTACAAGAACTTCCAGGCGGCAGATGACTTTGACCGCTTTGTAAGCGAACTGCGCCCCGGCGCAAACCCGGAAGAGTGAGCGACCCTGATCAAGACCGGGCCCATATGGCCCATGCCCTGCGCCTTGCGGCGCGGGGCCTTGGTGCTGTCTGGCCGAACCCGGCGGTTGGCTGCGTGCTGGTCAGGGATGGCCTGATCGTCGGGCGTGGCTGGACGCAACCCGGTGGCCGCCCCCATGCCGAGACCGGCGCGCTGGCCCAGGCGGGCGCCTTGGCGCAAGGCGCGACCGCCTATGTCACGCTGGAACCTTGCGCCCACCACGGTCAGACCCCGCCCTGCGCCGAAGGCCTGATCGCCGCCCGGGTCACCCGCGTCGTCACCGCCCTGACCGACCCGGACCCGCGTGTTGCGGGCCGGGGCCATGCCATGCTGCGCGCCGCCGGAATTGCGGTGACCGAAGGCGTTCTGGCCGCCGAGGCCAGCCGGATCAATGCCGGGTTTCTCAAACGCATCTCGCGCAATCTGCCGTTCGTAACCTTGAAGCTTGCCACCACGCTGGATGGCCGCATCGCCACTGCCACAGGGGAATCGCGCTGGATCACCGGGCCTGCCGCGCGTCGCCATACGCACCTGTTACGCCTGACCCATGATGCGGTGATGGTGGGGGCAGGGACCGCCCGCGCCGATGATCCCGACCTGACCGTGCGCGACATGGGCGCGGCTCGGCAGCCCCTGCGCATCGTGCTGGACAGTCGCCTGTCGCATGCGCCGACCAGCAGGCTTGGTCAGACGGCCCGGCAGACGCCGGTCTGGATGGTCCACACCGCCGCCGCGTCACAAACCGCCCGCGCGGCCTGGACGGCCACGGGCGCAACGCTGATCGAAGTTGCCACAGCCCCCGGCGGAGAGGTGGATCCCACCGCCGCGCTTCAGGCCCTTGCAGGGCGAGGGCTGACGCGCATCCTGTGCGAAGGCGGCGGCCAGCTTGCCGCCAGCCTGATACGCGCCCGCCTGATCGACGATCTGGCCACCTATCACGCCGGCGCCCTGATCGGAGCCGATGGCCGCCCGGCCCTTGGCGCGCTGGGTCTCAAGACGCTTGCCGAAGCCCCCCGCCTTGTCTTGCGCGACAGCCAGACGCTTGGCGGCGATGCCTTTGCCCTGTGGTCTTGCGTCTTTTCGGAACTGCAAGGGTGACGCGCGCCGATCAAAGCGCGCCATGCACCAGTTCACCGCCAAATAGCGTTGCCTCGGGGCGGATCGTGGCAATCGCTTCGGGGCTCAGGCCGTCAAGCGGGCGCTCCAGCACGATCATATCGGCCAGGGCACCCGGCGCCAGCACACCTGTCTGCCCTTCAAGCCCCAGTGCCCGTGCCCCGTTGCGGGTGAAGAGGGGCAGCGCCTGATCCAGTGTGATCGCCTCGTCTGCAGCGACCGTTCCGGGATAGGTGCCGGTTGGATCGGACCGCGACAGCATCCCGGCAAGACCGGTCCAGGGGTTTGCATCCAAGGCGGCCGCCGGCCAGTCCGAGCCATAGATCACCTCGGCCCCCGCCGCCAGAAGGCTGCGGATTGGGTGGCAGCTGTCCACCCGCGCATCGCCCAGAACCTGCCGCTGGCCCGCCGTCACCGGGTTCGGCATCCAGAGTTTGGGCGACACCTCGGCCACAGCGTCAAGCGCCGCAAAGCGTGGCAGGTCGGCGGGGGCGATGAAATTGGCATGGGCGATTTCATGGCGCAGCCCGGATGGTCCATTTGCCGCCCGCGCCTCCGCAATCGCATCCAGCCCCGCCTGAACCGCGCGGTCACCTACGGCATGCATCTTCACCACATAGCCCGCCGCATCCAACGCCGTGACTTCTGCGTTCAGCCTCTCAGGCTTGATCAGCAGCATCGCCTCGGGGTCATGCGGGCCGGTCTGGCCGGGGTAGGGGTCATGAAATGCGGCTGTCCGGGCAATCGGCACGCCATCGAGGAACAGCTTGGCAAAGCCCGTGTACAGATGCGGGCCTTGATGAGCCAGGCGCAGGCGGCCCAGGGTCTCCATCGCCACCCAATCCTCGGAAAAGGGGGAAAACCGCGTCAGATGGGCGCCGACATGCAGGTTCAAGGTCCCGGCGCGGGCTGCCTTGGCATAGGCTGCAAGTTCGGCGGAAAAGGCCATGGGTTCCTTGAAGCCCGTTATGCCCAAGCCATGAAACAGGCGCGACAGATGGGCTGTCGCACGGTCAAGCTGGTCATCGGTCGGTTCCAGAAACCGCTGCACGCCAGCCCCGGCGCTTTCGATCAGAATGCCCGAGGGCAGGCCTGCCGCATCCCGCTCAATCTCGCCGCCGGGCGGGTTGGGCGTATCGCGCGTGATCCCGGCCAAGGCAAGGGCGCGGGAATTGACCCAGAGGTTATGCTGCGAGACATCCTTGATCACCACCGGATGATCGGGCGCGATCTGGTCCAGCAGCTCGGCTGGCCGGGGGCCGAATGAGGGCCGGTCAAAGGGCCGCCACGGCCCGGCGATGATCCATTCTTCTGGCGGGGTGACGGCCGCGCGGGCGCGGATGCCATCAAGCACCGCCTGCAAGGGCGCGCCAAGGCCGGGGAACACCTCGAAAAGATCCCTGCAGGCGCCCCAAAGCCCGTGTGTGTGGCTGTCGATCATCCCCGGCTGCACGGCCCGACCGTTCAGCGCCACGATCCGCGTCTGCGGCCCGGCCAATCCGGCAAGATCCTCACCCACCGCCAGCACGCGCCCCCCGGCAATGGCAATGTCGCAGGCCGGCGGTCCGGCGAGGGTCAGCACATGGCCGCCAGTCAGGATCAGATCGGCGGTCATGTCGGCAGGTCCGGCATGACACGCGGCAGGTCGGGCAGGCTTTCCGCCACCTCGCGCAGACGCACCAACATCTCGACCAGCCGCGCCAGCTCCTCGCGGCCATAGACCTCTTCGATGTCGCGATAGACCGCCTCGGAAATCACGGCGATCCGGTCGAAAAGCCGCTGACCCTCGGCCGTCAGCGCCAAGAGCCGCCGCCGTGCATCGGGCCCGGCCACCGTTTCGATCAGCCCGCGCTCTTGCAACCCGGTCAAGAGCCGCGACACCGAGGGCTGCATCAAGACGCAGCGTTTGGCCAGCGTGGCCACGTCCAAAGGCGTGCCCGCCGCCAAGGCCCGGATCACCCGCCATTGTGGCTGGGTCAGCCCGGCCGCATCGGTATGGGGCTTGAACTTGTGCGCGGTGGCCTGGCGCGCGCGCAAAAGCGCGATCGGAAGCGAAGATTCAAAGCCGCGCATCGGTGTCGTCGGGGCTTTTCTGTGCGGGCCACCACCGTCGTTCATCGCCTCTTTCGCCTCGCTTGACTGCATAACATGTTATTGTTTAACCTGTTATGCAATACAAGAGCAAGCGGGATATTCCGCCACATCAGGGAGATGGACATGCGCATGATGAAGGCCGGGCTGATTGCAGCCCTCTTGGCCGGGGCGAGCCCGGCAGTTTCCGAAACAACCATCGTTTTCAACAACTTCCTCGCCCCGAATGACAGCCTGTGGACCGATGTCATGCAGCCCTGGCTGGCCGATATCGAAACCGCGACCGAGGGCCGGGTGAAATTCACCGTCCCCGATTCGTCGCTTGCCCCGCCGCCCGAGCTTTTGAATTCCGTGCAGCAGGGCGTGATGGATGGCGCGTTTTCCATGGTGGGTTTCGCCCGCGAAACCAACCCCGAACTGCAAATGCCGCTTCTGCCGATGACCTATTTCGGCGACAAGGAAACCTCGGTCGCGCTGTGGCGCACCTATGACCAGTTCTTCAAGGGCAAGAACGGGTTGAAGGATGTTGAGCTGTTGGGCCTTGTCACCACGCCTGCCAACAGCCTGATCTCGATGGATGCAGCCAAGCCCATCGACAGCATGGCCGCCATGGCCGGGCTGAAGATGTGGTCGCCCCCGGGCCTTCCGGCCGAAGCGCTGACGGCGGCAGGCGCGGTCGTCTCACCGGGGCCTGCCGTGCGGATGCACGAGGTGATCTCGGGCGGGGTTGTCGACAGCTTCTGTTGCATCAACTTTGAATCGCTTGAAGTTTTCGGCGTGATCGACTTTGCCAAGGCCACGACCGAGGTCCCCGGCGCGATGTTTGCCCCGGCCTTTGCGGTGTATGTCCGTTCTGATGTCTGGGCCACGATCAGCCCGGAGGATCAGGAAAAGATCCGCGCGCTTTCGGGTGAAGCCCTGGCCGCCCGCGCCGAAGGCGGCGACGACAAAGAAGCCGCCGCCCGCGAACGCGCGCTGGCCTCGGGCAAGACCATCACCCCGGCATCCGATGCGTTTGTGGCCGAACTCACCACCGCCTTTGCCCCGGTGAAAGATGCCTGGATTGCCTCGGTCGCCGCCTATGGCATCGACGGTCAAGCCGCGCTTGACTTCTACATCGCCGAGCAGGCGAAGATCGCCGCAGGGAACTGATCCATGGCGCGGCTGTGGCAGGGCATTGAACGCGCGCTGGAAGCGGTCATCGCGCTGTGCCTGCTGGCCATGGTCGCGCTGACGGTTCTGGATGTGGCGGGGCGCTATTTCTTCAACGCGCCCCTTGCGGGCGGCTATGAGATTTCGGAAATCCTGATGGGATTGACGGTCTTTGCCGCCCTGCCACTGGCATCGCGTGCCGAGGGCCATCTGGCCATCGGCCTTCTGACGGACCGGCTCACCGGCAATGCCCGTCGGCTTCATCGCATTGTGATCCTTGCCATTTCCACGGCGGGCCTTGGCTTCATCGGTTGGCGGATGACAGTGCAGGCCGGGATCATGTATGGCTCCATGGCCTCAACCGGGTCGCTGCGCCTGCCGCTTTGGCCTGTGGCCAGCGCCATGGCGGCCTTGGGCTGGCTGTCCTGCCTTGTGACCGCTGTCCTTCTGGCCCGCGCGCTTGCCGGTCTGGACCGCGACCTGCACGCCGCGAAAGGCTCGCTTGAATGATCATTTCGCTTATCGGCTTCGCTGCCCTTCTTGTGCTGATCTTTGCAGGCGTGCCTTTGGGCTTTGCCCTGATCTTCGTCGGGCTCATCGGGTTTGCCTATGTGCGGGCCGATATGGTGGGGCAGGCGCTGATTTCGTGGGGCGAGGCGGGGCTTGAGTTCAACATGCGCGCCATCAACGGCGCCTTGGTGATGACCGGCCAGCAGATGTATGATCAGGTGACGCTGTACAGCTTTACCGTCATTCCCCTTTTCATCCTGATGGGCGCGCTCATCAACCGCGCCAATCTGGCGCATGAGCTTTACGATGCCGCCAACGGCTTTGTCGGCCATTTTCGCGGCGGGCTCGCCATGGGAACCGTGGTCGCCTGTGGCGGCTTTGGCGCGGTCTGCGGCTCTTCCCTCGCTACTGCGGCCACGATCAGCCGCGTCGCCATGCCCTCGATGCGGCGCTATGGCTATGACGACAGGCTTTCGTCGGGGGCGATTGCGGCAGGCGGCACTTTGGGCATCATGATCCCGCCTTCGGTGCCGATGGTGATCTATGGCATCCTGGCCGAGGCGGATATTGCCAAGCTGTTCATGGCCGGCATCCTGCCCGGCATCCTGTTGATTGCGCTCTTTACCGGTGCCATCGCCTGGACCACCTGGCGCCACCCCGAACAAGGCCCCCCCGGCACCCGCACCCCTTGGGGCCAGCGGCTGCGGCTTCTGGCCCGGGTCTGGGGCGTTGTGCTGATCTTTCTCATCATCATCGGCGGCATCTACGGCGGGCTTTTCACGCCCACCGAGGCCGCAGGCGTGGGCGTCGCCGCCGCCGCCGCCTTTGCCATCGCGCGCGGCAAGCTGACCTTCCGCACGCTTTGGGAAAGCCTGATCGAGACCGGCGTCACCACAGGGATGATCTTCGTCATCTCTTTCGGCGCGGTGATCTTTGCCAATTTCGTGAACCTTGCGGGCTTCACCGGTGGGATTTCCGATTTCCTGATCGGACTTGAGATATCGCCCATGGGCATCGTCATTGCGATCTGCCTGATCTATCTGGTGATGGGCTGCATCTTTGACAGCCTGTCCATGCTGATCCTGACGATCCCGATCTTCGCCGCCATCCTCAAACCTATGGGCGTCGACATGATCTGGTTCGGCATCATCGCCGTCATTACTGTGGAGATGGGCCTGATTACGCCCCCCGTCGGCCTGAATGTCTTTGTGGTCAAGGCCACCATCGGCGACATCTCGCTTTCCACCGCCTTCAAGGGCGTCTGGCCCTTTGTCGCCGCAATGGTGATCTGCCTGGCGCTGATCCTGATCTTCCCCCAGATCGCCACCTTCCTGCCCAGCCTGATGAGCCGCTGATGCCCCAGATCAAGAACATCCTCTTCGTCATGTATGACCAGCTGCGCCATGACTACCTGTCCTGCGCAGGCCATCCGACGATGAAGACCCCGAATTTTGACCGTCTGGCCGCGCGCGGGGTCCGCTTTACCCGCGCCTATGTGCAATCCCCCATTTGCGGTGCCAGCCGGATGAGCTTTTACACCGGCCGTTATGTCCATTCCCACGGCGCGGCCTGGAACAACTTTCCCCTGAAGGTCGGCGAAATGACCATGGGCGACCACCTGCGCAAGGCAGGGGTGGAAAGCTGGCTGATCGGCAAGACCCATATGAGCGTGGATGCCGAAGGCATGGCCCGCCTCGGCCTTGCCCCCGACAGTGTCATCGGGGCGCGCGTGGCCGAATGTGGCTTTGATGTCTGGGTGCGCGAAGACGGGCTCAATGCCGAGGGGCCTGAGGGCTTTTATGACGAAAAGCGCTCGCCCTATAACGAATGGCTGAAAACCCAAGGCTACCCCGGTCACAACCCCTGGCACGCCCATGCCAATGCGGGCATCGACGACAAAGGCGACATCGCCTCGGGCTGGCTTTTGGAAAATGCCGTCGAACCTGCCAATATCGTGGAACAAGACAGCGAAACCCCCTGGCTGACGCGTCAGGCGATCGAGTTCATCGCCCGACCGCATGATGCTCCCTGGCTCTGCCACCTGTCCTATATCAAACCCCACTGGCCCTATATCGTTCCGGCACCTTGGCACGACCTCTATGGCCCCGCCGATGTGGTCCCTCCTGTGCGAGACGAGGCCGAACGCCAAGACCCCCATCCGGTCTACAAGGCCTTCATGAACAACCAGGCAGGCAAGGCCTTTTCCCGTGACGAGGTGCGCGAAGCGGTGATCCCCGCCTATATGGGCCTTATCGCCCAATGTGATGCCGAGTTTGGCAAGCTTCTGGACTTCCTGGAAGCAACCGGCCGGATGGATGAGACGATGATCGTCCTGACCTCTGACCACGGCGATTATCTGGGCGATCACTGGATGGGGGAAAAAGACCTCTTCCACGATCCCTCGGTCCGCATCCCCCTCATCATCTATGACCCGCGCGAGGCCGCCAATGCCACCCGCGGCACCACCTGCGACGCGCTGGTGGAATCCATCGACCTCGCCCCCACCTTTGTCGCCGCCATGGGCGCCACGCCGCCCGACCATATCCTTGAAGGCCGCGACCTCACCCCCTTGCTGCACGGTCAATCCCCTGCATGGCGCCACGCGGTGTTTTCGGAATACGACTACTCCGCCATGGCGCTCGCCGGCCCCGGCTATCTGAATGTCGAACCCGAAGACGCCCGGCTTTTCATGGTGTTCGACGGCCGCTGGAAACTGATCCACGCCGAAGGCGGTTTCCGCCCGATGCTGTTCGACACAGAAACCGACCCGAACGAATTCACCGATCTGGGGACCTCGCCAGACCATACCCCGGAAATCACCCGCCTCATGGGCCTTTTGAACGATTGGGCCCGCCGCCCTGCGCAGCGCACCACCATCTCAAAAGAGGCCATCGTCAAGGGCCGCGGCAAGACCCGCCGTGTCGGCATCATCATCGGCGCAGTCAGCCCCGAAGAACTCGCCCCCGACCTGCGCGCCATGATCTCGGGAAAGCCCGAAAAAGACTACCGCTAAGGCTTTTGCCCTTCACGAAATACTCACGGGGGGTGAGGGCGCAGCCCGAGGGGGGGCAGACAGCCCCCCCAAAAACTCTTCCTTCAAGAAATTTCCGCCGCCGGGCTTACCAATGCCCGGTATTGCCCATCGACACCCAAGGCTCGGCCGGGGCCAAGGCCTCGCCTTCCTGCAACAACTCGATCGAGATATTGTCAGGGCTGCGCACAAAGGCCATGCGCCCGTCGCGCGGGGGACGGTTGATCACCACCCCATGGGCCTGCAAATGCGCACACATGGCATGGATGTCGGCCACCTCATAGGCCAGATGTCCGAAATGGCGGCTGTCCGACGGCAGCCCGTCATCGCCGTCCCAGTTATAGGTCAGTTCCAACGGCGTCTCGGGCTGACCGTCCGCCGCCAGGTAAACCAGCGTGAACCGCCCCGCCTCGCTTTCATAGCGCCGGATCTCTTTCAGACCCAAAAGCGCGTAAAACGCCATGGACTTTTCCAGATCCAGAACCCGAACCATGGTGTGCAGATAGCGTAGCCGCATGTGTCGTCCCTCAACGATCCTGTTCGTTCCTGTTTAATCAGAAACTCGACCGAAGATTAACCCCAAGTTTCACGGCCATGCTGTCATAAAAATCGACATTCGACAGGTTTTGGGTCGCCTCTACCGACAGGACGGGCTCAAAGCCGTAAATCGTCGCCTTTTTCAACCCGAACTCGGCGGAAATGGCCTGACGCAGATCTTTTCGTGACCCCGCAATCAGCCCGGCCACAGGATAATGCTGGTGCTCCAGCTGATAGCTCATTGTCAGATCAACACCGTCAAACAGCTCGCCCATGCCAACCTTCGCGCCCAAGGACAGCTCGCGGAATGTGCCCGTGGCCCGGCTTGCCTTCGTATCCCCAACCCCCAACGACAGGCTAAGAGCGCGGCCCATGGGCAGGGTCCGGGCCCAGACCGCCTTGATGTTCAGGCTGTCGGAATGGCGGTTTGTCCCCAGATATCTGGTGTATTCGGCGCCCGCTGTCAGCGAAAGCCGGGTCTTTTCGTCCAAAGTCCAGCCCCGCGTCAGATAAAGCTGGGTGCTTTGGCTGTAGGAACGGCCCCCAAAGAAGCTGTGTCCATAAACCGCCCCGGCGGTCCAGTTGCCGTTCCCACCAGCGGGCAGCCATGTGTGCACCAGGCCAAGCGAGGCTTGCGCAAAGGCATAATCGCCGGGTCTGGCATCCGGGGCCTCGGCCTTGGACTTGGCGCTGAGCGCGATCTGGCGATTGAAAAGGTCCAGCGTCACATGCGTTGCCCTGCGCTCGTCTGCCGACAGGCGATACTTCAGCCCGGCAGAGAGCGACGCCTCGACCCCCGACAAGGCGCGCGCTTCGGGTGCGAGCGTAAAGACAAAGGGGATGCCTTCAAAGGTCGTGGTGCGGTTGGCGCTGCCGTTGTTGACATTGGATGAGGGCGAGATCCTTGCCCCGAAAGACAGCGTCACCGGGTTGATCTGACGCAACTTGCCATAATCGCGGGCGACGATCTGGCCGGCCGCTTTATTCGGGGCATGTTGCGCCGCCCGGCGCAGCCAGAACTGCGACCGCGTATAATCCTTCGATGCGGCCAACGCCTGGGCCGTGACCACCGCGGCGGCATAATGCTGGGCAGGGGTGGTGGCAAAGGCCCAGGCCGCCGCCCCGGCATCACGGGCGACATCCGGCCTGCCCAGGACACGTTCGGCCTGCGCCACAATGATCAGGGCGGCCACATCCCTGCGGTTTGCCTGCAAAAGCCCCATCGCCAGATCGCGCGCCTCGGGCAGGCGCCCGGATTGCAGCAACTGCCCGGCCAGCGCGCGTGCCTCGTCCGGCGAAAGCCGGGTCTCGGCGTTGACGAGGGGCGGAGTCCCCGCAAACCACAGGGCAAGGGCAAGCAGGGCCGCGCCCTGTCTCACCCCGCACCGCAACCGAATGGCCATGGTCACCCCCCAGAAAACAGGGCTACCGCTGCTCGCCGATGAACACACCGATTTCGCGCGCGTTGTAGTCGGTTGAAATCTCGATCGCCGAAACTTCGGTGCTCAGCACCGTCGCGCCTGTCGGGATCTGGGCGGCCAGAAAGCTCGGCAAGGTCTGTCCCGCGTTTATGCGGGCCTGCAACGTCTCGCGGTCAACCGTCTCAAGCCCCGTCGCCGTGAAGATGCCATCGGCGGTTTCATAGCGGACCGTCTCATAGGTGACGACCTGAATGTCAGCGGTGCCTTCCATCACCAGATAGCCGCCGATTTCCTGCCCTTGGGTGCCGGCAAAAAGGCCGCTATAGGTGCCGGTGCTCCATTCATCCCCATCCAGGGGCGAGAACGTCGACACCGTGCCATCATCAAAGGTGCCATTGGCATTGTTGAAGCTGACTTCGGCCAGAACAATATCCGGCAGATCGCGGCCATCGCTTCCATTCAGCAGGTTCACCCGCGTCCGGT
>JACCDH010361652.1_pt1 | contig 11733 bp, 11 predicted proteins | sample 7442481 | NCBI WGS metagenome assembly JACCDH01 (sample SAMN15323433, study PRJNA562643) | freshwater metagenome | isolation source: river surface water | place: USA:Blue River Watershed | collected 2017-08-15 | reverse complement strand
GCAATCTGTGAAGGCAGGACAAAGGGGACATAGCAAACTGCCAACGAAGCTGAATCTGGACCGTGCTATGGGTTGACAAGGACAACTGAACTGGAGACGAGGGAACCTTGAATGAACCTCGGCCGTATATGGGGCATCACTTGGACGGCATAGCAAAAGGCGATTTTTAATGGCCTAAGGGGAAGCTATGCCGTTCAAGGCAGACAGCAAAGTAAGACCAGTCTTAAAAGGATCAGAGAGATTCAGGGTGCGTAGCACAGATGTACCCCAAGGCGAAGCCATGAACCTGCTTTGCAGGTACAGATCCAAAAGATAAATCCTACCCAAAGAGATAAGAGAGAAAAAAAGGACGGTGGCGCGTTTTGCGTGCGTTTTCTAAAGGTGGCATGCATCAATAGTTTGATAAGTGCGTCCATCAATGTTGACATTTCGAATTTCCACGCTTTACTGAGTACTAGATGCCGACTGTGGAATTCAGAACTGCAACCGCCTTCGGGGCGCAGCTACGCAACACAAGGAGAGCACACATAGACATATAGGAGGAGAGGCTATGAGATTTTTTTACGCTACGGGAATTGAGGTGCGCAGATGAGCAAGATATACGTCGGCACCTATGGGAAATACAACGCAGGATCGATCAAGGGCCAATGGCTTGACCTTGACGACTACAACAGCAAGCAAGAGTTCATTGATGCCTGCTACAAGCTACACGCAGACGAACACGACCCAGAACTAATGTTTCAAGATTGGGAGGACATTCCATCCAGCTTCATATCGGAATCCAGTCTGGACGAACGAACATGGGAATGGCTGTCGCTTGATGAAGACGAGCGACAAACCGTTTCAACCTATCTTGATGAGGTAGACCAGAGCTGTGACATTGATTCAGCGCTGGAAGCTTTTGATGGTGAACACGACAGTGAAGAGGATTGGGCAAGGGACTTCTGGGAGCAGACGGGCATGAACAGCCAGTTGCCTGAGTTCGCTCAGGACTATATTGACTACCAAGGGTTTGCACGTGATGCCAGCATGGGAGGTGACATCACATTTGTGAATCAAGGACGCCGAGTCAAGGCATTCAGGCGCTGAACCTTAACTGGGCGTAGATTGCCAGTTATCATTGACCGCTTACAGTTATTCAAAATGCCATAACTCGTCTGTTCCAGCATGCGAACACTGCTTACGACCCATTGCTGCTGCTCACAAATCGCAATAGCAGAAGCACAACGCTCCAGTTGGCAGTCACTCTCACCGATGCTTAGTAGCGACTCTTCATCATCTCACCTAGTTCCTCCTTGTACATGGAATCCGGGGGAGTGAAGAAATCGAAGTGCTCGTATAGAGGGAGAGTAAGGGCCTTCACGACATCAGGCAGCAGGTTTCTGATAGCGGATGCTGAAAACTGGCCCGTAGTTTGGATGTCGTTCTGAGACGATCGGTAGGTTCCCGCGAGGAATCGCCGCATGTTGTGGACAAACAGCTTTCTGCCCTTTAGGCCATGCCACTCACAGTGGATGGCTAACTCAAACCCCTCTTCGAAAGTTGTCGTGCCGACTTCGACGACTCGGAGCAGAAACTCACCCAGTCGCCAGATTGGTAGTGTTGCCTCAAAGAGAGTGCCTGCCGCTCCGATGCCCTTTTGAGGATCAAGCGAGTCTTCCTGGTACCCGCGAAGCAGGAAGAAGTTTCCGTTGGGGTCGATACGCCAAAAATCAGCATGACCAACGTCTGGGTATTGAGATTCAGCGAGCCAAGCCTCAATACAACCGTCGACGAGTTTTGGGCGAGTCTTTTCTTGATGCAGGGCTACGAAGGCTGGCCAACCCGTGTAGCGTCTAGCGGAACTGTTGGCTTGAAGGATTGATTGAACTGTTGAATTCGAGGGCTTGCCGATGAGCCGGGCTGCGAAGTGATAGTGGCCAAGACTGATTGAGGCCGGGTGTTCCTTCGGTAGGGATTCGTTCAAAGAGCTCCAACGCGCCACTGTCGCCGCAACAAATTCGTTCAAGCGATCCAACTCCGAAGGCTGAGGGGCAATGCCAAAGTCTGAACCACTCGGAAGAATGCTTCGTAAAAGCCCAACTATTTCTTCGCGTTGATTTGCAACCGCACGACGAAGAAGTCCATCCCACTCCGCCGCGGTCAGTGGTCCGCGACTCTCGGGGCCGGGCGCTCGGATGTAGTACACGTGCTGCTTCAGCGATCCACCCTGCGTGGCGCTGTCGGACCGGATGGGCACCTTCGATCGCCCCGGGACTCGAACGAGCGGGTATTCGAGTCCGGTCTCAGGGTGCCGTTGCAATGTCACCTCGACGCTAAAGGTCGGCTCGGCCCGCTTCTTTACGATGGCATTGATCGAGTCCGTGAGGAAGGGTTCGAGCGAAGTGGGCCGATTGGTGTCGGGAACAAGTTTCTTGTTCGCGTCTTCCATGTACCCAAAGAGAAGGAACCCTCCGCCGTGATTTTCGAGGGCGATAAGCGCCTTCGCCACCACTCCTTGGGCCTCATTGTCAGCGAGGTCAAGCCATTGCTTCACTTCGAAGTCCAGAGTTTCGCTAGGACTGAGCAACCAGTCTTCAAAGCGTGAATTGATGTCTCGATTTAGCATAAGCATGTAGCGGTGGTGTGCTTTCTATGACGGCTTGCGTTCGAACTAACCCGCGTCCCATAAGTGCGTCCGATTGACTGAAGTGTCAGGTCTTATGACCTGCGTGCACTGAGTCCAAGGATTATGAGCATTTCGTCGGATTTCCCCAAAATGGAGAATCAATGACGGCTATATGACAAATTGCGCAAATGTCTGCTTTTGGCCGAAAGTGGCCGTTAGCACCGTTGACACTGATCGGCAGCATCGGCTAGAAAGAAGTCCAATTTAAACTACATGAAGATTCACGCAATTGACAAGTTTATTTTGGCAAAGAGGGCGACAGCTATCAAATAGCGAGGGGCGATTAATTCGCCCCTTTTCATGATGGTGCTAAGTTAGTCGCCACGTGGAAGAGTCACAATCTCCATTGGGCATTCTGGCGATGGATAAATCCAGTGTTTGCAATTCAAATCAATTGCGTGAAACAGATCTTCTGCTATCAGTGAAATTTCCGTCACATTTCTTAATCATGATATCAAGGCATGACTGAGATCGCAGTAATAACCATTTTGCCTTCTTCATTTCCGACCATGAACTGGATCTTGTCGCTAGGCTTCAAGTTGGCTAACAAGCTCTTATCCTTGGCGGTGAATACCATAGACATACCAGGCATATCCAAGTGCTTGATAGGCCCATGCTTGATGGTAATTTTTCCTGCTTCAGCGTCCACCTTTTTAACTTCACCATCAGTCATAGATGGAGTCATTTGCAACATGTCCGACTTACTATGATCAATGTTCGCTTGCGCGTAACCGCTGATCGGCACAGCTGTACCCAAAGCGATTGCTGAAATAGTCAAAAATTTCGTAATGGTGTTCATGGTGTTCCTCATGAATAAGAGTTAAAAATCTGTGTTGACCCATCTTTTTGAACCAACAAAACTTGGAATGGGTCACGTCGCCCGCCATAAGCAGGGTCATCCATACCCGGCGAGCCAATGGGCATTCCGGGCACGGCTAGACCCAAGGCCTGGGGTTTTTCTTTGAGCAGGCGCTGGATGTCAGCAGCGGGCACATGTCCTTCAATGACATATCCTTGAACCAGCGCGGTATGGCAAGAGCCGAATTTCTGCGGCATGCCCAGCCTAGCGCGCGCGGCGCTGTTGCCCTTTTCGATAACTATGGTGACAAAGCCGTTTTTTTGAAGATGTGTCATCCAGTCTTTGCAACATCCACAATTTGGGTCTTTCCAAACCTGCATCCTGGCAGGGGCTGCTTGAGCAGCTTGGGAGATGGGCACCAGAGCCACCACAGCAATACCGGCGAGTAACGTACGCCGGGAAAATTGATCAACTTGAATGTGTTGTTTCATCACTTTATCCCTACTGAGGAGAAAAACTATTTCCTGCCTACTTGTACTTGTCCTTTCATACCGGCTTCAAAATGCCCAGGCATCAGACAAGCAAAATTAACAGTGCCCGCCCTGGTGAACTGCCAGACGATTTCCCCTTGCTTGCCAGGGGCCAGCGTCACTTTGCTGGGCTCGTCATGTTCCATGTCAGGGAACTTACGCATCTGCTCGAGGTGTTCTAGCAGTTCCTGCTGGGTACCTAAACTCAGTTCGTGTTTGGCCTGGCCTTTATTTTTGACGATGAAGCGTACCGTCTCACCTTGCTTGACCTGAATTTCGGCAGGCGTGAAGCGCATGTTGTCGCTCATCTCGACCGTAATAATTCGAGCGACTTTGCTTACAAGACCAGGTCTACCAATAGCCGTCTCCTCATTTTGGTGACTGTGCCCACCAGCATGGCTACCGCCAGCTACGACTGCACCGGACAGCGTAAGAGCAGCGATAAGGGTAAATGAACAAAGGATTTGGTTCGTTTTAGGCATTGCAATTTCTCTTAGGGAAGATTGAAAAAAGTGGATTAATGGTTGTCATGGCTACTGCTGGGCTTGCGGACCTTCACCTCGGTTGGTATGGCAGGCTTTTGACTGCGTGGCATAGACTGCCCGCCTTCGGACTTGAAACGGGCAGGTTCGGCGAGCGGGCCGGTATATTCGTGCGCTACCGTACCCTTCGGATGCTTGAACCAGCCAGGATTGCTGTAGTCACCAGGCTTTTGATCACGGCGCACTTTCAAGACGCTGAACATACCGCCCATTTCCACCGAACCGAATGGACCTTCACCCGTCATCATGGGGGCAGTGTTGTCGGGGATAGGCATCTCCATCTCAGCCATGTCAGCCATGCCGCGCTCTCCCATCACCATGTAATCAGGAATCAGGTTATTTATTTTCTTTGCGACGCCACGGTGATCCACACCGATCAACGTCGGCACGTTGTGCCCCATGGCATTCATGGTGTGATGGCTCTTGTGGCAATGAAAGGCCCAATCTCCCTCCTCATCGGCCAAGAACTCAATCTGACGCATCTGGCCGACCGCCACATCAGTCGTGACCTCATACCAGCGCGTGCTCTTAGGCGTTGGGCCACCATCGGTCCCCGTAACTAAAAATTCGTGCCCGTGCAAGTGAATGGGGTGATTCGTCATTGTCAAATTACCGACACGTATGCGCACCTTGTCATTCAAGCGTACGTTGAGACTATCAATACCTGGAAAAATCCGGCTATTCCAACTCCACAGATTGAAGTCCAGCATGGTCATGATCTTGGGTGTGTAGCTGCCTGGATCAATGTCATATGCATTTAGCAAGAAACAAAAGTCGCGCTGAACCTCATCGATCAATGGATTTTTAACTTTAGGATGTGTCACCCAAAAACCCATCATGCCCATGGCCATCTGTGTCATTTCATCGGCATGGGGATGGTACATAAAGGTGCCCGGTCGACGCGCGACGAATTCGTAAACAAAGGTCTTGCCAGTGGGAATAGCTGGCTGATTGAGTCCGGCCACGCCATCCATTCCGTTTGGAAGACGTTGCCCGTGCCAGTGAATTGAGGTGTGCTCAGGCAGCTTATTGGTCACAAAGATTCGAACGCGATCGCCTTCCACCACTTCAATGGTGGGGCCTGGGCTTTGACCGTTGTATCCCCACAAATGTGCCTTGAAGCCAGGGGCCATTTCCCGTACCACCGGTTCAGAGACCAAGTGGAACTCTTTGACGCCTTGATTCATGCGCCAAGGCAGAGTCCATCCATTGAGTGTCACCACCGGGTTGTAAGTCCGTCCGCTGTTAGGTACCAGCGGAGCCATGGTGTTTGGGCTGGTCTGAATTACAGGTTCTGGCAAAGCCGCCATGGCCACTCGACTCACTGCACTTGCGGCAACCGCACCGCCAGCAATGCCAGCGTACTTAAAAAAATCTCTTCTGGAAGTCATCTGCTTGTCTTTCGTTCAATGAGGTGTTGCGCCAGCGGCAGGTGCTGCGGGCATGGCTGCAAGCGGAGTATTCATAGGCCGTCCAACAAGCGAGGCCTGAAGTGCGGCATCTGCAAGCCAAAACTGCTGCTCTGCACCGATAGCGGCCATAACCGTGGCGACCTGATCGCGTGCGTCTGCCAGCAGCTCAAAAACACCAATGATCATTCCGTTGTAACGCAATTGGTTCTCTTCTGCTATCACCTTGCGAAGCGGTACCACTTCGTCCCGGTTATGGCGAGCAATGTCATAGGCTGTTCGGTAGGAAGAGTAGCTTTCCCGCAGTGTCGAGCCCGCCGAGCGGACAACGGCTTCAAGTTGGTTGGCAGCAGCAACGGTGCGTGCATTCATGGCATCGCGTTGCATTCCTCCCCAGTCAAAAATAGGAAGGCGTATGGCAATTTCATATCCACGTCCAACGTCTGCGCGGCCTGTACTGCTCTTGCGCATGGCGGTCAGTTCGATGTCGGTGAAACTAGTGACCATGTTCAAGCCCTGAGCGCGCGCCGAGGCTTCAAGCGTGCTTTGAGCCAATCGAATGTCAAGCCGATTACGCGTGGCAAAAGTCGCTATCCCCTGAGGATCGAGAACCTGCTTTGGCAACTCAGGCAAGCGATCCGGAAGCTTGAGTATCTGCGCCTGCTGAGCATCAAGACCGAGAACGCGAACAAGTTCTTCGCGGGTAGCTGTAGCCTGATGGGTAGCAGTGGCCAGCCGAGTACCCGCATCCGCATAAAAGGCTTGCTCCCGTGCACGTGTCAGTCGATTGAAGTTACCAACGGCCTGCATCCTGCGGGCCAACTCTGCACTTGCCTCGGCGCTTGCGTATACCTGCTTTGCATACTGCAACGTCTGCTGCGCGGCCACCGCTCTCACCCAAGCCTGACGCACTCGGGTCACCTGTTCAACCACATCACTCGTCAGCCGCAGTTGGGCTGTCTCGATGCGGCGGGTGGCAATCCCCTGGCGAGCAGGTAGTGTCAGGAGATCAAGTAGGCCGAAGGAGAGCGAACGGCTCAGCTCCAGTTCATCACCAGCCACCATGCGCTCCAGCGAGACGATGGGATTTGAAATCCTGCCGCTTTGCGCAGCATCTGCGGACTCTGCCCAGCTCTGTGCCAGCAGAGCCTGAAGCGAGGGGCTGTTGACCAGTGCCAACTGAACAGCCTCACGCTGCCCAAGAGAGGTTTGAAGTAACTTCTGAGCCGTTTCCGTGCGTTGCCGGCTCTCATTTGTGGTTCGCGCTAACGCGAGCTGGCCTTCTGTAAAGGTATTGGCTTCCGCATTCACACGCGAAACGTTTTGTTCAAGGCTCACTGTGGCACACCCCGAAAGCGCAGCCAGTGCCATCGCGGAAAGGGCCAGCTTTCCGCTAGAAGGTTTGACTAGACGCCTCATTGTTTGCCTCCTTTATGGTGGCCAGCATGCGGATTAGCGCTATCCATTCCGTCCTTGACTGCCTCCCCTGTAGCGATCTCCTTGGCATAACTCCGCCAGCCACCAATACGACCAACCAAATCATTGGCTTTAACCCAGGACTGGATAGGTTGATCGGAGTAGGGCTTAAAGTCGCTGAGCGCAGACTTATATTCAACCTGCGCAAAAGGACGGGTGGGCGCTGTGTCAAGCGGGGAAACTGCTTGCGCGGTGGCTGCTCCAGCAAATATGGAGCAGCTCAGAGCAAAACAAGCTCGGGGACTTAAGTTATGGCGAGTGAAGGGCATGATTTCCTCAAAGGCGTATCGGAACTGAACGTGCAAATTGTGAAAAATACAGACCGTCAGATCGATGACTTGTAAATTACATTTTTGTCATCTTTGAATCATTAAGCCCCACAGCCGTCACACTATCGCAATGCCACGCTGTAGGAGAGCACGTGAGGATTCTGATCGTTGAAGATGAAAACAAGACCGGCGACTATCTGCGCCAGGGTCTGAGCGAAGCTGGTTTTGTCGTTGACCTTGCTCGCAATGGAGCTGACGGCCTTCACTTAGCGCTCCATGAGAGCTACGAGCTCGCGATCCTGGATGTGATGTTGCCCGGCATGAACGGATGGGAAGTGCTACAAACCATGCGTCAACGCGGCGTGCAGACGCCTGCAATGTTCCTTACTGCTCGTGACCAGATTGAAGATCGCGTCAAGGGGTTGGAACTTGGGGCCGAAGACTACCTCGTCAAGCCATTTTCTTTTGCCGAGCTACTCGCTCGGGTTCGTACCATACTGAGGCGAGGCCGCGCTGGTAATGAGTCCACCATCTTGCAGGTGGCGGACCTTCAACTGGACCTGCTGCGCCGACGGGTTACGCGAGGGGGAAAGAGGATCGACCTCACCGCAAAGGAATTCGGCCTGCTCGAACTTTTGATGCGCCGACACGGCGAGGTTCTCCCCCGGTCGCTCATCGCATCTCAGGTATGGGACATGAACTTCGACAGCGACACCAATGTGATAGAAGTAGCCATGCGCCGTCTGCGAATAAAGATCGACGACGACCAAGACACCAAGCTCATCAAAACCATACGCGGTATGGGCTACGTGCTTGAAGCACCGGAGGCACGCTAGATGTTTGGCAAGTTTTCACTGACCACCCGTCTCACCCTGTTTTTCACGGCCCTATCTAGTGCAGTCATACTAGGTCTCTCAATACTTTTCATTGTGTCCACGGGCAGACATTTCGTGGACCTAGACAGCAGCGCGCTGGACGATAAGAAGCACTTGATCGAGGATATCTTGGTCAGCTCCAAAACGGTCAGTGAAGCCCAGACTAGACTCAATGAGGCCTTGGATCACCACCACGGTTTGTATGTCCTGGTGCGCTCATCCCAGGGCGAAATTTTTTACCAGACAGCAGGCTACAGCGAGCCCGCTGAACAGCATTCACGGATTAAGACCAAGGGTGAACACGAAATGCAGACATGGTCGATCGCAGGACAGGACTTCCGAGCTACCAGCTTTGAAGCCCGTATGGCGCAGGGTACCGCCGACATCCTTAAAGTCGATATTGCAGTCAACACAGACCACCACAAGCAATTTCTCAAGGACATTCAGCAAAGTGTCCTGGCCTATGCCGTCCTGGCCACACTTGTGACCGGACTGTTGGCTTGGTTCGCCGCCCATCAGGGCATGTCCCCGCTACGGGCTATGCGACGACGTGCAGCGGCGGTCACCGGGCAAAGATTACAGCAGGAGCGAATGCCTATGGATGCCGTACCAATTGAAATGGCAGACCTCGCCCGAGAGCTCAACCAGATGCTGGACCGGCTCCAGGATGACTTCAAGCGACTGTCTGACTTCTCGGCCGACCTCGCGCACGAGCTGCGCACCCCAATAAGTAATTTACTCACCCAAACGCAGGTGACCCTCTCGACCAAGCGCGACCTGATCACATACCAGGACACCCTGGCCTCCAACGCAGAGGAACTGCAGCGCTTGGCGAGGATGGTTTCAGACATGCTCTTCCTCGCCAAGACCGAGCGGGGCGTCGACCTGCCACACAAGGAATTTTTCGCAGCAGAGCAGGAAGCGGGAGAACTGCTGGACTTCTATGAGATCGTGGCCGAAGAAAAAAGCATTTCGATGAGCACCGATGGAGAAGCGAACATCTTTGGCGACCGCTTGATGTTCCGCCGCGCGGTGAGCAACCTGCTATCGAATGCGTTGCGACATACGCATAACGGCGGAGTTATAGGCATCCGGATTGCCAGCAAACCTGAAGGCATAGAGGTGTTAGTTGAAAACACCGGTGACGCTATTTCGCCGAGTGTCATGGCACGGATCTTCGACCGCTTCTACCGCGCCGACCCTGCTCGCCTCAATCCTGGGGAAGACGGGGTCGGGCTGGGCCTGTCCATCACCAAGGCTATCGTTGATGCACATGGGGGCAGCGTTTCAGTGACATCTGAGCATGGGTGTAACAAGTTCCTGCTGATGTTCCCACCTCCACATACCCAGCGTCTCAATTCCGCAGCAACACCTAACCAATCCCTTTGATTGACGCATCTTCTGCGGGTTGATGTTTGAAGGCGACCCTCTTTCGGGATCAAGATGTAATTGAAATTACGCTGGATTTTGCTGGTCTGAGCAGGATGCTGGCTGCAGGTCTGCCGGAGCAAAAAAAGAAGTCAAGGCGCTCTGAGCCATAAGACCCCCGCCAATTGAACTGTCATGCCAACACGAAAGAAGACCACCGCGCTCACTCAAAGTTTCTTCATCCGTGTGAGGACCCTTCCAAGATTCGTTGTTCCTTCTGGCCTTGGTCTTCTTGTCATGCAAGATCCCGTCGATTGACTTTTTGGCATCACCGGTAAACGAATAGTGTTGCGCCTGGGCATCGTCATACCAAGGATGCCCATGATATCCAGCCGCCCCTGCAGGGACATACCTCTGGGACATGACACAATGGATCGCATCCCTCAGATGCATCTCGACACAACCCAGCAGACGAACCGGGATTTGAGACGGATTTCAGGGGGAGTCGAAGTCTGGGATTGGATCCATCAAAAAAACATCTCTTTACCATTCGGCGGATGGTGTAGGACGGGTCAATGCGGCTCATGTTCCTTTGACGCAAATTTGTGCGCCCCCTGGACATGGCGTGTTGCTCTTTTGAGAGCAGGCCCGGCTTCCTTGGAAGCATGAGCCATTCCGGAGAGAACTCCGCACTCGCTCACGGAGCCACCCCCAGCGCAACTGCTGCGCAATTCAACAAGCTGTCTCTGCAAGGCCTTTAGCTCGCGGATGCGAACCGCCACATGTTTGATGTGCTCATCAATCAAGGTGTTGATGTCAGAGCAGTCCTCTGGTGGGGAGTCTTTCATGCGCAACAGCGCTCGAATCTCACCCAGGGTCATGTCCAGCCCACGGCAGTATCTGATGAACAACAGCCGTTCAACATGCTCGGGCCCATAGACCCGGTAGTTGCCATCTGTCCGCTCGGCCAGCGGCAACAAGGCCTCACGCTCGTAGTACCGAATGGTCTCCACCTGTGTATCGGCGGCCTTGGCGAGTTCTCCAATTTTCATGAGCGTCCTCCTTGAGCACTTAATCCCATTCTAGGCCCTTGACTCTGAAGTGGCTACAGGGTTTCTAATGCTCCTGATGAGGAAAAGATCATGAGTACAACCCCCGAAAGCAACAAGCCAGAGAACTGCCAAAGTGTGAGCTGCTGCACTGCCACTGCATGCGTGCCCAAGACGCTATCTGAGCCGGATGTGACGCAAACACGCTCCGACCAACCGCAAAACAAGTTCCGAATCTCCAACATGGATTGCGCATCCGAGGAGGCAGAGATCCGTCGCGCATTGGATGGCATTTCAGGAATTGATGCCCTGCGATTCGATCTCGGAGCACGTGTATTGACCATTTCCGCGAGCGAAGCCGCATTGCCAGGTGCACTGCAGGCAATTCGCAAGGCAGGTTTCAAGCCTGAGGCCGTGGAAGAAGAAGGCAACACTTCTTCGAATGCATCCGCAGCATCTCCAGCTTTTTGGAAGGTGTGGGGAAAACTTTTGGCAGCGCTTGGCTTGGCATTTGCAGCAGAAGCCATCGCCTACGCGTTTCCGTCGACATCCTGGATCAAAGCACTGGGCATGGGACTGGCAATGGGAGCCATTTTGCTTTCAGGCTTCGGTGTCTACGGGAAGGGCCTGGCTGCACTTCGGCAGGGGCGATTGAATATCAACGCGCTCATGTCGGTAGCCGTTACGGGCGCCTTTTTGATCGGCCAGTGGCCTGAGGCAGCCATGGTGATGGCGCTCTACGCGATTG
>JACCDH011525500.1_pt1 | contig 11735 bp, 13 predicted proteins | sample 7442481 | NCBI WGS metagenome assembly JACCDH01 (sample SAMN15323433, study PRJNA562643) | freshwater metagenome | isolation source: river surface water | place: USA:Blue River Watershed | collected 2017-08-15 | reverse complement strand
GTGACAATAAAATTGTATTACATAAAAATCAAATAATTCCGGCTGTGTTAGATACCAAAATTATTTTATTCAATAATATTAAAAATTCAAATGGAAAATTAACAATTTTATCAGATATTAAAGACCCTAAAACAGGAAAGACATTAGTAAAAAAGGGGCACAAACTATCTTTTAAATATAATTAATTATTTTCTTTTTTAAATTCAATAATATCTATGACAGCAAAAGATCTTTCTGCCATTTTGTCTTGGTCTATGCCGTTTAGAATCCATTGCTCTTGAGGATGATATTCTGTTGATTTGAATTCAATGGAGATAGGCTCAACTCTTCTCCAAGAGATTTCATTTTTATAATTTTTATATTTGAATTCAATAATTTTTTTATTCATAAAAACCTGTTAATTTAACACATCAGGAACTTGGTGTTCTGCTAAGTCCTTTACTTTAAACCAAGCAATGCCTTGGGATTCTAAATTTACTTTACAGTAGTTGACCCAATCGTTCATGTATTTTTCTTTCCATAACTCTTGCTTAGATATTGTTTCACCGTTTTTAGCAAATTCTTTGTGTAATTCTAAAGTTAATTCTTCATATTTTTCAGAGGCTTCATTAATTAATTTTTGAATATGGTGAATTTTATTTTCGATGGCATCAGGATTTAAATCACTTAATTTAATTTTGGCATTCATACCGTATTCTGTGGTGTTAACACCTACGGCAATAGCAAGTAAAATATTGTTAAAATAAAATTTACACGAAATTGGCTTCATTCCACCAGAAGATCTTTGTTTTAAATCAATGGAGGCATTGGACATGGATTTTAAAAACTGCATACCTATTGTAGTTGCCAAGTAAAAATTTAATTGTGTCGTTATATCATTTGATTCCATTTTTTTGAAATCTTCTGTGGGTAAATGAAAACTTACTGATGCTTCCAAGTCATGCAGTGTGGCTGCATAATAACTTGCGCTGCGAATATACATATGCATATTCGTAAAATCTATTGTTGGTAATTCTTTTCCGTCTTTTCCAAATTTAATCATAAAACCTCTTGTTTTATAAATAGATAATATTAGTTTTTTAATAATTATTCTCTTTATAAAGAGAAGGAGAACTCAATGAATGGAGACCGATTTTTTAATTAACTTTACATTTTATTAATTTTTTCTTCTGTCATTTTTACCGCTTGTACCACAAACGAAACAATGTTTGCTGTACTTGATACATCATCCAAATTATATATTAAAACATCACTATTTTGATGTTTTACAATAAGCTTAATGTTTTTAGAAAATGAACAATTCACTTCGCATGGCTTGTCTATTAATTCTTGAAACAATTTTGAAATAGCATTTTTAAGTGTTATTTTTTTTTCTACAAATTCTATTAATGTTATTACACTTATTTTTGTTGGAATTAAAAAGATTATGAAGAACGTTAGCTCATGGCTTTTTATTGGATTATTATTTATATACGCAACACAGTAAACAAATACTAATACCAAAAATGCGATTAAATGAGGCAAAACTAGAATTTTTTTATAAGCAGAAAATGGATTGTATCCTTGAATCTTTTTCAACAAGGAATTAATTTTATCCTCTTTTTGAATGGTTATTAAATCTTTTGATGGATTGATAAATTCTTTTAAAGTTTGACTATCATACATAAATTACCTCCTTTCATTAACTTTATTTCTTCAGCAAATTTTCACCAAGAATTACCATTGCTTCCAAAGAACCTTGTTTTTTTCCATTAACTCTCATTTTTCTGGTGGCTTCAATAGTTAAGCTTTGTTTTTTTAAGTTATTTTCAGTGTCGAAAATAAGAACAGTTTTTGCAATTTTTGCCACATCTCTAACAAATTTCCAATACTCATCATAGTCAAACTCCTTATTATAAGCAGCTTGACTTCCTTCGTAAGGAGGATCAAAAACCACTACCTTGTCTTTAAAAACATCAAGAGGTATTTGATTATAACTTACGTTTGTAATTGTGGGATTAAGTTGTTTATATTTTTTTAAAGCTTTTTTATATTCATGAGCAACAGAAATACTGATTAAGTTTTTTTTAATGGGAACATTATATCCATTTTTAGAGTATCTGAATACTCCACTAAAACTCATTTTTTGAAGACAGTAAAGATGTTTCCACCAGTCAGGTTTTATTCTTGCTTCAAAGTAATCTTCTTTAGAAAATGTTTTTGGGACAATTTGCTGGTCAAAGTTACTAAGAACTTTATAGATAATTGGATCGAGATCGTTAAGATAGGCAGTTTTTGCTAGGTTAGCAGAAATAACTGCCGAACCACAAAAAACTTCTACAAATTCTTGTCCTTTATAAGGTAAAAGCTTATCTATCCAATAAGCTTTTGACCCTACATAAGATGGCAAAAATTTTACCAATTCTTTTTTCATTATATATTATACCTTCGCAGTTCGTCTCTTAATATTTTTGAAAGCTCTTTGAAGTTCATAGGTTTTAAGATCCGTCACTACAGCCAAAGCCATTAAATCTTCTAGAGGAATGTAGTAGCCTACAGTCGTCCAAGTTTTTTTACCAACTTTATTTTGAATAGAAGCTTTTCTTTTAGCATATTTTTTTGTAAAGTCAATTTGGTTTAAATATTGAACTAATTCTTCAGTTTTAAACACTACAACTTTTTTATTAGAGAAAACGTGCATATAAAACTTAGAGCCTTTTTCCAGAGCTTGGAACGGTCCTCCAATATGACATCTTTTTTCATCACTCCATCTTTCAATAAAAAGATTTGGAGTTGTTCTAGTTTTTCTAGAATATTTTTTGTCTTTGTTTAATTTATATCTTTCAGTTTTTAATTCTACTTTTTCTTTTGTTCTTACTAGCTCCAAATCATTTTTTCTACCATCTAGCTCTTTTAAAAGACCAGAACCCACTTTTACCACTAGTTCCTGACCTTTTTTACCTGATTTCAAATCCTTAGAAAAATCAACTACATGGGAATTCCAAGCTACAGGTTTTAATGTTTTTTTCTTCATTTTTTACTCCTTTTTTAATAATTTGTTGGTTTGTTTGTCTACAGGAATAAAATACCTAGTAAAAAAAATTAATAATGTTTTTTTTCTTCTTATTTATGCTTTTTTCTATTTAAATTAAACATTGGAGATAACATGGATTTAAAACCTTTTATTAAGTGGGCTGGTGGAAAAAGACAATTATTAAGCTTATTATTAGCCAACGTTCCTAAAGAGTATAATCGCTATATAGAGCCATTTTTAGGTGGTGGGGCTATGTTGTTAGCTCTTCAACCAAAAGAGGCGTTAGTGAACGACATTAACCCTGAAATTATCAATGCCTTTCATGTGATTAAGAATGATCATAAAAATTTAATGAAAAAACTTAACAGAATGAAAAATACTGATACTTATTTTTACAAAGTAAGAAAACAAAAAGTTGCTAATTTATCAGATACAGATAGAGCTGCCAGATTTATCTATTTGAATAAAACTTGTTTTAATGGTTTATACAGAGAAAACTCAAAGGGAGAGTTCAATGTTCCTTTTGCTAATCACAAGAATCCTTCTTTTTATGATGAAAATAATATTATTGATTTAAACACTTACCTTAATACTAATAATATATCATTTTCTTGTGGCGATTATAAAGACTTACTAGCCAATGCTAAAAAAGGTGATTTTATTTATTTAGATAGTCCTTACTACCCTATTAAAAAGGGTGCATTTACTAAGTATTTTAAATCAGATTTCTCTGAAAAAGATCATAAAGAATTAGCTTTCTTATTTAAAGAATTAGACAAGAAAGGCTGTTATGTTTTAATGAGCAATGCGAACACTCCTTTTATTAAAGAATATTATAGTGATTATTCAATTATAGAAATTGATGCCAGAAGATCTATAAATTCTAAAGGCAATGGTCGTCAAAAAGCCAAAATTGAAGTACTTATAAAGAATTATTAATTTATACTTTATATCATGACAAATTAATTTGATTTTTATTCATTTGTATTATAAAATATATTTATGAAGTTTTTATTTTTTTTATTAATATGCTTTCCTGTTTTAGCTACTGAAATCACAAAAATAGGAATTATCGATCTTGGAATTGACTCAAATCAAGTTTATTCATTAAAAGATTTTATTGACACAAAATCCAGTTGGAATTTTATTGAGGATTCCCCACAAAATGGAATTGATTATTCTTATAAGAATTCAAATTTTTTTCACGGCACATATATCTCCCACTTAATTACAGAAAATGAGAACCCTAAAAAACTTCAAATTGTCGATATGACCTATAGTGATGGTGTTAATAAAAAATTCAATCTTCACTTTTTTTCTTTTCCCAGCTCTCTAAAAGAAGTGTATTTCAAAAAAAAATCTTATATTAATTTTTCTAGTTATGTTGCTAAAATCTTTACTTATGCCATTAATCACAATATAAAAATCATTAATTTTAGTAGTGCTGATTTTGGGTTAGATAGCCCAGCTCTTTATAATGCGCTTAAAGAATTAGAGACTAAAGGTATTTTCGTGGTGGTTAGTGCGGGTAATGATGCAGTAGACACAGCCCACAGTAAGAAATATCCTTGTAGTTATAATTTAAAAAATATTTTTTGCGTTGGAACTGTTACAGAAAAATTTGAGTTATCCGATTATTCTAATTATGGAGTAGATGTTGATTTTTATTCAGTAATTAACTCTAAAAATGATTATCAAGGAACTTCATTTTCAGCTCCAATTATTACTAAAAAAATATATTCAATTGTAAGTAAAAATAAAAAAATATCTTTCGAAGAGGTTAGAAATCTTTTAGAAAAAACGGCAATTAAAAAAAACAATCTTTTAATTGTTAATTAGTTTTTTCACATTTTAATGAGTAAGTAATATTATATTTTGAATCTGATACATTCACATAATCATCTACTTCACTAAAGTTTAAGACATTTTCAATGTGAATAACTTTGTTTTTTTCCTGTATGTGAACTTTTTGTTGTTTAATCTCTTGCTCTTTTATTATTATTTTTTTATTGTTATAATAACATTCTATTTGAGCATAGGTTGGGGTTGTAAACAATATCATCCATAATATTTGTGTTTTCATAACTTTCAATACTGGATTTTTGTTTTAAAATAAAAAAAACAGTATAATATATTTATGAAAATCATATTTTTCTTATTATTTTTAATATCTATGAACTGTTATGCAAAAAAAACGACCTTATTTCAAGAGGTTAAGGTTTCTCATAAACCTCCATATTTGCTTAACAAGCCCAATGCCCAAAGTGTTTTTTTTGTTGATTTTAGTAAAAAACCAAAAAAAATTGATTTTATTAAAAAACAATGTCTTAAAAACAAATTAAAATGTGAGTTTTCGCTCAATGCCTTAAAATCAAATTCTCTTGTAATTAATGTTTATGGCAGTAAAAACAATATTAATTCAATAGTCAGATATTTTAAAATTAATTCTAAAGTTTTTACATCAAATTAATTTGATAATTCCGGATAATCATCTATAACTTGATCCATTCTTTGTTTTTGATTATTTGTTAAATTGGCACTTTCATTCTCATGATACCAATAACTCATAGTATTTTTAACAGTGGTTTCTGGGATAATATAATTTGCTGGTTTATTTGGAATACTTGGACATACCACTGGATAATTATATGGATATCCATTAATTTTTAAACCCTCCGAACCTCTAATTTGATGACACGCATAATTTCCCGGTGCGGCTGAGTAGGACTGACCTCCTTTATAGAGTACCACAGATTCTCCATTTTGATAGCCCCCTTCATTCTGAATTATAGCACTGTATAAGTTGTTTAATGAGTACACAAATCCATTAAAATAATCTATTGGAGTATCGTCTATGGAGGCGTACACATAATTTATTACATCATTTTCAAAATCAACTTTATAGTTTGCCCAGTCCCCTGGTAACTGAATGCTTCTATTGGGTAGATTTTCATACAATCCAGAGTATAAGCAAGAATTTATATTATTTGTTGTACAATGGATTAAGCTATCATTCCAAAAAGTTTCAAATGTATGCCATAATCCAAATTGATGTCCTATTTCATGAGCAAGGGTATGAGACCAAGGGTACTTTTCAATAACAAATGATTTTCTTGTTCCATTGGCTATTCCCCCAATTTGCCTTCCTCCGCTGTACACATTATCAAAAATAAAACCTGTTTCGGCATTATTTGAGGAGTTGTTTTTTAAACAATTTAACTGGTCTTGATTTTGAGCATCGAATGTTTCAATTGGACTTCCATTGCAAATCAAATAATCATGAGTTAGTTTATTCAAAATTGGAGTTCTCCATCCTGAATATAATCTTTTTAATTCTTCGACGCTCTCTGTAATGCTAAAAGCGTCATACCCTGTTCCGTTGGATGTTTTAACAGCCCAAAGATCATATTTTACAATCGGTAAATTACTAGTTTTAACTTCAATATTTTTAGCATATTGGATAATATCTCCATCCAATGCCTCTACTTCAATCACCATTGAATAATTCCCTGCTTTTTTAAAAGCTCCATTAATGAAATAAGAGATTGTTCCTTGATTATTTTCATTAACAAAAAAATATTCACTATTATCCATTGTGGGAAATTGCGATCCTATCATTCCAGAACCACTTACTTCAATCGGTGTTATAAACTCTTGAATATTTGTTTTAATTTTTTTAATTTTCTTTCCAATGTTTAAATCAAATCCAAAGGCAGGGGATTTTATTTCTCCTTGAGTAAAACTTGATTGCCCTATATAATTTAAATTTTGAAAAACTTTTAGGTTTATGTTTTTATAAACAATTGGATTTATCCCATCTGACACCATTATTTTTATTTGATGGCTACCTATATGGGTGGCATTTGGTTCAAAAGAAATAGTTTGTCCGCTAATAGTTAAAGGTAGTTTTGAATCAACTTGAATTTCTAAATTATCTTCCTCAACATTAAATATATTCAACTTCTTGTTTAACACATTTCCTGCAACAGCATTAATGGTATCTTCATTAATTATCGGAGGACTATTAATTATATTAGATTGAATAATTGTTGATTGGGCATTTCCAATTATTTTCCCATTGATGATAATGGGAAACGTGTGTTGTCCGTTCACTTTGTTTTTGCCATTAAATTTTATTTTTAATACGCAACTTTGTTGTCTGTTTAAAACCCTTCCTTGACAGGTGTTATATAATATATTAAAACCAGAATTAGTAATTGACTCAATTACATTTAAAGGTTCACTAATACTACCCACATTTTGTATAAAAATAGTTTTGATAATCTGTTGATTATTGGTAACATTTCCTATAATTCCATCATTTTTTATTTGAATAATTGGAGTAGCAGACTGATTTGTTCTTTTGATATTAAGAATAAAAAATCTATTTCCAATAGTTGTAGCAATCCTAATAATTTTTAAACCCTTTACCTGTTGGGAGAAATTAATTACTATCGAGCAAATTTCACCAGAAATATAGCTTTTTACGCAATCCTTAGAAAAATTTAAATCAGAATTTCCTATAATAGATTTTATTTGACCTGTTACGTTCAGAGCTTTTATAGCAAGGGTAATTTGACCTGGCTCATTATTGTTTAGGGATATTTCAGAATAATTTAGCAGATTATTTTCATTGACTATAACAAGATCTTTATCAGTAGATGAATATTCAATCTTTTGAACTTCTTCCTGTGATTTTGGATTATTGTTTATGCTTTTGATATCATTGTTTTTTCCGCAACCAAAAACAGCTATTATTATCATTATTAATAAAATCTTCATAGTTTGTAAATGGAATATCATCACCTTTGGTAGGTTTAATCCATTTATACGAATGAGGTTCTTATGAAATGGATTTTGTTGGTATTTATATCGGTTTTCACAACATTAAGTTATGCTGCGTCTCCTTCTAGTGATAAATTGTTATTTTCTATAAAAAGAGAAAAAGTTATGGAAAATTCCGACTTTGTATCTATTCATTACTCAATAGGAAAGGAAGCTAAAGAACGTTTATCTAATAAAGTTAATGATTTATGTGGATTAGAAAACATTCAATGTGATATGTCAATTTCAAATAATCCAGTTAATTCTAACTCCTTATTAGTTGTTATTAAGATTTACAAAGGAGTTCTAACCCAAAACTCTATAGAAAAAATTACTTCTCTTTTGCCTTAGTTTATTTAGATTATTATTTTCCACGAAAAATTTAATGTTAATAATTCCATTTATATGGAAGATAGATGACTCTATCTCTTATAATAAGGGGTTTTTTATGACACATGCCCTATTTTTAATTTTTCAACGAAATTTACCGTTACCAAATTCTTTTGCCCAAGGAGGTCTGTTTTCTTATTATATGTTTTAGTTTATTAGCTTTCAATTAAATGACAAACCTATAGGAGGTTTATATGTGGTTCAAAACATTACCAATAGAAGATCAAAAATTAATCATGGATGCGTTTTCATTTGATGGTTTTCAAGTTAAAGCGACCAATTCTGGTATCATTGCAGAGAAAAATGGAGACAAAATTATTTTAACAAAGTTAAACAATGCAAAACTAGTAATTAGTTTAAAATATTATCTATCAAAGCGCGGATTATTAACTAATTATATCGGTGGAATTGATTTTAATACTATATTAAAATTTCTTTCTAACGAAAAATCATTAAACGAGTCTTATATTGATTGTTTTAAACGAGTGGCACAAAAATTCAACTGGGCAATGATTAATTCAGGGGAATTAGAATTATCAGGGGATTTAGCCTCTTCTGTTGGAAATTATGCTCAGTATCTAGAAATCGAAACAGATCAAGGAACTACTGTAACTTTATTAAGTATTTTTGATGCTAATGGTGTAGAAAAAATGTACGCCACAAATCAAAAAATTTTTAAAGTATTAAAACAGCTTAATAATTTTGATAATTTTGAAATTTTTAGAGAGATTGCCCCTAAAGCATTTTTAACTTTACAGACTATTTTTTAAGATAACTCAAGGATTTATAAGGAAAAAACCCTCTTTTAAAGAGGGTTTTTTTTATTCAGCAGAGTCTAGTCCGTAACTTGGTCCTTGGGCTTCTTCTAAAGAATCATTTTCTTCCAATAAATTCATTTGTTTTATAGCATTTGGATTTGATTCTTTTGATAGAGTTGGAATTTTTCTTCCATCTATATAAGCATTTAACTGAGCTTGAGGTAATGCTATAATAATTGGTCTTGCATTTCTTTTGTTGGAAATTTGAACTGATTTCAACTCTTCTTCCGTTGCTGCTTTCATCGGCTCTGCATTTACAGATTCAGCTAATGGTTCATTTTCTCTAACTCTTTTTGCTTCCTCAGCTATTTTCTTAGCTAATTCCTCTTCTTCTAATTTTTTCTTTAGTTCTTCATCTTCTTTTTGTTTTTTTGCTATTTGTTCAGTTAATTTATTTTGCTCTTCTATAACTTTATTAGACATTTGTTTTCTTTTTTCATCTAAAGATAAACTTGAAAATTCTGACTGTAATTGTTTTTTTAATAATTCTCTAGATTCAACAGTAATCGTTACAGGCGAGACTTCAATCTCTACTGCATCTGGTTTTAATTCAGATACAACTTCTACTGGTTTATTTTCATTAGCAATGACAACATTCTCATTTTTAATTATTTTTGGTTCCTCTTTTTCTTCTAAAGAAATTTTTACTTCTTCAATTTTTTCCTTTAAAGGTTCTTCTTTTAATATTTCTACATTATTGTTTTCAACAATAACTGAGTTTACAGACTCAATCTCTTTAGATGGTTCTGCTTTAACTTCTTCTTTATTAGATTCAACAATCACTACTTTTGTTTCTTCTTTGTTTGTCTCTTGTTTGTTTAATTTAGTGATATCCACTGGAACTATTGGAACTTCAGTTCCTTGTTGCTCAACAATCGCCATTGGATTTTCCAAAACAATAGGTTCTGGGTCTTTTTCTTTAGCAACAATATCTATCTTAACTTCTTGAACTTCTTTTTTCTTAGCTATTTTTTTAACTTCTTTATTTTTAACCTTTTTTTCTGTTTTAGGTTTTTCATTTTTAAAAGTCGCCTCTGCGATTTTTAAATGATCTTCAAATTTTTGCTCTACTATAACTTCTTGTTTTTTCTCTTCTTTTTTTAGAGGTTCTAAATCTTTTGCTTTGTGCTCAACTTTTAAGTCTTCTTGTTTTACCACAACTTCATTTTTAACCTTTTCTAAAACTTTTTTAGATGAAGCAAACAAAGCTTCTGCCCCTGTTTTTTCTTGTTTTTTGCTAGCCATTAGTTCTTTTTGTTTTTTACTAAATTCTTGTTCTGTCATGTAAACAACATTAACTTCTTTTGGTAGTTCTGTCACTTGTTTTTTGAAAACCTTAACTTTTTGTCCATTTGCAAGAACCTCCATTCTTCCTTCATCTTTTTTAGATGTTTTATCTTTTGGTGGTGCCACTAATTTTACTAATGAATCTTTGTTTTCTTTCTTTTTTAAAGGCTTTTTAACTCTTGGCTCTACCATATCACCTAGAGGGTCTTCTTCTTTAACTTTATCTGCTTCTTCTGAGTCAATGAGTGCATTCATAATCTCTGCATCAATTCCTTCGCTAGCAATATGTCTTCCGTAAGTTTTAACAACAAAAGATGATTGATTTACTTCCTCTTCAGGTCCTTGTTGATGTTCAATTCCATCTTCCATAATTTTTTCATCAGACTTTTTTGGCGCTTCTGGGATATTATCATAACTTCTTTTGTTCACAGAAGGAATCGTCATGCCTTTTTTAGATTCACCAAAATTCATAGATAAACCAACAAAAGCCTTTAAGTCGTTTGAACCTGAACCTTGTAAATTTCCACTACCTGCTCCAAACTGAACATTAATAATGTCAGTTTTCATATTAATAAAACCAATTGCCTCTATTGGAAACTCGTTGGTCATTTTTTGACCATTAATTTCAACTCCAGTGGATATATTTTCACTTAAAGGAATTGACAATGCGCTACCGATAATAATCGAAGATGTTTGGTCGATAGTTAAGTATTCATTTTCAGGATTGATTTTATATCCAATTTGAGCCGCTAGAGAATATTCATTATCTTTAGTCCATTCACTAACTAATTTGAATCCATAATTTCCATTTTTAGAACCCATTGGAACTTCTATAATTTTATTTCCCATTTTTGTCTTAATAGTATTTTTAGAAGCCATTTCATAGAACGGAACAATAGCGTAGTTTTTAAATAGTTTATATTTTGCTTCCAGATAAACGCCATTCATATAAGTTTGATCTTCTAATGCCGACACTTTTTCCACCGGAATTAATGCTCCTATTTGAAAACTATTTGTTAATGCATAATTAATGCCGAAATCTATATTCATCAAATTGTCTACTAAGGGAACCACCTCTCCTGTTGTTTTATTTCTTACAACCATTGGCTTTGATAAATAATTAAATTCACTTGATATTTGAAATAATCCTTCTTTTATTTTTGTTCCTGAATTGGTATTAAATGTTTGTTTATCTGTATTTTTTATGCGAGGATTTAAGTCAATGGCATAAGAATTATTGGTTAACCCCATAACCACTAAAGTTAAGATTATTTTTTTAGAAATTTGCTTCATATAATACACCTCAATTTCGTTATAACTTAGATAATTAAATGGTAATTTAATTTTATTAATTTGGATATTTTTAATATTTTATTTCGGCTATTCATTTTTTCTATTTATAT
>JACCDH010384967.1_pt1 | contig 11736 bp, 11 predicted proteins | sample 7442481 | NCBI WGS metagenome assembly JACCDH01 (sample SAMN15323433, study PRJNA562643) | freshwater metagenome | isolation source: river surface water | place: USA:Blue River Watershed | collected 2017-08-15 | reverse complement strand
GGTCCGAAAGCAACATTGATTAGTGCAGGCAATATCTTCTTTGATACAGCGGGCGGTGATTTCGTGGCAGAAGCAGCGGGATATGTTCATTTTAAAACTGTCGGCAAAGCCGCAATCACAGCCGCTTCCATAGAGGGCGATTATGTCGGCATGGCTTCTAGGCTGACAGCACATACAGGCGATATATGTGTTAAACATGTCAACAAGCGTTCCAGCTTAGGTGCCGCTGGCTCGATTACCCTAGAGCGCGCGGAAGATGAACTTATGATACGCAATGCGCGCTGTGTTACCATCCCATCCATTGGGAAAGTCGCCCGCATACATGCGGGCATGCTCAATGGTTTAGATACCCCTCTTGCCGAAGGAGCGTATATTTCGGCGGATATTCTTAAAAAGCTGATACCCGACATTCCAGAGGATGTGACAACGCTATCTAAGTATCAAACCCATCAGCAGAGTTTTGCGAAACGAAAAGCGTCGCCAGCGCCGATAATGTTAGTCTGCGCAGATGGTGAGAAAATCGTTTGCTTGGGTGAAGCTGTTTTTGCGCGATTGAAGGACAAAGAGCATTTGCAGTATGTTCTTCCCATAGAGACACAAAAAGATACAAACTATGCTGGGGTTATAGAGACACTGGCGGCATTTCGTACGGTGAGCACCAAACGATCTTCATATAGCACGCTGCCAGAAACATTACGCGGCAGTTTGCGTGGAGAGGCAATCGTCATCACCGCGACAGGAACAAACGCAATGATTGCACTGCAAGAAGCCATGAAAAAATATTTTAGCCTTGAACCTGTTGTTACTGGGCAAGCGCCCGCACGAGCTTAGCGAACATGGCAAGGTCGCATTGTTCGGCGCGCAGGGTGGGGTCGATGCCGGCGCGTTCGCATAACGCAATCGGGTCTGGCGAAATGGATTTCAGCGATTGGCGCAGCATTTTGCGGCGGTGATTAAACGCACTGGCCACCACTTTCTCGAGCGCGGCCAATGGCACATCCTCGCGCGGGGTGGCGCGGATGCGCGCATGCAAAATGGCGGAGGTGACTTTCGGTGGCGGCGTGAACGCGCCTGCGGGCACATCGAATAAAATCGCGGCGTCCGTATATTGCTGCATGATGACGGCGAGGCGGCCATAGGCATCATCCCCCACACAGGCAACCATGCGCTCTGCCACTTCTTTTTGCAGCATCACGGTGAAGCTGGTGAGCGCCTGCTGGCCATGAACCGCGGCCGCCTTTAGCCAATCGATCACCAACGCCGTGCCCACATTATACGGCAGATTCGCAATCACGGCGCGCGGCGCCGTGCCGATGCCCATCACGTCCACTTCCAACGCATCCGCTTCGAGCAGGGTGAATGTTTCGCCGTATTTTTCTTTCAGCTGCGCCAGCGCTGCCAAGCAGCGGGAGTCTTTTTCGATGGCGGTGAGATGCTTCGGGTTAGCCGCCAAAATGGCGCGCGTTAGGCCACCGGGGCCTGGGCCCACCTCAATCACATGCGCGTCGGAAATATCGCCCGCCCCGCGCACAATTTTCATCAGCAGATTGTTGTCGAGCAGGAAATGTTGGCCTAGCGATTTTTTAGGCGCGAGGTCGAACAGGCGAATCACATCGCGCAGCGGAATCAGTTCCTGCTCCATTATTGCTCACCACGGATGTCGATGGTGGCCTCACGGCGCAGGTTGCGCAAATGCTTCTGCGCTTCCAGCTCCATTTTCTCGGCAAAGAGCTTTTGCTTTAGCTCCTCATCCACCACCACGCCACCGGCGGATTCGCTGCGTTCGCACAGCTGAACGAGGCGCAACTTCTTACCCTCCACCTGCGGGGCGCTGAGCGCGCCCACATCCATCCGCACAAGAAGGCTTACCACTTCTGGGTTAAGCGCGCCGAAGGTGGTGCGCATAAATTCTGCCTGCGCCCGCAGGGGCGTGGCAGGCAAGGTGGTGTCGTCGCAATTGCCTGCGTTCTGCCGCAATATCGCCACGGAATCAGCCAGTTTCTGGGTTTGCACCTTATCCGTTTTAGGTGGGATATCGAGCAGGATATGTTTCAGCAACACTTCCGTGGAGGAAGCGGGTTTCTTGGTCACTCGCCGCTCCAGCAGTTTCACGAACTGAATGATGTTGCCAATGCGCGAGGGGCCAATCAAGGCACCTTCTTTTGCATCTTTAATCAGCGCAAAAAGTGCGGGCGGGGTACGCTCTTCCGTCACCCATAGCAGCGGATTATACTGCACGTTCGGTTTGCTGCGGTATTTCTCGGCCACGCTGGGGAGGTCATGTCCCGCATCTAGCTGGGCGCGCATGTCGTTCGCCATGGCAACGGTGGCGGCTTCTTTGTCTGGCGATGGCACGGCGATTGCGAGCACCGCTAGGCGAATCTCCTCCACCCCAACATCGGCCGCCTGTGCTTGCTGCGCGCGCGCCAACTCGTCCTGCGAGATGGTTACGTTGCGACGCAATTTACGCTGCACCACTTTTGCCCAAGCCAATTGCGCGCGCATCTGCTCGCCAAGCGAGCGCACGGATAATCCTTCCGCCGCAATTTTTTTGCGCACGCTGCCTGCTGGCTGGCTGGGCGCACCCAAGGCGTTGATGGTTTTCTCCACCTCTTCGTCGGTAATGGTGATGGACTGGCGCTTTGCTTCTTGCAGCTGAAGGGCTTCCTCCACCAGCATCTGAATCACTCGTGGAGTAATTTGTTGCTGCGCTTCGGGCGTGTTTGGAATGCCAGCGTTCGCCATAAACAAGCTGCGCCGCTCGGCCACATCGAGCGAGGTGATGACATCGTCGTTCACCGTGGCAGCGATGGTGATTTTTTCTGCATGGGCAGGCAATGCGGCCAGCACCATGAGCAGGCTTGCGGTCAGAAGGCGTAGGTTCATCTTATTGGCCACCGAACTCTCCTAGGTTTTTGAATGCCACGCGCAGCATAAACTGCGTTGTTGGCTCCACGTCGCGGTCACGGGTATAGAGCCTAACGGCATCCAGCCCGATATTAAAGCACTCGTTCTTAAATACAACGCCAGAGCCGGTGCTAACAAAACTGTTGGTGGTGAAGTTGCGCCGCGCCGAACCATAAAAGCTCCAGCTCTCATTAATCGGCAAGGTCACGCTGGCATCGCCCTCCTCGCTGTTATTGACGAACTGGTTGTTGGTGAGGGAGCGATAGGAGGTCATGAACGCCAGCCATGGCTTGGCAAAAAACAGCGACAGTTCGTTGCGGTTGAACCCGCGAATATTGTTATCGAGCGCGAACCGGTAAGCCAGCGTGACGGGCGCATAGTTCACCGCGAAGCGGCCAATATAATCCGAGAAATCCTCGCCCGCGGTGGTGGAATTTGGAAACGGTGTTTTGCTGCTTGGGTTGTAGTTCTGCCCGAGCATCGCATCCAATGTGGTGCCGCGCTGGAACAAATATTGCCCGCGCACGCCATAGGCCACGCGCGTGCCACCGTCCACCGCATCGAGCCCTGGGGTGCGCGAAAGGCTGAACAGGTTGGTATCCGTCAGCTCCAGCAGGCGGCTATCTTCGTTTGAGATGGCACTGGGGTTGCCACCGTTCGATTGCATGACCGCCAGCACAATCGGCTCGATGGTCATGGTGTCATCGCCCAGCGTATTCATCAGCGGATAGCGCCACTCCAGCGCCGCCTGCGGCAAGACGCGCAAGGTGTTCTCATCCGTGCTGGCGGCGGTGGGCACGTTTTCGGATTGGTAAAAATCCTGCCGCAAATTCAGCGTGGTGGTGAGCACATGTCCGCCACTGGTAATATGCGGCAAACTCGCACCCAGCGTGGTGGACACACGGCGTTGATCGACGCCTTGAGTGCGGCTCAGCGCCTGCACATCGCCAGCGATATGGTAGCGGATGCCATTGTTGTCGGGGTCGGTTTCGTAATAGCCCTGCAGCATGGGCAACACAAACGGCGTAGTGCGCGAGTTATCGGTCTGGCGCAGCCCTTGAATCGACAATCCCTGCGCAAGGAAGAAGTTGCGGTTATAGGCTGACTCTGCATAGAGACGAGAGAACAGCACGCGCTGGTTTCCTAAGCCGTAGCGGCGCAGGAAGGTGTCGTCGCTGGCGCGCTCGATATCGAACCCGATACGGGAATAATCGCCGATGGATTCGTATCCTTTGGCGAAAATATGACCGCGGAAATCATTCCCGCCGGCTGGATTTCCGTTGGCGTCTAGCCGTTCCGGATAGGTGGCGGAAGCGTTGACGGAATACTCGCCATTATCGGTGAGTTGGCGGTAATCGCCCTCCAGCAGCAAGCCTTCGGAGGTCGAATACCACGGCGTGATAATCGCGTCTTTATCGTGATCGATGCGCCAGTAATACGGCACCTTGATAAACGTGCCGAGGTTGCTGTTGTTGCCATATTCTGGCGGCGAGAAGCCGCTTTCGGCGGGCGCATCCGGCGTTGGGTGTGAAAGGCTGGGCGCATAGGCAATCGGCACACCGCGAATATTGAGCGTCGCGTCTTTGTAGTGAATACGCTCTGCCAACTGGTCGATCTTCACTTCGTCGGCGTTCAGTTGCCAAAATGGCGACATGCCTTCGCACAAATTACAGGGCGTGTATTCCACATTGGTGAGGGTGGTGGCGCTGGGGCTGGTGCGCACCGCGCGGCTTGCCACCATTACGGAGTTATCCGCCATCCGTGCCTTGAAGGCGTCGATCACGCCGGTTTTGAGGGCGTCGTTCAGCACGGCACGGTCGGAGAACACCACATCGCCCGAAGGCTGAAGCACGCTCACGTTACCTTCTGCAATCACGGTGTCGCGTTTCTGGAAATAGGTAACCTGATCGGCCATCACCACATAGGCGTCCTGCTCTAATTCCACATGCCCGCGCGCCACCACAATCGCGTGTTCTTGGTCGTAGCCCACTTCGTCGGCCGCCAACACCACGGGTGGATTCTTTTCTGGTGGGCGCGTGGATGGCGGCACAGCAGGCGCCAGTTTAGGCGTGTCCAAAAACAATCCGGGGGTGGATTTGCCAAATGCCGCCCAGCCCTGAAAAGGCAGAGCCGCAATCGCCATCGCCAACAAAAAATGAGGAAGCGCGCGCATTGCTAGCCGTCCTCCAAATGCAGGAGTGCCGCGCTAGCCGCCATCAAGACGATGAGCGACGGTGCCCATGCGGCAAGCACAATCGGCAAACCGCCGGATGCGCCGAATGCATAAATAATATTGGTCATGAAATAAATCAGAAAGCCGGACACCATGCCAATCACCACCACCACGCCTGTGCGCCCACGGCGGGGCTGGCGCAGTGAGAAGACCGCCGCAAGCATCACCATGCCCGCCAGCAGCGTGGGTAGCGCCAGCAAGCTATGGAAATGCAGCTTATGCTGCAAGGCGGAGAATCCCGCTTTCTCGAGCACCGCGACAAATGCCGGAAGCTGCCACACCGAAAAGGTTTCCGGCGCGGAGAAGCTGTCTTGAATTTGGCTCAGGGTCAGTTGCGTCGGCATCTGATAGTTGCTGACGGCTTTAGGAAGCACGGTGGGGGTGGAAATCATTCCCGCATCGATCGACCAGTAGCCGCGCGCAAGCGTCGCGCGTGGTGTGTCGATGCGCCCGACAAAGCGCTTATCCGCATCGAACAGGAAAATCGTGACCGTTTCGAGCGCAAGGGTTGCCTGATCAATCCGCGTGGCGTGGATGATATATTCCTCCGCCGTAATGCCTTCGATGGTGATGTTTTTCTCGCCCACTTGCCGCAACCACAAACCGGATGGCAGGACGGATAGCAAGCTGGACTGGCCGGAAATATACTTGCCTTCCAGCCGATCGAACCGCGCGATGGTCGACGCTGCAATGGGGTTCACGATGGTGGTGAATACCGAACCAAGCGCCAGCGCCACCAAAATCCCTGGTAGCAAGAACTGCCACACCGAAACACCTGCCGCACGCGTCACCACCAGCTCGCTGTTGCGGTTGAGGCGGCCAAGCGCCACCATACTGCCCACCATAAACACGAAGGGATAAATACGCTCCGCACTGGTGGGCAATTTCAGCAGCACCAGCTGCAACACAATGCCAAATGGCACCGCACGGGGCGCATTGGAAACGCGGCGCACCAGCTCCAGCAATTCAATCAGCCCGATGATGATCATCATCGCCAGCAAGGTGGCTAAAATAGCCATTAAAAATTGGCGACCGATATAAAACGACAAGGTGAATGGCAGGCGCATATTATGCCCCCTGCGGACTGAATTTAGGCCGCCCCCAGCGAATGGTTCGTGCCGAAATCAACACATAGGCACTGGCGCTTCCAACGCCTAGCACCAGCACATAGAGCAGCGGCGAAAGCGCGCCATGCTTGGCCGTTAAATTCCGCAGCGAGAAATAAACTAGCACAATCGCCGTCATTCCCACGGCGGCGATAATCATCCGCCGCATTTGGCCGCGGCGGTTAAACTCGCTGGAGAACAAGGTGGCGATCACAAAGAGCGGCAGCGCCAGCGCGAAAAGCGGCCATGTCAGGCGCTGGTTGGCTTCGGCGCGGTAGGCGCGGGCTTGTTTTTCGGTGAGGCCATCGCGCTCGTATAGCGCGGCGATCGATTGCTCTTCGGGGCTATAACTGCGCGAGACTGTTTTGCCGTAGAAGGCGATTTCGAGCGCATAATCATCGAACGCGAGCCAACTAATGCGCCCCTCTTTCAGCTCCTGACGCATGCCGCGCTGTAGATAGAATTTGGGGCCGGATGCGGTTTGCTCCACACGGCCACGCTCGGCAATCATGGTGATGGTTTGGCCTTCTTCGCGGCTATCATGCAGCAAAATTCCGGCGAGGTTGTTGTCAGAATCACGCTCGCGCACGAATACGGTCAGGCCATCCATGGGGCTGTTGAACACTTGCTCCTCGAGCAGCACCGAGGCGTATTTATCGCGGAATAATGTGCGGATATCGCGGAAGCGCTGGTTCGCAATCGGCATGATGTAAAGCGAGAGCGCATAGCACAGCAGCACGCAGCCCATCGCCAGCATCATCGCTGGTTTTGCCAGTTGCCACTTGCTCACCCCCACCGCGTTGAGGACAATCAACTCGCTCTCGCTGGTCAGCTTGTTGTAGGTATAAATCACCGCGATGCTGAGCGACACAGGCATGAGCACCAGCAACAACGAGGGCAGCATCAGCCCCGTGAGGTAGAGGAAGTCCCCAAGCGATAGCCCGCGGTTCAAAATAAAATCCAGAAATCGCAGCACCTGCGTTAGCCACACAATGCTGGTCAGGCTCGCCGTGATGAGCACGGTCGGCCAGAGCAGGTGAGAAAATAAATAGCGTTCGTAGTGGCGCATCGGGTGGTTATACTAACGCGCGCGCGAGGGCGCAACCCTCCTAGCCACACTCTCCCCAGATAAATCGCCTGCTTGTAACGGGCTTGCAGCGGCGCTATATCGGGAGCAGTCCCTTATTTTCAACCATACGAGGTTTTCATGATTTCGCTTTCCTTTGCTGCCAGCCGCTCCACCGCCAAAGGCGCACACGCCCTTGCTATTTTCGTGGCGGAGGACGGGGCGCTGCCGAAAGACGCACTGGGTGCCGCGCACGGATATGCCGTTAAATCCATCGAGGCGGCAGGCTTTAAGGGAAAAGCGGGCGAGTCCCTCACCTTGCTGAACCCTGCGGCGTCGCCGTCGCACCTCGTGTTGCTTGGCGTGGGGGATGCTAAAAAACTCAGCGCCACGGATTTGGAAGAAGCAGGCGCACGCGCCGTGGGTGCGGCATTGGCCGCCAAAGTGGCGCATCTGGATATCGCCGCAGCACTTAGCAAAGCGGTGAAGTTAGACGGCGCAGAAGCCGCGGCACGCCTTGCCTCTGGCGCGAAATTGCGGGCGTATAACTTCGACAAATACCGCACCAAAATTAAGCCCGAAGATAAACCAAAACTCAAAACCGTAACGGTGGTGACGGGTGCTGCAGAGAAAGCCAAAAAAGCCTTCGCCCCCCTCGCCGCGATTGCGGATGCGGTGGCCTTCACCCGTGATTTGGTGAGCGAGCCTGCAAACGTGATTTACCCAGAATCGCTCGCAGCCGAATGTAAAAAACTCAGCAAACTTGGCCTCACCGTGGAGGTGCTGGGCGAAGCGCAAATGAAGAAGCTGGGCATGGGCGCGCTGCTGGGCGTTGGCCAAGGCTCAGTGCGTGAATCGCAGCTGGTGATCATGCAATGGCATGGCGGCAAAAAAGGCCAAAAGCCAGTCGCGCTGGTGGGTAAAGGCGTCACCTTCGACACGGGCGGGATCAGCATCAAACCATCCGGCGGGATGGAAGAAATGAAATGGGACATGGCAGGTTCCGCCGCCGTCATCGGCACCATGCGCGCACTCGCGGCGCGTAACGCCAAAGTGAATGCGGTGGGCATTGTTGGCCTCGTTGAAAACATGCCCGATGGCAACGCACAACGCCCTGGGGACGTGGTGAAATCCATGTCTGGCCAAACGATCGAAGTCATCAACACCGATGCAGAAGGCCGCCTCGTGCTGGCGGATGCGCTGTGGTACTGCCAGAGCCGCTTCAAGCCGCAGGTGATTGTGGATTTGGCCACCCTCACCGGTGCCATCATCGTGTGCCTTGGTTCGCTGAAGGCGGGTCTGTTCTCCAACAACGACAAGGTGGCGCAAAGCCTTGCTGCCGCAGGCGATCGCACCCATGAAACCATGTGGCGCATGCCACTTGGGCCCGAGTACGACAAGATGATCAACTGCGACATCGCCGACATGCAAAACGTGGGCGAAGGCCGCGAGGCAGGCTCCACCACCGCCGCGCAATTCCTGCAGCGTTTCGTGAACGATGTGCCATGGGCGCATCTCGATATCGCTGGCGTGGCATGGCAGAATAAAATCCGCTTCCCACTCGCGCCCAAAGGCGCCGTTGGCTGGGGCGTGCGCATGCTGAACGATTGGATCAAAGAGAACTATGAAGGCTAGAAGTAACGCGTCATTGCGAGCGTCTAGCGAAGCAATCCATCTTGACCGCGCAAGGAAAAGATGGATTGCCGCGTCGCTTCGCTCCTCGCAATGACGATGGGGAATGCATATGACCACCACCATCCAATTCTACCATCTTCTCTCCACCTCGCGTGAGCGGGCGGTGCCGAAATTGATGCAGAAAGTGCTCGCGTCGGGCAGCAAGGCGGTGATGATTCTGGATAGCGACGCGGCGCTTAAAACGATGAGCGATGCACTGTGGAGCAACGACCCCGCCAGCTTTATTCCCCATGGCGGCGCGCGTGATGGTAACGAGGCGCTCCAGCCGATTTACCTGTCCCTCACCGACAGCAACCCCAACGGGGCGGATATTCTCTGCATCCTTGATGGTTCGTCGCCTGCGTCGCTGGCTAGCTATACCAAAGTGTTGGATGTGTTCGACGGCACGAATGAGGCCGCGGTGACCGCCGCACGGGCGCGCTGGGCGCAGTACAAAACCGCAGGCTATGCGCTGCAATATATCAAGCAGCAAACGGGCGGCGCGTGGAAAATGGAAGCGGAATCCGCCGCCGCGGCTTAATCCGAATCCAGCAGCTTCAGCGCCACAAACACCACCACGACGGCACCGATAATGGTGGTCGTGTCAAAGTTACTGAGGGTATTCCACACCCATGAAAATCCATTCGCAATCATCTCCATCACTCCTTTACACGTGCTACGGTTAGGCCTTGTGGGGTTGGTAATAGAATGCTCTCGAAACGCGTGGCGTCGGCTAGCGTTTCGTTAAACTCGCGGATTGCCGCAACGGCGGTGGGCTTGGCGGCGTCTGGGTTTTCGCCCGTCATGGCACCGAACAACAGCGTATTGTCGCCGATGATAACGCCGCGTGGATTGAGCCGTGGCAACACCGCCTCGAGATAGCGCGCATAGCCAATTTTTTCGGCATCGATGAACACCAGATCGTAGGTTGGGGTGGCGGGTGTTTGAGCCAGCCAGCGATGTGCATCGGTATGGATGATGCGCACAGCGTTCGCGTGGGGCGAGGCCGCAACATGCGCGGTGGCGGCTGCAGCATATTCTGCCGTTAGCTCTAGCGCGGTGACGTGTCCGCCCTCGCCTACGCCACGCGCAAACCACAAGGTGGAGGTGCCCATGAAGGTGCCGATTTCGAGAATGTTTTTTGCACCCACCATCTGCACCAACCACTGCAGCAAATATCCCTCGAAGGCAGATACCTGCATGCCCGGACGAATGCACTCACCCTTGGTTCTGGCTGCAGCAATGTAGTCGGGCTCCTGCACAAAGGTGCGGGTGATATAGTCGTAGACGGGACCGTCGTCGCGGGGTTGCATCGGGCTATTTTTTTTCGTCAGAAGATGCTGCAGCATCCTTCGCGCTGACGATGTTCGGGTACATACTCAAAATCGGGATGCGCCAGCCATAGACTTTTAGGCGATAGGATTTGCCAATATCTAAACTGCCATACACATCGCTGCTGTTGAACTTCATATGCCAGCCAGCATCGTCGTTACGGAACACGCCGTGGTCGGTGTAAATGAGGTAGGTGCTGACCACCTTGCCGTCCTTCTCGCGCGACTCGGTGGAGATTTGTTTGTCCTTGATCAGCGCGGATTCAATCGTCCGCTGCGTCAGCCACTGGTAGGGCGCGTTGGTGAACATCAGCGCAATTAGAATCGCCAGTGGCAGCAGGTAGCGAAGGCGGAGAAATTTTTTCATGCGGATTACCCTAACTCGAAACACTGATGTGCGGTACGGTGCCGTTTTAAATCTGCCGCTTTGCGCGGTTATTTGGTGCCCCGGGCCGGACTCGAACCGGCACACCCGTGAGGATACAAGATTTTGAGTCTAGCGCGTCTACCAATTCCACCACCGGGGCACTCAAGCGCCGCACTATAGCCGCGTTTTTCGTTTGGTCAACTGGCGTTCTATGCTAATGTGCGGGCATGTTTTCCTGTAAAAAAGATCCGGATAAAATCGTGGCGATGGCTTCTATCCTCATTTTGGGGGGGGTGTTGCCACTGGCGGGGGCGTATCTGTCGCAGGTGCTGTTTACGCTGCATCCTTGCCATTTTTGCTTGTTGCAGCGCTATCCCTACCTTGTGACGATTGCGGCGGGCGTGGCCACGTTGCTGCTGCCGCGCATGTGCCTGCGCTGGCGCTTTGCGGTGGCGATTGGCATTCTGGCGACACTGGCCACAGGGCTGCTTGGCCTTATTCACACCGGCATTGAAATGAAATGGCTGCATTACACCGGCGGCTGCGTGGCGCAAGCGGCGGCGGATGGCTCGCTGGAAGCCCTGCGAGCCTCGATCATCGCCGCACCGATTGTGGCGTGCAATGAAGTGTCGGCGGTCTTCCTTGGCCTTTCCATGGCAACGTGGAATGCGCTGTGGGCAGGCTTGGTGCTGCTGCTGATTGCTGCGCAATATCGCTATGAATGGAAATGCTATGGACACCGCTAACACACGTCGTCTCCCTGGGGATTTTGTGCCGCGCCATGCGGCAGCAGCGGCACTGCGGGTGGACCATGCCGGTGAATATGGCGCAACGCGGATTTATGCAGGGCAGCTGGCCGTGCTGAAGAACGACAGCTGCGCCGACCAGCTGCGCCATATGGCCGCGCAGGAAGAAGTGCATCTGGCTGAATTTAACCGCCTGCTGCCCGAACATCGCGTACGGCCAACGCTGCTAATGCCATTGTGGCATGTGGGCGGCTGGTTGCTGGGCGCGGGCACGGCGATGCTTGGAAAGCAAGCCGCCATGGCTTG
>JACCDH011171012.1_pt1 | contig 11737 bp, 14 predicted proteins | sample 7442481 | NCBI WGS metagenome assembly JACCDH01 (sample SAMN15323433, study PRJNA562643) | freshwater metagenome | isolation source: river surface water | place: USA:Blue River Watershed | collected 2017-08-15 | reverse complement strand
TGCCGACCATTGTCAATCAGACAATCCTGACCTTATTCATGAACTGTTTGAAATTGTTGCACCTGTTCAGGGTGGTGCTATTCGTCTTCGTAAAATTCCACGCAAAAAGACTAATGCTCTGCGTAATACATTTAAAAATAGAAGCAAAGCGAAGAAAACTGGAAAAACACGAAACCGTAAACGTTCCAGAAAAAATAAGTAATTTATTATAACTTTAAGGCAAGTAAAACACTACTGTCTCCACTGCTTACCGCAATTAATACAACGAATAAAGATAGTCATAGGTTCATCCGCAGAACGTGTCTGTTGCTCATAATATGTGCACTGACGCTTGCCACAACGAGAGCAACGGAACATATCGGTTGCCATGGACGTATCAACTTCCAACATCTTAGACTCCCTTTTCATTTCCCGTTCAGATAGCATTACCCAATTTTCAGGATACAGGTCGGCACAGGTCATGTAGGGAATTTCCCAGATTTTAAACTCGCCTTCTTGAAGTCGTTGAATAAGCCGAGTATTTTTTACATACGACCGCTCATCCAAATTACTGAGTACTCTTCGGATGTGAATATCATACAGTGTCTGAAATTCCGGATTGTCCCAAACAGGTTTAACGTATTTTCGTTTTGCGTCTTCCAAACAGAATCGAAAGAGTCCTTTTTCCAAATCGGCGCACTGTTCAGCAGTTAGAGTTGGAAGACAATATTCAAGTCTACGTAGACATACCTGTCTTGGTGCTGCAGAAGAATTACCTTCATCTGCGAGAGTTAGATCGTCTGCTACGAACCAGGCGGGAATTTTCTTGTTTGGACGTTTTGGTTTTAGAATTTTCACAGGTGTCGGCAGCACTTCTTCTTCTTCCTCTTCTATTTCCAATTCAACCTCGGATTCAGATTCAGATTCGGATTCTGCGACCTCCTCTTCTTCTTCCTCCTCCAAATCAGATTGAAATTCATCATCGGATTCATCATCCGAACCATCTTCAGATTCTTTTTCGGCAGTTATTTCATTGTAAAATTTTGTGTAGAGCGTAGAATTGAATGTTTGAAGCACCTGGTTTTCATCAACACCAGTTGTTGCTACAAGGACTCCTTCACCATACAGGGTAAGCGATTCATAGGGTTCAGGAAGTTCATGTTTGTTTTCTGTACCTGCCTTGCCCGTTTTGTAGGCAAAGAGATGTATATTTATCTTATTCCATTTCCAGGCACCAATGTATTCAGGATCCGTTGTACGACGAAGGAGTTTTCCGATATCATTGACTGTTGGAAGATTTTTCAGAGAAGGAGGAAGATTTGCATTCCTGGTGGTGCCTTTTGGCTGTAAAACAATACATTGCATTTTTTTGCAGAGGAAAAAGTTTAGGCGATTTGTCTCAAATTTTGAGGACTTTGTTGGAAACTCTGGCAATAATAAACCCACAATATGTCCTTTTATCGTATAACTCTGAATAGCGAACTTGCACATACTTGGAAATCCAAACATACTCTTTCTGATGTTACGACAATTCGACGTATTTACAGATGGGGTGCTTTCTGGGGTATTCTAAATCTGAAAACGAATGAATGGACCGTGGAAACACGAGAGGCTCTTGTTATGCAACCTTATCTTCTCGAAAAAGTACAATTTCACACAATTCAAGCCCCTCCTCCAACAGTGGATGATATTTGGGAAGAAGAGATTCAAAGTCAGGGAAAAACTGTTTGGAATGGGGAACTTGTCACTGTATGTTTGTCGGGCGAGGAACTTAAAAAATGGTGTTCTCAAGAGTCTCTGGAACTTCCAGAGGGTCTTGAGATTGACTGCAATTCTGTGGGTCAAATCGAATCTTCTTTTCCCAAACCCAAACAACCAACACCGTCTTCCAAATATCAGAATCAGAATTATAATCAGAATCGGAACCGTTATCCTAACGGTAATTCCAAACATTCATTTACTCATCAGAGACCGATGGGTGGAAAATGTTTTATTGAGGATTAAACTGATTCGGGATTAGTTTGGGGGTTTGGTGTTTTGGATTTTGAAGAAAAAAGATTTTTGACTAATCGGAATACGAGTAAAAGGCAATTGTTGTTTTTAATTTTGACTTCTACGGCTTCAGTGACTTCGGCCACCTTCTCTTCTACCGCATCCTTTACGGCTTCAGTGACTTCGGCCACCTTCTCTTCTACCGCATCCTTTACGGCTTCGGTGACTTCAGTGACTTCGGCAACCTTCTCTTCCACTGCATCCTTTACGGCTTCAGTGACTTCGGTGACTTCGGCAATCTCAGTAATATTTTCATGGATTGCGTATTCCTGGTCAGACATGTTTGTATTGGGGGTAGGTTTATTTTTTCCGTTTTTCTGACCCAGAAACAAACCGAAGCAAATGTAGTATAATGAAAGTTCCCCGGGCTTCTTTGGCATGGATAGCCATACTAATTATCGTATCTGTTGTTGTATTTTTCGGCTATCATATTTTAGTCGCATCAAAATCATCACCAGCTGAATCAACCGTTGAATTTGGTACTTTACCTCAAGAACCCTCATTTGTTCAACATGTTCAGAATGTACCTCGTGCGCGTCCTGCCCCGATTCAATCACATAGAATAGAACCTGTTCCTGTTCCACAGATTCCTGCTCAAACAGAACAAGAAGTGCAGATGGACGAAGAACCTCTGCGTCAAACACCTCCTGATGCTCAATATGGTGAACCTCAACATATTGACCCGTTGGAAGGTCCTGTCCATTCTTCCTCTGATTTTGGCGATAATCTACGTCATCCTGAACAAATGATTGAAATGGCACCTCCTTTAGGGACATCTCGTATAATGCCCGCAGGTCTTGGTTCAGAAAATACAGCACCAGGCGGAAATCAACCATCACAGTTTACACCTGAAATGGCGCAAAATGGAGGCGAATTTATGTCTGGAATTTCAGCATTTGACGGAACTGACGGAGGCGGTATTGCATATTCCATGATTTAATTAGTAATTCCTTGAAAGTTGAATAGTCGTTTAAAGTACGCACAACCCTAGTAAGAGTAACATGAATTCAGAAAAGACAATTGAATCTGCGGTTCAATTTATTACAAGCCATGGATGGGGGGCGCAAGGAAAAATGTTGGGGATTTCACGAATGTTTCAGGAAAATGATTTGGGTATTTTAAAAAAAACGCAATGCGTTGCGAGTACACGACCACGAGGTATCTTATCAGGATTTCTCGCGATTGTTCCACAGACTAAACATGTTATCTATCTTCCTCCAATCGGTGGAAAAATACCAGCAAAATCGATTCGAATGCGAATCGCGGATGAAGTGTTTCGAGATGGAGCCATTTTATCCTGTTATTGGGAGGATTCTGACCTAATTTTGGAAGACATTCTAGTATGGAAAGGGATGCCTGTTTGGCAAACCACTAAATTTCAGGAGAGGTGGAATACATACATGAAACAATTTTCGGAATCATGGCAACCAGATAAGGCACTTCAGGGATGTACGATTCGTTGTACAGAATATCAGTCTCTGGAACAACTTCAGAAACCAGAAGGTCGTGAAGTGATTGAATTTGTTCCAGATTCTCCTAACACAAAACGCCTTATCTGGGTGCCCACGGAAGAAATGGAAACGAAATCCTATGAAGAACATTTGATAAAAAGAGAGGCGGGAATTGGACCTGATATTTTCAGCGTATGGTCGAATACACAAGAGCGCCTAGGAATTGCCTACATCCGCTCTCTAGCAACTAGTAAATTACTGCGACTTCATAAAGCAAATGAATTCAGAGTGAAAACGCAATGGAATAAGATGTTTGAACGTCATGAAATTTTAGGTATGGCATAAGGACAGTGTTCTTTATTTTTATCATACGTTTCCATGAATCATCATAAAGGAGCATTTTACGGATGTTTAGTAGGAGATGCTCTCGGTGCACCGGTGGAATTTAAATATCGCAATTCATTTCCTGAAGTTCGTGAAATGATGCCCTGTTTGCATTTTGAAACACCCGCAGGGGCTTTTACGGATGACGGGTCTTTGATGCTCTGTTTGGCGGCCGCGCTAGTCTATAATGACGGGTATTACGATGCCCATACCGTGTTGTCACACTACATGGCCTGGTTCAGAGATGGGTATTTGTCAGCAACTGGGCATTGTTTTGATATTGGACGAACCACTCGGATTGCTTTGGAAGAATTTGATAGTCATGGATATACAAAAGCCAAAACATCAGGAATACACCAGGCAGGAAATGGATCCTTAATGCGCATTGCACCCATTCCGCTTTTGTATGGTTCCGATGAAAAAAAGACATGTGAAATGGCATCTCGTGAATCGCAGACTACACATTCGAATAAACAAGCAATATGGTGCTGTACTGTATGGAGTTCGCTGGTTGCTCGTTGTCTCAAAGGTGAATCCAAGCAGGATATTTTGCGGTATCTGGAAGAACTTGAATGTGTGGAAGGATGTGAACGATTTCGAACTCTGGAATTTCAAACAAAATCCCGCGATGAAATTTCTTCCAGTGGATATGTGGTGGATACAATGGAGGCAGCATTGTGGGCATTTTTCAAAACGGATACATTTGAAGAGGGTCTTATTCTTACAGTGAATTTAGGCGGCGATGCTGACACGGTAGGAGCCGTGTTTGGAACGTTGGCGGGTGCTTTTTATGGATTTGACGCTATTCCTTCCCGATGGTTGGAGGCCTTGCAAAAACGGGAGATGGTGGACAATGTATGGATGGAATTTTCTGCACTGTGTAAGAAAAACTGGACACAAGTAGAGAACCAATGAATCGCGTTGTTCAGAAAATGATGAATCGCCGTTGCGCGTTAAAAAGTAGCAACAGGAATATGTATGGTGGCGGTCTTGCTGTAAATAGTCTTGCACCTTACACTTCTTCCAATCAAGTACCTATTGAGTCACGGGTATATACTGATGAATGTACTTATAATCTACGTCCCGGTGAAATTCGTGCGGAGGCAAATCCCGCCTTAGCACAAGTGGCAATGGCGGGAGGTAAGCGAAAGGATCGCAAGAGTCACAAAAGTCGCAAGAGTCGCAAGACCCGTAAACAACGTGGCGGTGTTTGTCCCTGCGCATTTCGAGGTCAGAAAGGTGGAAATAAAGGAGGTTTTGGTGTAGACCCTGCATTTAATGTGGGTGGCGATGGTCCTATTGCTGCACCTGCGAATATAGCAGTACCTTGCGATACCCGTGCTGGTTCTATGAATCCCTCCAGTGTATCAGGAATGCTGAATCCCGACCCTAGAGCCTATGGAATGGGATATTCGGCGACTGTAAACCAGTCTGCACCCATTGGACAGACGGGCGGCGCGTATGTGGACACCCGTATTCCTAATTTCCAGTACGCAGCTACACAGGCGGGAGGTGCCTATGGCGGAAATGCCTACGATGCATCTTGCTATAAGGCACCTGGTTCTGAAATGCCGGTGTATCCTGCCCAATCTGTGGGATTCAACTTTAGTCCTTCTACTGCTGCAGGGGCTTCTTACAGTGATGGTGTTACTCCTTTCAATGAGGTGAATCAAGTTGTGGCACGTACTGGAGGTTATAGAAAGACTACCAAATCCCGTAAAGGAAAGAAAAATAACCGTAAGATTCGCAAGACTCGTAAATAAATTAACAATATTTTGAGAAGAACGACGGTTCTGATTTCAGTTTTAACAATGGAAATGAAATTGGTTTAGCAGTGGATAAAGAATTCTTCAGTGCTAATTCAGCAATCTGTTTGAACATGGGATCAATTAGTTGACCAGCCCCGCAAGTTATATAACTTGCTGGACTGGCAGAGCCTCCAGACATTGTCTGGAGGCGATTCTGCTTTGCCGAGATTTCAAAGTACTCTGCATGGATTATTTTAGCCCAGGTTTCTCCCTCTTCCTTTGTTACTTCTCGGTGTATCTCTCTGTCTAATTTGTTTCCAACAACGACATACTTGGAATCTGGTTGTTGACCTTCAACAATTTGTTTCCATTCGGTTAAGGCAGTGAAGGACTTTTTGTTAGAAATATCGAATACTAACAAAATCACATCGGCTCCTCTGTAATAGTTCAGAGTCAGAGAACGAAAGCGTTCTTGACCCGCAGTATCCCAGAGCTGAATTTTTACTGGGGTTCCATCATCCGTAAGAATTCGTTTTTGTTTATAATCTACCCCAATTGTTGGTATATATTGCATTTCATACTGAATGTCCGTAAATGCTGTAACAATTGATGTTTTTCCGACACCGGCATTTCCTACAACGACGACTTTGACTTGAAGTGGCGGATTCATTTGTTTGGGGATTGGGAAAAAATTGAAAGATTCCCATTGCCGTAATTATAATTGTGGGTAGTTGTCGCTTATTTTCGCTTCTTTTCTTTTCGTTTTACGAATGTCCATTCCTCCTCCTATTTTGACCGACGGCACATTTGCTTCAGTGGAGGAAAAATGTATGGCAATCGCCATGAATATGCCGGCAGTTCAGATATTTTACAATTCTAAAACACCCGAAACTCTAACAATGTTTCAGAAGGCCATGAATCTTGTAGGGATATCGGGTCAGTCACAGGTGTCTACCATCAATACAAATGAGCTGATTGCCATTGTAAAGAATTGGTGCCGAACAGCACTTCTTCATTCCATAAAAGAATCTGCACACAGTATTCTTTCTGCTAAAGACCAGGACCTCCTAATAAAAGCTGCGCGGGATTCAGGATGGATGAAGCATCTTCAGACAATTTTCCGAATTCTGAATATGCCAGTAAAAGAATCGTATCCTGTTCTGGAAGCGGTTTGGGATTTGGATACCCTGTTATATAAATATCTGCACCCTCTTCCTAAAGAATTGGAAAAATCACAACTGGAAGTAGCTAGACTGGAGGAAATGGCGAGGAAACCCTTAGTCGTGAAATAATTCATACAATACTCATAACTAGTTCTCTCTAATCCACTAAAATTAGTGGTTTGGATAAGCCTACTTATAATTACACATTAATACATTCCGGACAAACCGATGTACAGCAGGTTTTTTCGTCGTCGGCAATTAAACATTGGGGTACCTTTGTCTTTTTTGCTTTTCCTTTCTCGGTCTTAGATTCATCTTCGGATTCAGAATCTGATTCCCCTTTTCCAGAATCGCCTTCTCCCTTCCACTGAATTTTGTAGCCACAGGAGCGGTAGAACTTTGCCCGCTTGTTCCACTGACCTACGCAACCCATATGAGGAGCATCAAGAACATCCAGAATTAGAGGAAAGACAACGCGTTCTTCAGGACGTTGTCGTAGAATTCGACCCACCGATTGTTCCACATTGGATTTCGGAGTTGCCAGAAGAACGGCATTCAGTGTAGGAATGTTCATTCCTTCTGCAGCCATAGCAAAGGTTCCCAAAATAATAGCACGTTCAGCGGATTTATCCAGGTCGACCTGTTTCATACCACCCACATAATACCCAATGGATGTGTGACCGCGTGCTTTCATTCCGCTCTCAAAAGCGGCCAAATGTTCGCGTCGGTCAGAAAGAATCAGAAGTTTGCGACCGGCGACCTGCATATGTTCATGAATCCAATCCAGAAGTGCTTCGGTTCGAGGTTTGAAATCGGCAATCTGATTCAGAAGCCTGGCTCTGATAACTTCACCCTTCCAATCTGTAGGAACATCCGTGTATTCATTGTCCGCTGCAGTATACCGCATAACTTCTACACGCACAGATTTGTCTTCGTCTCGTTTGGAAATCTGAAAGACAATGGGACCCAGAAACCATTCAAACACTTTTGTAAGTCCGTCTGTTCGCTGTGGTGTCGCGGTAAGTCCTAACATCGCTTTGCACTGAATTCGTTGCAGTGTTTGTGAGAAATGTTCAGCGCCGAGATGATGTGCTTCGTCGAAAATGGCTAATCCGAATCCGGCGAAAATACCGCTCGGATAGGTACGAGAGCAAATTGTTTGAATCATGGCAATTGCGCAATCAAATTCTTCACCGATATCACAGCGTTCTCCCTGAATTCGTCCAATGCGAATTCCTGGAAGTAGTGTTTTCAGTTCTCCCGACCACTGGTCGACCAGAAATTCTTTGTGAACTACTACAATAAATCGTCGTTTTAAGGTGGCGGCAATTGCAATTGCGGTAAAGGTTTTTCCGTAACCACAGGGCAAACAAAGAATTCCGCAGTGTCCGGCTTTTTGAAAGGTTTCAATTGCCTTAATTTGATGGTCTCGCGGTTTCCCCGTGAATTGTAGTGTTTCGCGAAGTGAATCCCCATTAGGAATAGCATCACTCTCTGCTGAACCGTATCGCTGTGTAGCCCATGAGCGAGGAAGATACCACCGTTTTGTAGATTCCATAAACACAGGAAAAGGAGACACCTTTCCTGCATAAGCAGGAGGGGTTTTAGGAACGACTGTAAGAATGCGTTTCATCTCCAAGGTTTCCTTCGCTGTCAAACATTCCTTCAGAATTGCGTATCCTTTTGCACAAAGAATGGAATCTTTCATACTAATTGTTAATCTGTATGTATGTATGGAGCATATCTCTCAAATTTCTTCCTTATTAAACAGAAAGAGAAATGACGCCTATGGAATTAGTACTAACTGCCGTTCTGGCAGGTTTGGCTACAGCAATTGCAACAGGAAAAGTAGACGTACCTGCAGAAGTCACCAATTCTTCAATTTCAATATCCTTTATGTTGATTGTTGCATTAGTATTGTTTGCATACTCCCCGGTGGTTGGAATTGCATCCATTGTTCTGTTTGCAGTTATGTTATACAGTAGAAATGTTCTGAAAATGGCAATGACTATGACTCAGCAAAATCAAGCATATGTAAATCCTCGACGAAATGAGTACGGTGACATGAACATTCATGCCGAAAAACATGATATAATGCCCTATGGTTCTATGGCGTCAGGCCCTCGTGACTATTCTCAATTTCGCGAAACAGCATCCTCTTCTAGTTGGATGCCATCTTTGAGCGAGGGTTTTGCGTCAGGAGATTCTACGGTATCCTATGCATCATTTGGTTCAGAACAGTATGCTACTGGTCAATATCCGATTGATACGCAAAGGGCATACTCAAATCCCTATGTGGAAGAAGTTGTATTTCGCCCCTCTATAGATTCTGGCAATAATGAATTTGTACGTTATGGACCCAACATGGATACAAAACTGGATGCACTAGCATATCATTAGCAGATATGTAATTTTTCACCAAGACTTCCTAACATAGATTTGCCAACAAGTTCCTTGACTGGATTTTTAGTTTTATCGTAAAGATTACGAATGACTGGAACATAATCCTTGTATGTAATTTTCAATGTAAAATATGCTAAAAGACCTAAGACAACTAGCGCTAAAACAGTGGCTAAAATACCGCCCAGGATATTTTCAAAATCTCCTGGCTGGATTCGCGACCCCGTTTCTTCCCACGCCTTGGCAAGATTTGCAGCGTTGTCTAATTCATCCTGAAGAGTTGTATCTCCTGAGCGTTTTTCACCTCCAATATAAATTTCACCGTTTTTAATATCTTTACTTGCATCAATACGACGACATTTTAGTTGTTTTGTAGAAACTGTAGTGGATTGTGTAACAGGTTTAGGTATTTCAGGGCCTTCTACAAGTGTAGATGGTACAACAGTTATAAACGAATAAATGCGTTCAAGTGAAACTGGTGTAAAGGGAACGGGTGGACCCTGATGTGTGGAGGGTAACTGTGACATAATTCTCGCCAAATCTTCGCGTTGTATAAATATTGGCGTAGTTTTAACCATAAATGTTGTTTTCAACAAATTTGACCTACACAATGCATCCGTTTTACGAGTATCTTTTTTTCGTTCCTGAAATGAGGAACCCACATACATATACCACTGATCGCTATTTGTTAGAAGTGATGCAAGTGTTCTGGCGCGAGAAGGGAGTTGTTTTCCAAAATCTCGAAAATATTCATTTCCCGTTCCTGAACCAACATTTACGGGAAGACAAATTGCGCGAATCTCTTGTCTGGCAGTTCCATCACTTCGGAAAAAGATTTGGAGTTCCGCGTCCGCCACAGAACTATTTTTGGTTAGCCGGTGAGAACCTGGAACTGCAAGGACACAGTCTCGATAAGAATATCGAATTCCATTGAATGTAATCGACGTTTGTGGATTTTCATCTATATCAAATCCATGATGCCTGCCATTTGGTCGAAGTAAAACACCAGGTCCAGCTACGGGTGCAGAAAATCGGAATACACAGGATTTACATACTGGAAATTTAGAAATATCTGTTTCTGAAGGAAACCAAAGTGGTGTTTCTTCACAAGAAAAAAAGTTATCGGTTAATTCGTCTATGCTGGGCATTCCTCTGTTTGGATATGGAGAGTATTTAGAAAGGTATATAGCGAGGTGTTGAATATCGATATACATTTGCAACATAAGACTGGCCCATAACAGGTACGCTAATTGTATCACCGTTCATAATTTCCTCACATCCCGTGTCATCATCGCAATTACGTCGTTTGAATTCTAAAGGAACTTGAACCGGATTGAGACCATCCGTACGGGTGTAGTAATTCCAACGGTCGCGGTTCGTGGCGAGTTTTCTACCAAAAAGAGGGAGAATGGTTCGTGTTGGAGACGCGGATGTTTCAGTTCCACCGGGAGCCGTTAGTACACCTAATTGTTGAAACTGGTCAGGAATACCGCGTGTAGGAATGTTTATTGGCATGGAGCCATGCCCTGCAGCTATAGGCGGAGATGGAAATCCGCGTAAATCGGGTGGCGCTCCATAGGATTGTTCAGGAGAAGGTGGTGCAAATCGCGGATCTACGTGTTGTTGCAACTGTTGTGGCTGTTGCGGTTGCTGTATATTCTTTTCTACTACTACCACCGTGGGTTTTTGATTCGCCCAGTGTGCGGTTTTCTGATATGTTTGAAACATGAAGTATGCAACGCCGAACAAAATACCCACAAGAACTACAAGAAGTATTATAATTCCAGTATCCATACACCATACTCCAGGCGGACATGTAGCGGCGACGGCACCTCCTACCATCTTTCCAACCTTTCCTAACTTTTTCTTAACAGGCATTGCTCTTATTCAGTCCAAAGATGTAAATCTATGAATTAGTCCAGCTAATCAGACTCGGTCGTCTTATTCTTTTGGGAATTCAAATACATTCGTGCCAGTTCAGCTGGAGTCATTGTAGCCATACTAACACGCTCTTTCCAAACGGAAGGATCAAGAACAATCTTTGTGAGTCGGCGAATTGGCTTCATGACAGAAGTGATAAGTTCATAGGAGGCAATGTCAGGGTTCCAGGTCTTTTTTTCATCCGCTTCTACGTCTTTAAAACCCTCGGCGGGTTTTCTGTAAACAAACAGAAATATGGCGATTCCCACAAAACAAAGTCCTAGGAGAAATTTGATTTGTGTAGATTTCATTTCCTTAGTTGGGTGTGGGATTTCCTGTACCAAAATAAGACTGGAACATTTCCATCATTTGTTTTCCATCAGTAATAAGAGGTTTCAATGTTTGAAGTGTGGACATTAGCTGTTTTTGCGTTTCCATAAGCTCCTGTGTGTCTTTTGTCATCGCTGCAACTTGGTCGGGTTTCAATGCTTTGTAGGCATTCATAAAGGTAGTGCCTGCATCAAGATGAAATTCAGAATCGTCCTTTTCAGAGGGCATTTTGTATTTTTTGCCTAGCTGAAACATTTCAGCACGGTCACCATGGTCGGGAGGAGGAATATTCTTCTTTTCTTCACCCTTG
>JACCDH010133955.1_pt1 | contig 11737 bp, 10 predicted proteins | sample 7442481 | NCBI WGS metagenome assembly JACCDH01 (sample SAMN15323433, study PRJNA562643) | freshwater metagenome | isolation source: river surface water | place: USA:Blue River Watershed | collected 2017-08-15 | reverse complement strand
AATTCAGCGATGAAGTGGCGTCGCGACCAGAGCGAACGAAGGTATTGACCCAGCGGGGGCAATCCAGCTCGGAATGGCTCATAAACAGTCACAGGCGTACTCATATGAGTGAAGGTTACCGTAGAGAGTCTGGAACTAGCTTTCGTGGCGAGGTAAGGAAGCCAAGTCCCCATGAAAAGTGCATGGTGGGAAGGATAAATATGAGAAGCGGATAGTGATTGAGATTTTTTGAGATAAATAGTGGGGTGATCGAAATAAATGTGATGTACGTGGCAGCAGGTAGGTAGAGCGATGGATCGAAGAGAGTTCCTGCGATAAGTGAGAGAACTGTTCCAATCAGCGCAAGAGGTGGGGCCAAATAACGGTAATTAATTGTCTCTGGATACTTTCGCGCAATCACACGACGCCAACGCCCATATTCAAAGTACTGCTTTGCTAACTTTCGATAATTTGGGCGTGGACGATAAGTAACGTGTAGACGAGGATCGAAATATATCTTCCCGCCATTCTGGCGCAATCTATAGTTGAGTTCCCAATCTTGGGCCCTGACAAATCGCTCATCAAATCCACCGACATCAACAACTGCTTGTCGAATAAATGCACCTAAGTAGACGGTATCTACATATCCAGGCTTACCGCCGATATGAAATCTAGAACCTCCGACACCGAATGGACTTCGCATCGCCGCCGCAACAGCGCCTTCAAAGAGTGTGATGCCTTCTGCGCCCATAATGCCACCTACATTGACAGCGCCAGATTCGCGGAGACTTTCAACGACTAACGTTAAGTAGTTATCCGGAATCTCAGCATGGGCATCAACTCGAACGACGATATCTTGTGATGATCGGGCAAGTGCAATATTGAGTCCTGCGGCGGTCCGTCCTGTTGGATTTTCAACAAGGATCACTCGTGAATCTTCTGCCGCAAGGGTTGCAGCGATCGCATTTGTGGCATCACGTGAGGGACCCAAAGCCAAAATGACTTCAAAATCACCGAGATATTTCTGAGAGAGAATTGCACGTATGGACTCGGCGAGGTGCTTCTCCTCGTTCAAAACAGGCAAGATGACGCTGATACCCGGTGAGGCAGGTAACGAAGAGTTCGGCGATGTCATAACACTCCCACGCTATCGTCCAAGTAGTCTTACTTCGTGAAATCAACACGAGCAATTCGGATAATTACATCACTTTCTGTTGCCATCGTGCTTGTCTCTTCAGTCTCTTCCTTTGGGCTTGGCCGAGTCAGTAGCCAGATTGCCCGTATCGACGTCTTCAATTCAATTAATGATCGTCCAGAAAAGACTTCTAAAGCCGAGAACTATCTGGTTGTTGGCTCTGATACTCGCGAGGGACTAACTAAAGCGCAGATGCGAGAGCTCCGAGTCGGCTCCACTGCAACCGCCGCAGGCGGCCGCTCTGACACGATGCTCTTGATCCACATCAGCAAAGCGCGAGATCGCGCCTACATCATCTCGCTTCCGCGAGATAGCTTGGTAACAATTCCAGAACACATAAGTAGTAGCGATAAGAAGACGCTAATCTCGGCACGTCCAGGAAAACTCAACTCTGCATTTTCATATGGTGGAGCACCGCTTCTTATTGAGACGATCGAACTTGCGACTTCTATCAAGATCGATCACTACGTAGAGGTGAGCTTTGCCGGTTTTGCCGGAATCGTCGATGCTCTCGGTGGTGTTGAAGTCTGCACCAAGGTAGATATCGATGACCCAAAGAGCCACTTGGTTCTTAGCGCAGGTGTCCACACTCTCAATGGCATCGAAGCGCTCAAATATGTGCGCACACGTGACTTTGATGGTCGTGGAGATATTGGCCGTATGCAGCGTCAACAACAATTTATGAGCGCAGTCCTGCGTAAAGCCACCAGCAGTGGAACTCTTCTCAATCCATTTAAGTTAAAGAATTTCATCAACGCATCATTGGCAAGCGTCACATTTGACTCAGGTCTTGATCCAAATGATCTTCTGACTCTTGCAAAACAGATGAAGAATTTGTCATCGGGAAATGTGCGAACCCTCACAGTCCCACTTTCAAATCCAAATGGTCGATATGACGGCCTCTCTGTCGTTATCTGGGACGAGCTCTTAGCGGCAGACTTATGGACACGTGTTCGCGATGACCTGCCACTTGTAGATGAAGTCACCCCGACGCCATCTCCATCTGCTAGTTCAACGGCAAAGGCTGCCCCTGTAATCGTCGATAAATTTAAGACTCGCACCGCAGATGAAAATCCATGCGGGGAGATTAAATAGTTCGTGCCTTAGACTCGCGCCTATGACTTTAAAGCTATCTGTAATCGGTTGTGGCTACCTGGGGGCGACCCATGCTGCATGTATGTCTTCCCTAGGTTTTGATGTCGTGGGAATTGATACCGACCAAGGCAAGGTCGACATGTTGCAAAATGGCGAGCTACCTTTCTACGAGCCAGGTTTAGATACCCTTCTAGCAGCAGAGATGAAGACAGGTCGCCTCTCCTTTACTACAGATTTCTCAGCAGTCGCCGATGCTGATGTGCACTTCATCTGCGTTGGAACCCCTCAAAGTAAAGATGGATTAGCCGCGGATCTGACATATGTGAAGTCCTCTGTTGCAGCGATTGCTCCTTACCTCAAGGATGGCTCACTTGTAGTTGGTAAATCAACGGTTCCAGTAGGAACTGCCCAGATGTTGCGCGATCAACTAGCAATAGATGCCCCTCATGCCGACCTTGCATGGAACCCAGAATTCTTGCGTGAAGGTTTTGCCGTTGAAGATACTTTGACTCCAAATCGCTTGGTCGTTGGCGTAGCCAATGACCGTGCAGAGCAGATTCTCAAAGAGGTATATGAACCTGTCATCGCTCTTGGTACACCATGGATTCGCGCAGATCTACCTACCGCAGAACTTGTAAAGGTCGCCGCTAACTCATTCCTTGCAACGAAGATCTCCTTTATCAATGCAATGGCCGAAGTCTGCGAAGCAGCAGGTGGCGATGTCACCGTTCTGGCACAGGCGATCGGATATGACCCACGCATCGGAAATAGATTCTTGCAGGCAGGAATCGGATTCGGCGGAGGATGTCTTCCAAAAGATATCCGTGCATTTATGGCTCGCGCTCAAGAACTTGGTGCAGATCAAGCACTTGAGTTCTTACGTGAAATCGATGCCATTAACTTACGTGCCCGCCAACGTGTAATTGATGTGGTTCGCGCAGATCTCTCTGATGATTTAACTCAATATAAAATCGCTGTCCTAGGTGCAACATTTAAGCCAGATAGCGATGATGTTCGCGACTCCCCAGCACTAGATATTGCAGCACAACTGCAGGCTGCAGGGGCTGCAGTTGTCGTCCATGATCCCAAGGGCATCGAGCCTGCACGTAAGCGCTTTCCTAACCTTGATTTTGCAGAGCGCGTCGTTGATGCAGTCAAAGATGCCGATGCAATTCTTCATTTAACGGAGTGGAAGGAATATCGCGAGTTGGACCCTGCTGTAATCGGGCAACTTGTGAAATCAAAGTTCCTTATTGATGGCAGAAATGCCCTCGATCGCGATAAGTGGCGTAAAGCTGGCTGGCGTGTACACGCCCTTGGCCGTACAGATTAAATCTGATCCTTACTCGTCTATCTCACCGCTCATGTAGCCACGGGCATGCTCAATAAGTTCTTCTAGGTGTGCCAGGTCATCTCCAACTGCAGTCAGGTGTGCCACTGTCTCCCCCGGTGCAACCTCGTTCATGTATTGATGGACTTTCAGCTCTGGATTACGCGCCATCAAATGTAGGTAAGGACGATACATATCGCTCTTATCGCGACCAATGACGGTGCCCATTACCGCAAATGGGGCGGTCATCGATGGATTACCCAACGGAAGATCTAGGATCGCTCGCAGATGTTGTTCATAGACACTTGTGAGGGAACCTTCTATCGACCAATGTCCATGAAAATCTGGTTGCATCGCCACATCTGAAAGAGAGAGCTCACCATCGCTACACGTCATCTCAACTGTCATCACACCAACGAGTCCAACTCGATCTGCAACTCTGATCGCTAACTCTGCTGCTATCGCTGACATCTCTGGAGTAATTAAGGTAGCTGGGGTGATCGTGCCAATTACATTTCCATCACTTATCACCATCTGTGTAGGAGACCATGTGCATGCTTGGCCATGAGCCGATCGAGCAACAGTGACTGCAAAGGTGGGCCCAGCACTGCTCTGTCGTGGTGATGGTGAAAGTTCACTGAGCAAACTATCTCGTTGATCCTTATCGCGGGTATAGCTCAATGTTGAATAGCGCGGATAGACCCGAATACCAGCAGCCTCTAACCCTTTGATAATTGATAGCCCAATCTGGCCATCTTCATAGGTGACAAGATCACATTGGCTTGCGAAGTCGAGCACATGGCTAAGGTTGTTGCAATCGCCGAGAATGTATTGGCAGACCTGTGCAGCGCTATCGTCTTTGCTCTCTGCCAATACCTTAAGGCCAACTCCCAGAGCTATCGCTGGAGCAAGGTGCATACGCGCCAGGCTTCCCGCACCGATGAATCCAATGACTGGAAAACGATTTCTCACGATCTCATCGTAGATGAAGATTGCACCGCAGATGGGCGCAAGGCTAGTAGCGTACGTCTATGAAGTTCGCATCATCTGATGTGAGCAGGTAAAGGAAAGGGCTGATTCATGCCGAAGATCGTGCTCGCATCTCAATCAACATCTCGCAAACGTTTACTTGTAGATGCTGGGCTACATCCGGAAATCATTGTGAGCCATGTTGATGAAGAGACTGATTTCTTCAATGCTATGAGCCCAGCAGATATGGTGATCGCCCTTGCGATCTCTAAAGCCCACACCGTCAGAGAGATGATTGACTATCCCGCAATAATCATCGGTTGCGACTCAACATTTGATGTCGACGGCATCTCATTTGGTAAGCCAGGTACACCGGAGATCGCTCGCCAACGTGCTCGCGCAATTAGTGGACGTAGCGGCCTTTTACACACGGGACATTGCATTATCGATACGGAAAAAGGCATCGAGATCGCAGATCGCGTGACCACACAAGTTACATTTTCAGAGCTGACAGATGACGAGATTGAAGATTACATCGCCTCAGGTGAACCTCTCCAGGTTGCAGGTGGCTTTACTCTCGATGGCCATGGATCGCCATTTATTCCTGTGATTCAGGGCGATTACACCAATGTGGTTGGAATATCGATGCCATTCCTTCGTGCTGCACTCACCGAACTCGGATACACCTGGCCTCAGGTCAAGTCGATGTAAGTAGTTGCGATGCAAGGAGTAGCCGTTCTATTCGATGCCAACGATCTATGAGATTATTGCCGCATGACTTCAACTGAGATTCTCTATTCCGATCCACTTCAGGCTGCAACGCTAGCTGCTGCAGAGATTGCCAAGGCAAGCGGTATTGCAGCCCACGATGTTGCACTCGTGATGGGATCAGGATGGGTTGGCGCAGTTGATGCCCTTGGTACGCCCGCATTTGAATGTAATGCCGAAGATATCACCGGCTTCTTTCCACCTGCTGTTGAGGGACATTCCGGAAAAGTTCGCTCCTACGCAATCAAGGATGGCGATCGCACAATTCGCGCACTCGTCTTCTTAGGTCGCACCCACCTTTATGAAGGAAAAGGGATGGAGCCTGTAGTCCACGGTGTTCGCACTGCAGTAAAGGCTGGTTGCAAGGTAATCATCTTGACCAATGCTTGCGGTGGCATCAACACTGCTTATCGAGTTGGGCAACCAGTACTTATTCGTGACCACATCTCACTTACCGCTCAATCACCTCTAGTCGGTGCAACATTTGTAGATCTCACCGATCTCTATAGCAAGAGAATCCGCGCGATTATGAAATCAGCAGATTCTTCACTTCAGGAAGGTGTCTATGCACATTGGCGTGGGCCAACTTATGAGACTCCTGCCGAGATTCATATGATGCGCACATTGGGCGCTGACCTTGTCGGAATGTCTACAGTTCCAGAAGCGATTGCCGCACATGCCCTTGGCGCTGAAGTACTTGGTATCTCACTTGTCACTAATGCAGCAGCGGGTGTGACTGGAGAGAAACTCAATCATGAAGAGGTAATTGCTGCTGGAAAAGCAGCTGCTAGTTCTATGGGAGAGCTACTGGCTAAGACGATTCCCCAGATTGTTTAATCAGATAGAAATATGACGATGGATGCCGCACTTCTTGCAGAAGTTAAAGCCTGGATCGCCGATGATCCAGACCCTGTAACTGCTGCGACTCTACAAGGGTTAATCGATAGCGGTAATGAGGCAGCTCTTCGCCCACTCTTTAGTGGCTTTCTTCAATTTGGAACGGCAGGTCTGCGCGGTCCTAATGGGCCAGGACCATCATCTATGAATCGCGCAGTCGTTGGACGAGCAGCTGCAGGTATTGCTGCCTATATGCAAAAGCGCGGAATGAAACGTGTAGTTATTGGCCGCGATGCCCGATACGGTTCTTACGATTATGCAATAGAGAGCGCTGAGATTTTTAGCGGTGCAGGTATGGAGGTATATCTCCTTCCACGAGCGCTACCAACACCAGTTCTTGCTTATGCAACAACTGCGCTGAAGGCAGATGTTGGTGTCATGGTTACTGCAAGCCACAATCCCCCGCAAGATAATGGTTATAAGGTCTACATCGGTCCCGATGCTGATGGCATCGCCTATGCATCATCACAGATCATCGGCCCAACAGATGGATTGATTGCAGACGAAATTGCAGCAATTACCTCATTAAAATCTCAACCGCGAGGATCGCAATGGAGCGTTCTCGACGAAAGCCTGATCAATGAGTACATCAAGCGAACAGCGCGCCTAGCTCAAAGCCCGGGTACGCTCAAGGTTGTCTATACAGCGATGCACGGAGTTGGCACCGAGACGGTAAAGAAAGTATTTGCAGAAGCAGGTTTTCCGGATCTGATTCTTGTTGCAGAGCAGGCAGATCCTGATCCAGATTTTCCGACAGTTGCCTTTCCTAATCCAGAAGAGCCCGGTGCAATCGATTTAGCGTTGGCAACAGCGCGCGCACATAACGCCGATCTGGTCATAGCAAATGATCCTGATGCAGATCGCTGTGCTGCTGCGATTAAGGATCGCGATGGCCAGTGGCGCATGCTGCGCGGTGATGAACTTGGCGTGATCTTTGGCGAATGGATTGCACGAAGGGCTCCTCGCGGAACATTTGGTAACTCGATCGTCTCATCATCGATTCTTAAGAAGATCAGCGCTCACTACGGAGTTGATTTTAAGGAAGTACTCACAGGCTTTAAATGGCTGGCAAAGATTGAAGATCTCGCCTTTGGATATGAAGAGGCGATCGGATATGCAGTTGATTCTGAGACGGTCAACGATAAAGATGGAATCTCGGCTGCGATCTTCTTGACGCAGATCGCAACGGATTTGGCAGCCCAAGGTAGAGATCTCAATGATCTCCTAGATGAAGTCTGGGCTCGTCATGGTTTTCATGGCACAGAGCAGATCTCTATTCGTGTTGCCGACATGGGAGCCATCACGACTCTCCTGGCAGGGTTACGTACCAATCCCCCACGCGAGATTGCAGGTAGAGCTGTAGAAAGTATCGATGATTTAGCAGCACCAACAGATGGATTGCCTCCAACAGATGGGCTACGTATCTGGCTTGCAGGCGGAGTACGAATCATCATTCGCCCATCAGGAACTGAGGCCAAACTTAAGTGTTATATCGAAGTGATTACGCCAGATAGCAGCGCTGCGATGAGAGATCTCGATGCACTTCGTGAACCGTTAAGGAAGTTCTTAAGCGCCTAACTTACTTGCCGCCACACTTGCAGCGTTGATCTTTGATGTAGCAGCGACCAGAGCAGGTGCGCGCAGAGTTATCTCGATGCACTTATCGTTAATGTCATAGCGATGGCCAAAGACGCCTAGTTCTTTATCGATCTCATCATAGAGAGTACTTCCTGCAAGCGTTGTGGTGAGTAGATCAATGAGAGCTAGGTCGACTCTCTTTACAACTGTGGCAAGAACGAACTTCTTTGTTGCTGCATCCACTGAGAGAAATTGATCAGGTTCAATGGTGATAATTCCTGCTGGTCGCCTAGGGTTACCAGCTTTATTTGCCGCCGCAATCACGTTAAAGACATCTGTTGCCGACCCAGATGTTGTCAGGTAGATAACGTCATGGCCAGAACGAAGAAGTGAAGATGTTGTACCGCTTGCAGATGAAGAGATGTAGCGAATATTTGCAGTGATGTTTCTCTTTGCCGCCTTTGCTCCAGGGAGGAAGCCCTTCTCAAAGATATTCTTCTGAGAGGTATAACCCACCATGGCGACCTTGCCGGTTCTGCTAGCAAGTGCTGCGGCATATCCAGCTAAATACGCACCCTGGATATCGGCGAAGACAATTGAGGTCACATTGAGTGCATCTACGCTGGCATCATTCAAGATAGCGAATTGGGTCTCAGGGTATTTCTGAGATAGGTCCTTCAGCGTTGCTGCATATCCAGTACCAACTGCGATCACGATGGAGCAATTTTTCTTAACAAGCGCAGTGACTCGATCGATGCGATCTTGAGCCTCTCCCGATGTCACTGTGGTCTCTAAAGTAAATTCGAATTTCTTGGCGGCAACCTTGAGACCAGCTTGAGCTGCATCATTGAAGGAGCTATCTCCTGGCCCACCTGTGTCATAAGCAAGGCAGATAACTGGTAGTTGAGCATGTGCTGCTGGCGAAAGAATTGAGAGTGAGAGCGCGGAGATTAAACCAAGGCAGAGCAGGCGCACTTTCATCAACGGACCACACCTAAACCTTTATATGTCGCCTCAAGAGTTGTCGAAGCAACTTCTCTGGCTTTCGCGCTGCCGCTATGCAAAATATCAATCAGATGCTTCTCATCACCAAGAAGATCCAGTGCTCGCTGACGAATTGGACGCAGGTACTCAACAACTACCTCGGCGACACCTGCCTTGAAATCGCCGTAACCTTTTCCGGCAAATTCATTTTCAAGATCTGCAATCGTGCGACCACTGAGTGCGCTATGAATTGTAAGCAGATTGCTAATGCCCGGCTTCTCAATTGGATCAAAGGTAACTTCGCGTCCAGCATCGGTAATTGCAGATTTAATCTTCTTAAGGTTAGCCTCAGGTGAATCCATAATCTCAATAACGCCAGCAACAGAGCCTGATGATTTGCTCATCTTCGCTGTTGGATCTTGAATATCGTTGATCTTGGCACCGGCCTTGAGAATATAGGCCTCAGGCAATTGGAAGGTCTGGCCGTAGCGAGCATTAAAGCGTCCGGCTAAATCTCTAGTGAGTTCAATATGCTGGCGTTGATCTTCGCCAACCGGAACGAGATCTGCTTGATAGAGCAAGATATCTGCAGCTTGCAACATGGGATAGGTGAAGAGTCCAACGCGAGCAGAATCTGATCCTGACTTTGCTGACTTATCTTTAAATTGCGTCATGCGACTTGCCTCGCCAAAGCCAGCCATGCACTCCATAATCCAACCGAGTTGATTATGTTGTGGAACTTGCGACTGAACAAAGAGCGTTGATTTTTCAGGTGAGATACCTAGAGCTAGCAATTGTGCCGCTGATGCAAGGGTGCGCTGGCGCAGGAGGGCTGGATCTGTTTCAACAGTCAGGGCGTGTAGATCAACAATGCAGTAGAAAGCATCGTGAGAATCTTGGAGTTCGACCCATTGCTTAACTGCGCCAAGGTAATTTCCGAGATGGAAAGAGTCGCTTGTGGGTTGAATCCCCGATAGAACTCTCTTCTGACTCATGTGAGCAATTCTCGCATGAATTATCAGTTCCGCGAGATCAATAAACGCCCTGCGCGCTTACCTTCCATGGTGAGAACGGCGATACGAATTCCATTGATATTGACGACATCACCCACGACGGGGATGCGCCCTAAGAAGTGCATGACAAAACCACTTGCGGTCTCATAAGGCCCTTCGGGTAATTCGATCCCTGAATCATCGAGAAGGTCTTCAATCGAGACCAGGCCATCAACCTCAAAGTCTCCGGTACGAGTCTCTTGGGTGATCTCTTGTTCGTCGCCATCATATTCATCGCGAATATCACCAATGAGGCATTCGACGAGGTCTTCAAGGGTGACGATGCCATCTGTTCCACCGTACTCATCGAGAACGATCGCAAGATGTTGGCGCTGATTGCGCATCTCTGTCAGAGCAGGAAGTACACCCTTAGTACCAGGTAAGAACATTACGGATCGGACCATCTCTTGGATCTTTCCGCCGGCGCTCACAAGAGTTGGATCGAGAAGATCACGAACGTGGATAAATCCAATCACTTCATCGGTAGATCCACGAACCACTGGATAACGCGAGTGCGCTTTATCCATTGCAAGGTTGATCGCCTTACCGACAGTCAGGGATGCATCGAAGAAATCAACTTCGGTTCGCGGGACCATGACTTCATGAATTTGACGTTCTGAAGCGTTGAAGACTTCTTCAACAATGTCACGCTCTTCATCAGTCAACGCAGCGTGTCCTGCAACCAGATCAAGGAGCTCTTCTTCTGACATTGCGCTGCGCTGCTCATTCGGATCGATACCGAATATGCGCACAACAAAGTTAGTGGAGTGAGATAAGAGCCAAATAATCGGTCGAAATAATTTAGCGGTGAAATCGATCAGCCCTGCAAAAGATAGGGCGATGGGTTCGGTGCGCGAAAGCGCCAATCGCTTGGGAACTAGTTCACCAAAGACGAGAGAGAAATATGCAATGACACAGGTCAGGCCAATTAGCGAGATTGTGTTGGCTGCACCGCTTGCCAAGCCAAGATCTTCAAGCCAAGGAATAACGTAAGCACCTAAACGTTCTGCGCCCAAGGCTGCAGAGAGAAATCCACTGACGGTAACGCCGATTTGAACCGCGCCGAGAAGGCGGTTGGGATTGGAGGCAAGGAATGCAACCTTTGCCCCGCGCTTTCCTTTGGAAGCCATCTGTTCAATCTGGCTATCGCGAAGTGAGATGAGGGCGATTTCGGCAGCAACAAAGAGGCCGCCTAGGGCGACCAGAAGGGCAACAATGCCTAAATCGCCGAGAAGTGAGCTAACCGAGTGGCTCTCCATGATGGGAGAAGTCTAGCGAATTCTCTTCCATTTTGCCCCCGCCTGTCGTAGCCTTCAACCGTTCACCAACCGGTGGACACCTTCATCCTCGGACCGTCGGGCACGTACCTGCCCGGAGAAGGAGTTGCTTATCATGGCATCAGTAACATTTGAAGCCGCATCACGTATCTATCCAGGCACAACCGCACCAGCAGTCGACAAGCTCAACCTCGTTGTAAACGATGGCGAGTTCCTTGTTCTTGTTGGACCATCAGGTTGCGGAAAGTCAACATCACTTCGTATGTTGGCAGGCCTTGAAGAGATCGATGCTGGTCGTATTCTCATCGGCGATAAAGATGTAACAAACGTTGCACCTAAAGATCGCGACATCGCAATGGTCTTCCAGTCCTACGCGCTCTACCCACATATGACTGTGGCTGAGAACATGGGATTTGCTCTGAAGATCGCTGGAGTTTCAAAGGAAGAGCGCGATAAGCGCGTCCGTGAAGCTGCAAAGTTGCTCGACCTTGAGCCATACCTTGATCGCAAGCCAAAGGCTCTCTCAGGTGGACAGCGTCAGCGCGTTGCTATGGGTCGTGCGATTGTTCGCGAACCTCAGGTCTTCCTTATGGATGAGCCTCTCTCAAACCTT
>JACCDH011689531.1_pt1 | contig 11740 bp, 7 predicted proteins | sample 7442481 | NCBI WGS metagenome assembly JACCDH01 (sample SAMN15323433, study PRJNA562643) | freshwater metagenome | isolation source: river surface water | place: USA:Blue River Watershed | collected 2017-08-15 | reverse complement strand
GCAGATGTAGACCACCGTGCCGCCGAAGATCGGGTCGAGCATGTTGGGCATCGCGATCAGGAAATGATCGGTGAGGTTCAGCGCATCGGGCGGCAGGGCTGCCGGCGTGGCGGAAGCTGCGGAAAAATCGGGGGCGTCCGCGCCGTGCGCGGGGGTATCGGCACTGGCCGACGGGGAAGATTTGGACGGCTTGTCTTGCTTGGCCATGCGCGCATTTTAGCAGCATTGCACGTCCTTTCCGATCTGCCCTTACACTGCCGGCTTCCCGCCCTGCATCACCGGTGCACCATGCGCCGGCCAATCGCAAAAACGATGAAAAAGACAATGACTTCCGCGCTGGTCTGGTTCCGGCGCGACCTGAGGAATTTTGACCACGCAGCCTTGCACCACGCGCTGCAGCGCGCGCAGGCTGTGCATTGCGCTTTCATATTTGACAAGGATATCCTCGAGCCCCTGAAGGATCCGGCCTTTGGCGGCGGCTCCATGGATCGCCGGGTCGCATTCATCCATGCGAGCCTGACCGAACTCGACGCGGCGCTGCGCGCGCAGGGCGGCGGTCTGATCGTGCGCCATGCGCGGGCGCTGGACGAGATACCGAAGCTGGCCGCCGAGCTGGGCGTCGATGCCGTCTTCACCAACCATGACTACGAGCCGACCGCCGTCGCGCGCGATGCTGCGATCGCCAAGACACTGGCTGCCGACGGCCGCGAACTGCTGAGCTTCAAGGACCAGGTGGTGCGCGAGAAGGATGAAGTGCTGACACTGGCCGGCAAGGCCTTCACCGTCTTTACGCCCTACAAGAACGCGTGGTTGAAAAGCTTCCAGCTGCCCTCCGGCGGGCTGGACACCACGCTGCTACCGAATTTCGATTGCACGCCGGCACCGGGGCAGTTGCAGGCGCCGCAGGCTGCATCACCGTCGCTGCCCTCGCTCGCGCACATGGGCTTTGACGACGTCGACCTCGCCGCGCTGAAGATACCGACCGGCATGAGCGGCGCACAGGCGCTGGTCGACGACTTCCTGCCACGCATGGCGCGTTACCGCAGCACGCGCGACTACCCGTCGGTGAAAGGCCCGTCCTACCTGTCGGTGCACCTGCGCTTCGGCACCACGTCGATACGCGCGCTGGCGCGGCATGCGATGCAGGCGATACAGTCGGGCACCGGCGGCGAAGGCGCGGCGGTGTGGCTGGCCGAACTGGTGTGGCGCGATTTCTATTTCATGATCCTGCATCACAACCCGCATGTGGTGGGCGGCGCGTTCAAGCCCGAATACGACCGCATCGCGTGGGAAGAAGGCGATGCCGCGGACGCGGCCTTTGCCGCGTGGTGCGAGGGACGCACCGGCTACCCGCTGGTGGAAGCGGCGATGCTGCAGCTGAACCAGACCGGCTACATGCACAACCGGCTGCGCATGGTCACGGCTTGCTTCCTGATCAAGGACCTTGGCATCGACTGGCGGCGCGGCGAAGCGTATTTCGCGCGCCAGCTGAACGACTTCGACCTCGCAGCCAACAATGGCGGCTGGCAGTGGGCGTCGTCATCGGGCTGCGATGCGCAGCCCTACTTCCGCATCTTCAACCCGGTCACGCAATCGGAGAAGTTTGACCCTGACGGCAAGTTCATCAAACGCTACCTGCCCCAGCTGGCCAAGCTCGATGCCAAGCATGTGCATGCCCCATGGCTGGCGCCGGACATGACACTGCAGATGGCGGGCGTGACGCTGGGCGCGAACTTTCCGCGCCCGGTGGTGGCGCATGACGAAGCGCGCAAGCGCACGCTGGAGCGCTATGCCGTCGTGAAGAAGTCATAGCGCAGGCTGCGCATGGAAAAGGCGAGCTGCATTTGACCGCAGCACCGCCTACCGTGAAGGCGAGACTTTCCCGGCGACTCATTCTGCAAAGCTGTTGATCGGGCGGCTGTGCTCTGCAAGATCGTATTGGGTCGTGCCGCCCTCGTCGCCCGCGCACTTGAGCCACTCCGGATGCTGCAGCACGTCGCGCAAATCGCGCCGTCCGGCCTCCCAGCGCTGCAGCACCGACACGCGCGAAAATTCATAATCCTTCGATTCGCGCTCGTCCGGCCCATGCCGGTAGATCAAGTGCACAAGGTCCATCGGCGCGTCTTCGGCAAACTCCTTCAGGTGCCTGACCTCGGGATCGTCGAGCAGGTGATGCGGAAGCTTTGCGATCAGGTTGGTGATGGCCTTGCGGGTGTTGGTCAGTTCAGCCACCATGTTGCTGGTGTAACGCGTGCGGCTTGAAAAGATGATGTCCTTCTGGCGCTTGAGCACCTCATCAAAATCCTGGGGCACCGGACCGCGTGCGTTGAACAAGTCGACCTGGAATACGAGCAGGCTGTGGGTGCGGGCACGCAGGTCGAGCACGTGCTGCAGCGGAGTATTCGACAGGATGCCGCCATCCCACCACGCTTCGCCATCGATGATCACGGGCGGGAACGATGGCGGCAGCGCACCACTGGCCATCACATGTTCGGGCCCGATGCGCTCCTGCGTATTGTCGAAGTAATGTGAATTACCAGTGCGTACGTTCACCGTGCCCAGCGACAGCCGTATCGTGCCTTCATTGATCAAGTCGAAATCGACCAGGCTCTCGAGCGTGGTGCGCAAGGGCGAGGTGTCATACAGGCTCAGCGCACCGGCCGTCCCGCGCGGCTGGAATGGTGGTGGCGGCAGGCGGGGCTGGAAAAAACCGGGGATGCCCAGCACCGCTGAATGCCAGGCACTGAACTGGTTCAACGCGCTGCGATCCTGCCCGTTCTCGGTCAGTGCGCGCAGCCAGGGCATGATGGTGGTCGGGTCGCTGAACTGCGGCATCCCGGATGACACCAGCTGCCAGAAGGCATGCAATTTTTCGACGCGATGCCCGGGAGGATTGCCGGCGATGATCGCGGCATTGATGGCGCCGATCGAGACACCGACCACCCAATCCGGCTGAAAAGGCGTGCCGTCGAGCTCTTCGTAGGCGCCGGCCTGGTAGGCGCCCAGCGCGCCGCCGCCCTGCAAGACCAGGGCCACATGATCGTGCCGGCGCTGCAGCACGATTTTTTCGCGATTTCTCTGCCAGTCGATCTTCATTGCTCTCCCTTTCAGGCTGCACAGGTCCTTATCGATGCCGCCGCTTCACCCGTGGCCGACACGGATGACAGTGCGGATGTAGGCGCGGAGGACATCAGGCCCGACAGCAAGGCCAGCAATTCGTCTTCCCGATAAGGCTTTCCGACATAGGCATTCGCGCCGAGTTGCAGCGCGCGCTCGCGATGGCGGTCAGCGGTGCGGGAAGTAATCATCACCACCGGCAATTGCTGCCAGCGCGCATCGTCGCGCAGTATCGACAACAAATCGAAGCCATCCATTTTCGGCATTTCAATGTCGAGCAGTACCGCCTGCGGCTTGGGCCCCTCGGCTTCGGCTTCGTCATCGCCGTCGCTGCCAGCACCTGCCAGCAAGGCCAGTGCCTCCGTGCCATCGCGTGCCAGCAGCACGGCATAGCCCTGCCGTTCCAGCAGGCGCTGGGTCGCGCGGCGCACGGTCAGCGAATCATCGACGACGAGGATGACCGGGGCTTGTACGGGAGGCGGTACGGCAGGCGTGGCGCCATCAGCGGCGGCGGACATGACGGGCGTTGCCGCTGTCGACGCGACTGCACCCGGCAATGCCGATGCTTGCGCCGCCCAATGAACAGGCCCGGCAGGTGCGAGCGAGAAGGGGTTCATCACCAGCACGACGCGGCCGTCAGCTGCCGGACTGGCGGCAATCATGCCCGGCACGCTCAGCAGCTGCGGGCCGGAGTCGCGCAGCGTCAGCTCGCGGCGTGCATCGACAGCGTCGACCACCAGCGCCAGCCGGCCACCTGCCTGCGACAGCAGCAGCACCGTCTTGCGGCGAGCGGCCCCGGCACTGGCCGCAGGCTGCGTACCCAGCAAGGCCGCCAGCATGCGCCAGCGACAGGTCTGCCCCTGCCACGCAAAGCCCTCGCCCTCGGTGGCCGAGGCGAACGTCGGGCCGTCCAGCTTCAGCACCTGCTCGACCATGGCGGAAGGCACGCCGATCAGATGGGGACCGGCGCGGCACACCAGCACCGGCAGGATCGCCAGCGTCAGCGGCAAGGCGAGCACGAAACAGCAGCCGCGGCCGGGCTGGCTGCGCACCGCGATCGCGCCGCCCAGCGATTGCACGGCAGCGCGCACCGCATCCATACCGACGCCGCGGCCGGCCAGGGGCGTCAATGCGTCACGGGTCGACAGGCCGCGCGCGAAGATCAACTCGGCAGCGGCCGCCTCATCGCCATCGAGACAGCCGTCCGGCACAGCCAGCCCCATGGCTGCTGCGCGCCCGCGTATGCGCGCAGCATCGAGGCCGCGCCCATCGTCAGCCACTTCCAGTCGCCACTGGTTCGCCTCGCGTAACAGGGACAAGCGCAGGGTCCCGACCCGGGGCTTGCCACGCCGCTCGCGCTCGGCGGCGGGCTCGATGCCATGGGCAATGGCATTGCGCACCAGATGCTCCAGCGGCGCCGCCAGCCGCTCCAGCAAACTGCGATCGAGCGCCAGCTCACCGCCTTCGAGTACCAGTCTCGCTTCGGGCGCGTCGCTCCACCCTTGCGCTGCACCTTCTTCGCCGGCCTCAGCGCCACCGCCCATATCGCGCACGGCCTGACGCAGGGCCTGCAACAGTCGCGGCTCGAGGCTACCGAAAGGCGATGTACCTGCCTGCAGCAAGTCCGCATGCAAGGCGCGGGCGTGGCGTTGCCGCAGGCCCGAGGACCAGACAAGCGCATCGGATTGACGCGCCACCATGCGCTGCACTTCGGCGAGGTCGGCAACGCTCTCCGACATCGCTCGCGTCAGTTCATGTACTCGGGTATAGCGATCGAATTCCAGCGGATCGAAAGTGGCATCATCATGACGCAAGGCTCGCGCATCGATCCGGGCATCGGCTTCGATCTCCATTGCGCGCAACTGCGTGCGCAAGCGGGCCAGGTTGTCGGCGAGATCGGTGACGCCTTGCCGTAAAGCGAGCAATTCATCGCCCTGCTGATGCAATCCGGACAGCAAACCTGCGGCGGCATCGGTCATACGGCCCAGCAAGCTGACAGGCACGCGCAGCTGGCCTTGGCTTGGGCTTGGGCTTGGGCTTGGGCTGGTGCCGGTACGTGACGCGACAGGCTCCGTTTCCTCATGCGCGGCACGAGCAGGGAGGGTGGGTGCTGCAGACGCGCCGGACAGGGCGGGCAACGCAGCGACCACATGCATGTCAGGGCTGGCAATGCTCCGTACCGGCTCGCTGTGCATGGCAGTGAATTGCAATGCGTCGTCCAGCTTGCGCTGCAAGGGCAGCAAGGATTGCGCCGTCGCCGAGCCGGCATCGACGATGGCAGCGACCTGCGATTCGAGCTGATGCAATGCATCCCCCAGCGCCGTCTGCCCCGCCATGCGCGCACTGCCCTTCAGCGTATGCAGCACCCGCATCAGGTGCGAAGGCGGTGCCGGGTCTTCGGGACGCGACAGCCAGGCGCGCATCGCATGGTCCAGCTGCGGCAGCAAGTCGGCCGCCTCTTCATCGAACAGCGCCCGCAACTCGATATCGGGTGCCTCTGTCGATGTGCCCGCAACTTCAGGTGGCTCATTGGCGTGCGTAACCAGCTGTGCATCGATATGCGCTCCAGCGCACGCATCGACTGCATGGGCCGGCTCGCCGGAGCACTCGCCCGCCGGCGGCCGTGCAAGTGCCCGGAGCCTGTTGATCAGTTGCGCATCGATGTATTGGCCGCTGTCGGCTCCGTCGATGGCCAAGCCCTCGTCCAGCAGGCAACGAATTCCGGTAATGGCCTCGACCATCAGGCCGGCGTCATCCGTCGCGTAGTTCCGAGCCTCGCAAGCCGCACAGGCCAGTTCCAGCGGCTGCGCAAGCGCATGGATGGCAGCCCAGCCCACCGTGGCCGAACTTCCGGCAATCGCGTGAGCGTCGATGCAAGCCTGCGGCGGCAAGCCGGCAGCCGGCATCGTCTTCCAGGCCGCCAGGGAAGCGGACAGGCTGTCCAGTCGGGCGCGCGCTTCGTTGATGAAAATTTGCTGCAAGGTCGGTCTGGCCGGGCTGTTACCAGCGTCGTTGGCAGGACAGCTGAACGGCAGCACAGCGAGCGCTGCTTCCAGCGCAACGAGGCACACGGCAAATCCGCCGAGGTGCTCACCGAAGTCAGCAACCTCGCCACCAAGAGACGCAACCGGTGACAGCAGATCCAGCGCCGCCTTCAGCTCACTCGACGTCGCCCTCAAGCCGGTGTGATCGAGCATGCCTGTGCATCCATCGATTTGCGACACGTAATCCTGTACTTCATCGAAGGACCTGAGCGAGAGCCCTTGCTCGCCATCGGCGTCGATCAGGTGCTCGATCGCAGTGATGGATTCTCCCAGTGCGTCTGCAATGGCGCGCATCAGGCCGCTGGCCATGGGCACGGCCGGCCCTGTCTTGCAGCGAGCGGCAAGCTCAGCGAGCGAATGATCATGGGTCGATGAGCCGGCCGCGGCGCTCGGCCTTCCATCGCCCATGCCCATGGTCGCCTGCATGGCCACCTGCAGCGCCGCCCAGTCGCGCTCGAAGGCCTCATCTTCGGTCAGCGTTCCGCTCCCCTGCCCGGCAAGCAAGGGAAACTGCGACGCCAATGCATGCACCTCGGCCATCTGCCGCGCCAGCACCGTCAGGCAAGGGTGCTGCGCCATCTCGAACAAGGCTTCGCGCAGCAAGCTGTCGGGCGGTACGTGATGCAGCAAGCGCTGCACCTGCCGTACCTGCCGCCCCGTCGCGGACAGGATGCGTTTGGTGCGCGTGAGTTCGTAGTGCAGGCCCGCCGACACTTCCGCGGCAAAGGCCTGCAGCACGCGCCAGCGCAGCCGGTCTTGCGGCGACGGCTGGTGCGCTGCGATGCCGGCCAGCGCCACGGCCATGGTTCCGGCCGCGTGCCGCCGCATCGCGTCGGCACCGCTGCGCAGGAAGTCCAGCAGCGCACGATCCACTTCGCAGACCAGCAAATCGATGGCCTGCGGCAGCTCGGGCAAGTCATGCGGGAGATCCTCATCCTTCAGCACGGCAAGGTCGGTGTTCTGCGCCAGTGACAGCAACTGACAGGGATGGGCGTCAGCTTCGCCGGCTAGCGCCGCCAGCCTTTGCCAGCAAGGCAGCCAGTGGGCGACTGCCGGCGGATGGCCGAGCGCCCGGGACCGCAGCGCGCCACGCAGGCGGTCGGCGCAATCGGCGGCGATGGCCTTCAGTTCCGTCGTCGTTTCTGTTGTCGCTACCGCGCCGCTGGCATGACGCTCCTGCGCTATGGCCAGCAATTCGACCAGCGCTGCCCCACCCTGTTCACCCGCGAAGCGCAGGGCACCAGCCACCTGCTTCAGTGGCAGTGCAGGCGCCGGGCAGTCGCCTCCCGCTGCGGGCCCGTCGTGCGCCCACCCCGCCAACTGCCGGGCGAGCTCGTCACCGAAAGCCAGCAGGGCGGCTGCACGCAAGGCCTGCGACGCCGGCAACCGATCGGCCAGTGCCGCGCCGCCATCTCCGGGCTTTGAACGCTTCACGTGGCAGCGCGCTCAGGCAATCCGGAAGCGCGCGATCGCGCGGTCGAGTTCGCCCGCCAGGCTGCCGAGCTCCTCTATCGCGCTGGCCGTCTTCTGCGTGCCGTCGCGCGTCTGTCCGGTGATGCCCAGGATGCGCTCGATGCTGGTCGCGACTCCCTTGGCCAGCACCGACTGTTCGCCCGAGACTGCGGAGATGCCGTGCACGAGTTCGTCGAGCTGCAGCGACACGCGGCGTATCTCGCCCAGCGCCAGTCCGGCCGCATCGGAGCGTCGCGCGCCATCGATCACGCTTTGGGTCGAGCGTTCCATCGCGTGCACGGCTTCCTGCGCATCGGCCTGCACGGCCTTGGCCAGTTGCCCGACCTGGCGCACCGCCTCGCCGCAGCGCTCGGACAGTCGCTGCACTTCCTCGGCCACGACGGCAAAGCCACGCCCGGCCTCGCCGGCTGACGCGGCCTGAATGGCCGCGTTCAATGCGAGCACCTGGGTCTGTTCCGTGATACCGGCGATCAGCTCGGTGATGTCGCCGATTTCGAGCGAGGACTCGCCAAGACGCTTGACCCGCTTCGACGTTTCCTGCACCTGCTCGCGCAATTGCTGCATGCTGTGGATCGCATCCTGCACCGCGGCTTCACCCTGCTGGGCGGCCTGCACCGATACCTGCGCCACCTGCGCCGATTCACCGGCAGCCTGCGACACGCGGTGTATCTGCGCGGCCATTTGCAGCACCGTCTGGCTGGTCTGCTGTATGTCGTCGGCCTGCCGCGCTGCCAGTGCCAATAGATCGGCGGCCGTGACGCGCGAACTGTCGCAGGCATCGCCGACACGCTGCGCGGTCTGCTGCACGCGCACCAGCAAGGCACGCAATTCTTCGAGGGTCACATTGATCGAGTCGGCAATCGCGCCGGTCAGGTCTTCGCTGACGGTGGCCTGCAGCGCGAGGTTGCCATCGGCGACTTCCTGCAATTCATTCATCAGGCGCAGGATGGCGGTCTGGTTCTGCTGGTTCAGGTTGCGCGCCGCTTCTTCATCGGCCCGCGCCTGTTGCCGCTGGCGTTCGGCTTCGATGCGCTGCGCTTCGGCGTCGCGCGTGCGGCGGCGGCTGTCATGCAGCATCAATGCGGCCAGGGCAATGGACAGCACGACCACGGCAGCACCGACGGCTGGCAGTGCCATGCCCGTCCAGTCGCCGCCTGCCGCCTGGGTCCGGTAGACCTGCTGCAGGTCCAGCAGGTGCTCGCGCAGGGATTCATTGTCATTGAAGAGTGCGCGTTCGGCTTCCTTGGCAGCGATGAAATGCGCCAGATGATCGAGGATGCCGGCGAGCTCAGTGCGATAGATTTCGAACTGCGCACGCAGTTCGACCAGCTTTGCGCGCGCATCGGCATTCGATGTCGGCGGCAGCCGCATCACCGGGCTGCCATCGATGAAGGCCACGACGATGTCCTGGAAAGTGCTTGCATCGCGGCCGAGCAGGAAGGCCGTGTCCTGGTTGATGCCATCGGCGGTCAGGAATTCATTGGCGCCCTTGCCGAGTCGCTGCGTGAGCATCACCAGCTGACCGGCCGCGGCCACTTCATGCGGGGAGGCGCCGTTCTGCGCCATCAGCGTGGCCACCTGCTCGGCCAGCTCCAGCAAAACCGGGCTGCCGCGATTGAGCCCCTGCAAGGTGCGACGAAAGCCGGTCAGCCCGGCTTCATGCTCGAGCAAGATGGCGGCCGCACGGTCCGATGCCTGCCACTGGCGTACGATCGCCGTCACCCGCGCAGCCAGCTCATCGGTCGCCGGCGTCACGGCTTGCCCTTCCCAGGTACCGCCGGCTTCGAGCGCATGCAACGCGCGATTGATCGCGGCACGACTTTGCGCCAGCTGGCGGAAGGCTTCGGGATTGCCCTGCACTGCATTCGGCGCTGCCTTGCCCAGCCTTTGCGAATGCATCACCAGTTCACTGGCCATCTGGGATTTCAGCGATCCCGACAGGGTCAGCTGCGCATGCATCCATCCAAGCCCCGCCAATGCCAGCAATGACAGGCCCAGCGCCAGCTGCATGCGGCGCAGCACACGCTGCAGGCGCTGCGGATCGTAGCGACTGACACCATGCAGCCAGCGACGACGATACAAGCGCCACCATCGTCCGGAGAGCCCGCCTGTCAGGCGCGCGCTCCAGGTGCTCATCATTCGGGTTTGGGTATTCATGCGATCTCCGGAAGCTCTCGTGGGGTGCGGCGGCAGCGGTGCGCGCCGAATGTCATGCGGATAGCGGGATGCCGGCCTGCAGGAAGTCGGGCGATGTGCACAGCTGCGCCACATCGAGGACTTGCCAGTGCTGGTCGTCGGCATCGGTAAGCATCGCGCCGCACCAGGGCGGCGTGGCGCCCGGCGCTGACGCTGCTTGCAAGGGGGCCGGGTATGCATCGCTCGCGCGCAAGTCACCGGCGTAACACAGCCCGTACACTCGCTCGACGCGCAGTGCGGTTTGCCATCGCTCGGGCAACAGTAGCAGCCGCTCAACGGGCTTGCGCGAGCTGACTCCGGCGCCACCCAGTCCGGCAAGGTCGATCGCCGCGATCAGCCTCTGTCCAAGCAACACCAGCCCGAGATACCAGGACCGCGTCAGCGGCACCGGCGTGATCGCCGTATCGATTACTTGCACGTCCTGTCCCGGATCGACCAGCCATCGCTGGCCTCCGGCGGCGAAGCCCAGCAGCGCAGCGCCGGCAGGCTGCGTTGACGGCGCCGGTTCGGCAAGGCTGGCATGCTGCAGAGATGGGCCCGGCATTTACGCGTTCTGGCGCAACATGCCGGCGATGGTCTGCAAAAGCAGCGCAGGATCGATGGGCTTGACCAGATAATCGCGCGCGCCCTGTCGCAAGCCCCAGGCGCGGTCGCTATCCTGCTGCTTGCTGCTGCAGATGATGACGGGCAGGCCCTGGGTCGCCGGATCGCGTGTGATTTCGCGCGTGGCGTGAAAGCCATTCTGGCCCGGCATCACCACATCCATCAACACCAAGTCGGGCCGCTTGCTGCGTATCTGCAGCAAAGCCGACTCACCGTTGTCAGCCGTGGTCACCGAGTAGCCGTTGCGGGTCAGCAGGTCGGCGAGGAAATGACGTTCAGTCGGCGAATCATCGACGACGAGGATGTGCGCTGCTGTCATGGCGATGGCGGGTCCGTGGTCAGGAGGGAAAGCTCCGCAGCCTCGCGAACGGGCGCAGGGGCAGGCGGAGCGGCAGGAAGCAGCGCCAGCGTCGCGGGCGGCGCGGGTGGCACGGGCGGTGATGAGGACGAGACGACAGCCAGCTGTTCGCTCACCGTGCGCAGCAGGCTCTCCTTGGTAAAGGGCTTGGTCAGGTAGGCGCTGGCGCCGGCAAGCATGCCGCGCGCGCGGTCGAACACGCCATCGCGCGATGACAGCAGCACGACCGGCACATGACGGAATTCAGGGTGGCGGCGAATCAGCGCACAGGTCTGGAAGCCATCCAGCCGCGGCATCTGGATGTCACAGAAGATCAGTGCCGGCTTGCATTCGAGGATGACAGACAGCGCGGCAAAGCCATCCTCGGCCGACACGACCGCGTAACCGGCCTGCCCGAGGAAGATCTCGGCAGACCGCCGGATCGTGCTGCTGTCGTCGATGACCAGGAGGGGATTCCCGGCCTGCTGGATTGCCTGCATCGTTCACCCACTGGAAAAATCCACGCGGAATGTAACAAGAAAGGCAACTAGTTAAAACATTGAAAAATCAAATGCCGTTCATTGGCGGCGTTTTGGCCACAGTCGCCCCCGCGCCGGATCGCGATTGCCAAAAAAAAGCGGGGACCGAGGCCCCCGCTTTCGATGTGCACAACGGCGTGCGTCACATCAACACGATCAGATCGCGACCATCTCAAAATCTTCCTTGCGGGCGCCGCATTCCGGGCAAGTCCAGTTCATCGGCACGTCACCCCAGCGCGTGCCCGGCGCGATGCCTTCGTCAGGCAAGCCGGCGGCTCCGTCATCCCCCCCGCCGCAGATCAGGCACATCCAGGTCTTGAATTCTTGCTCGGTTGTCTTATTGTCACTCACGGTACAGCCCTTAAAGTAAAATGCACAATCGGCTATCTTAATGCTTTCCCAGTGCAAAACCAAACTTCCCCGCTCGTCCT
>JACCDH010779395.1_pt1 | contig 11740 bp, 11 predicted proteins | sample 7442481 | NCBI WGS metagenome assembly JACCDH01 (sample SAMN15323433, study PRJNA562643) | freshwater metagenome | isolation source: river surface water | place: USA:Blue River Watershed | collected 2017-08-15 | reverse complement strand
GACAGACAATTCAATGTCCGGGTGGGCATTAATTCTGTTCATCACTTTATTGAAGTAATGCGGCAATCCACCGAAGACAAAGACAACTTTCACAGAGGCAAAGTTAATAAAAAAGGGCAAGAGACAATGGTAAAAAATGGCCCCATTTTGGAAATATTTGATTTAAATTCATACCTTTGAAAAATGAAAGCTATAATAATTACAATTTTACTGACCGCATGTCAGACAATGTATGCTCAAATTCCAAGCAACGGATTGGTTGCTTATTTTCCTTTTTTTGGCAATGCCAAAGACTCAAGTGTTAACAAAACACATGGTACAGTTTACAATGCAACCCTGAGTAGTGATCGCTATGGAAATGCTCATGGCGCCTATCAGTTTAGCGGAAATTCTAATTCTTACATTCAATTCCCCGCAACCAATTTACAAAACAACAGATACACCTACTCTCTTTGGGCAAAAATCAATGAAGTTCCCTTTGAAGGTGAAATGGCATTTGCTTTAAATATTGGGTCAACAGGCGGCGATCAATCACTCAATATCGCTAACAATTATGCCGGCACATACAATGGTTGGTTAGGAGGCGGTTACAACACCACTGCTCCACATTTTGGCATGCAACAGAACAGCAATTTAAATACCAGCAGCTGGTCACACGTCGTATGTGTAAGAGACTCAACCTATACCTTGTTATTTATTAATGGTGTTCTAGTAGATTCAATGGGCAGCTCTGTTGTAAAAACACCCTCATATGGCTCAGGAACAGTTCAAGCTTTCATAGGTATTAGAAACAATGGAGATGGCGCATTTAACGGCAAGATTGATGATGTTTGCATCTATAACAGAGCTTTATCAAAATCAGAAGTATTAGCCTTGTACAACGACAATTCAACAACTTCAATCACCAATGTTGCAGCTAACAATTTCAATATTTATCCAAATCCAGGTAAAAACAATTTCAGAATAGAAATGAAGAATTTAGATGGAGACATCACCAAATATTCTTTCAAATTATTTAATACAATCGGGCAACAAGTCAATTTTACTTTGATTCAAAATTCTGACAACACAATGGACATTAGACATCAGTTAGCTACAGGCGTTTATACACTTGTAATGTCTAACACAACTAATGGATTAAACAGTAGCACAAAAATAATAATTGAATAAATTTGTTTGATTCAAATAAAAAAAGGGAGTTAAAAACTCCCTTTTTTTATCTAACGATTAAAAATGTCCCGCTAAAAGTATGTAAGATTCTTCGAGAAGTTCTAAGCTTAATGATATACATAAAGACATCCGTGTTAACAGCGTCGCCCTTATAGGAGCCATCCCATCCTAAATTTAAATCATTGGATTTGAATATCATCTCTCCCCATCTGTTAAAAATCAGGAACTCATAATCATCGGCAATAACACCATTAAAGACAGGTTTAAAAACATCGTTGGTTCCGTCTTCATTCGGTGTAAATGCGCCTGGCACATAAATCCTAAAATCATCATAGATCGTTATCGTAATTTCAGAAGAATCTTTGCAACCAAATGAATCGAATACGATCTGTCTGATGTTAAAAAAGCCTTCTTTTTTGTAACGGTACCAAGGGTTGAGTGAATCCGTTGAATTACCATCACCAAACTTGTAATACAGTTTATTAAAATTTGCAGCAAAATTAGTCAATTTAACTATACCGGAATTAAGAGGTATTAGAGTTTGATTAGTTGTAAAGCGCGATAAAGGTCCCTGACTTACATTGACAACAATAGTATCATTGCTGACGCAATTATTTGAGTCTGTTAATTTGACGTAATAGGTTCCACTGGAATTGATATTCAGAGAATTTGTAGTTGTGCTGCCGTTCCACACAGCTATACTTTTCGGTACTTGATTTGACAATACCAGACTGGCACCCTTGCAAATTGTGGTATCCCTACCCAAATTGATTTTTTGTGCAGATACTTGTTTAATTGTAATAGTATCAAACAAGTCACAGTCTTTTCCAAAAGATGCCCTAACTGAATAAGGCCCACCACTATTCACTAAAATTGAATTTGATGAAGCACCAGTATTCCAATTATAGGTTAGAGCTGAATCGCAGGCTGTAAGCAATCTACTAAACGAATTACAATATGTGGTATCATTACCTAAAAACAACCTAGGCAATTTCTTTTGATAGATTCTAATAGTATCAAAAGCTTTGCATTTATATTGATTGGTAACCTGAACGTAGTAGGTTCCTAATTGGTTAATAGAAATAGAATTGTTTGTATCACTTGTATTCCATAAATATCGATTAGTTGAGTTTCCGGCCAACAAGGTTAAATTAATGGGACCACAAATAGTGGTATCATTCCCTAAATTAACTTTCGGGAAAGAGGCACTTGATATAAGCAAAGTATCTTCTGATACACACAAATTAGCTTGTGTTGCTTTTAAGGTATAGAGGCCCGCCTGATTGACCATTAAGGTTTTAGTGGTATCACCATTGCTCCATAAATATTTAAGTGCATTTAATTTAGGATCTAATATCAAAGTAAAGCTTCCACAAATTGTAGTGTCATTTCCCAAGGATATTTTGTCACTTGTTTTTTGGGTAACATTGATGGTATCAGAAACAACACATCCCCCACTATCTGTTATTTTTACATAATAGGTTCCGAAACTATTTATATTGAGTGATTGAGTGGAATCGCCATTGTTCCACAAATATTTCTGACCACTGTTACCGGCATTTAAGGTATGTGAAAACAAAGGACAAAACGAAGTATCTTTACCTAAGCTTTGTTTTAGACTACTGAATTTTATTGTTACAGTAGCAGAGTCATTCAAGTGATTAAAAACACGAAAAGTTGTTGTTTTATTTAGATTAACAGTGAGAGTAGAATCAACTCCTAATGTTACTTTTCTATTTTTAACATCAATCCACTTATAACTGCAATATTTGGGCGATGCTTTAAGTTGATAGCCTGAAAGAGATTTAGCGCAGATTGTAGTGTCTTTAGTAACTGTAAAAGTGCGATTCGGTTGGTACAAATTATAAATCTCTTGAGCTGTTAAAGCACAGCCAAAGATTTTAACATCATCAATAACGGCATCGACATATTTACTTAAATTATTGCGACAACCGATAGTAGCAGCTTGGTTAGAACTTCCATAATAAGGAAGAGCGCCACCAGAAGATGCGCTTACGGCGGCCAAGCAACCATTGACATACACTTTGATCAAATTAGTATCACGTGTACAAACTACGTGGTACCATTTATTAGTAGAAGGCATAACACCTGCGGCGTTCCCCATTCTTGTATTAGAGTTTCCATTGTATGTAGTTAGAGAAAATCCAGTTAAAATACCGAGACTGGCATTATTCTGTGCATTTTCAATTTGCATATTCTGATCACCACCAGTCCCCCCTACAGATAAGAAAATATAAGAAGAACCACTGGCTGGGAGGCTATTGAGTTTAATCCATAATGAATATGAATAATTCGGCAATGCGAAAGCCGAGAAAGGTATGGCGATATAATCGCTTTGACTTGCATTAAACAGATAAGCTGAATTTGGAGTACCAAAACGATCTGAAGTAAGACTTGCGCCATTATTTGTTCCATGATTAGTCCCTTTTGAATCGTTGGCATTACCATCAAATTTATAATGAGAAACCAAACATGACTGGGCGTACGACTTTAAAGAAAACAATAACAGTACTGGTAAAAAATATTTAAATAACAATTTCATAGATTATCATATTAGAGTAATAGTTTGTTTTAAAAATTGAGGTCGGCAAAAATCAATTGATTGATTTGATGAAACAATTGAAAGATCAATATCAGAAAAAAAAGAGAGAAATAAAATAAATCAGCAAAGCCAAAAGTGCCTGACCTTAAAACTGAATAACTGATAGACTCATCCTTGCTATATTTAAAATAATTCGCGTTGATGAAAAAACCGTTAAGCGTTATATGGCCAGTTGTTCGTGTATTTAAGAAAATACAGTTTAAGAAAAAATAATCGACACACTTATACAGCTTTTGTTTCACGAAAATTGCGTTTTAGTTTTTTTATAAAACATGCAAATCTAACAAAAACAAATACGATTTCCAAATAATTTCGAGGTAATGCTGTATGAATCAATATATATATCTGTATTTTTTGAAATTTATCCGACTATCCTTACTTTTGAAGATTAAAGATGTACGGTTTATTAAAGAAAATTTTATCAGATAAGTCAAAGCACAAGCTTTTTCAATTATTCATTAAATTAATTAAAAGAAAGTTAGTTGATGTTGAAAGCAGAATTCCAAAATACCCACTGGATGAAAAACACTTTCAGAATTTAAAAGCTTTAAAAAACAGGGAAAAACTACTTGAATTAATGCCTAAAAATGGCATTGTAGCTGAATTAGGTGTAAATAAAGGTGACTTCTCAGAGAGAATATTAAACACCACACAGGCACAGCGTCTGCATTTAATTGACATTTGGAATACAAAACGCTATCATCAAGGTCTCAAATTAGACATTGAGAAAAAATTTGACAGCGCCATATCATCTGGTAAGGTTGTTATCAACTATGGACTTTCTACGGATGTAGTTTCACAATTTCAGGACAACTATTTTGATTGGATTTATGTTGACACAGAGCATTCATACAAATGTACCATAGCAGAATTAGAATTATATGCTTCTAAAATGAAACCAGGTGGCATTATCGCCGGTCATGACTATATGATGGGCAATTGGGCCGGTTTAACCAGATATGGTGTTATAGAAGCTGTTTATGAATTCTGTCATAATAGAGATTGGGAGATTATTTACCTTACTATGGATTTGGAGGAATACCAGTCTTTTGCTATTAGAAAATTACTATCATGAGTTTCAAACCAATTAAATATTTAAAAGCACAATTAGTAGATGCTTTAAATACGCACCGCACATTCCAAGATTCAGTTCCCAATTTATTACTTAAAAAGGCCATTCAAGATTCTGCTGATTTCGCTTCAAATAATATGCAGGATGCCATGATGTTCTTTGACCATAAAGGTATCTGGGACTATTCTGTTACAGCTATTCAAAAACAGAGCAAGGATGGCTTATTCCTGGAGTTTGGTGTTTTCCAGGGTGCATCAATCAATTATTTATCATCACAACTAAGCACCAAAATCTTTCATGGATTTGATAGTTTTGAAGGTTTAAAAGAAGATTGGAGTGGCTGGTCGTTAACAAAAGGTGCTTTCGATTTAAAAGGTCAATTACCTACAGTTAACAGCAATGTAAAATTAGTAAAAGGTTGGTTTGACGCCACCTTGCCAGATTTCATCCAAAAACAGAGTAATCCATTCGTACAATGGCTGCATATAGATTGCGATACCTATGAAGCCACAAAGACAGTTTTTGAATGCCTGGAAGGCAATATACAAAAAGGCACATTAATTCTATTCGATGAATACTTTGGCTATCGTGGTTGGGAGATCGGCGAATACAAAGCGTTCAACGAATTCATTGATAAATCAAAATTACAATTCAAATACAAAGCATTTGCAAAATGCCAGGTATTGGTTGAAATTATTTAAGATTGGCCAAACAATACACTTTTCCCAAAATCATTAAGCAACTTCAATCAAAAATCGAGTTGATTAAAGATGCTGTTTATTGTTCTATTAATGCAAACGAAATTATCGGTGAAAACAGCACCAATATCTTATACATTGGTGAATATTTTCCTGCAAGAATACAACGTGTATTAAAAGTCTCAAAAGACGCGATTCATCATCAGAAAATTCTCCTTATTTCTGAATGGGGTTATGAGCCCAAATTGATTGGTGATGTTTTTGACAAAGTGATCGTTTATAGAAACAAATACCATCTAAAGACCATCTTGAAAAAAGCTCAAGGTACTGTTCTAGTGCATGCTTTTGAGCCCAAAGCTGAGTTTCAGTATACGACTAAACAACATATCAATGCGCCATTTATTTACGATTTACAGGACATCATTATTACCTATTACGGATTTGAGCCTCCATTAAAATGGCAAAAAAGAAATTTAAAATACGAGCAATTATTACTTTCACAATCTGATGGATTTATAGCTTATAGTTTAGAACTTAATGAAGCTCAGAGGATCTACAAGACAAAAAACAACCAATCAAAGCGGTTATTTTTTCCTCTATTTTGCGATGAGGCAAACTTCAAACCCATTGCCAATAAATCTATTCAAGCTCGTCCACATCTGGTCTACATTGGAGGCATTAACTCAACTAAAGACCGATCTTCCTCGAATTTCTTGCCTTTTATCAAGCAAATAGAACATAAAAATATAAACCTCACCATTTTCCCTTCGCCATTCAGCGAAAGATTATGCTATGATGAATACAAGCAATTGGAAAATCAATACAAGCATTTTAAAATGGAAAGAAGTGTCCCTTTTAATCAATTAAATCTGACAAAATTTGATTTTGGTGTTGTGCCATTTGAACACCATAACAGCGAAAAATATTATACCAAAAACAAATACGCTTCGACATTAAAATTCTTTGTTTACTTAGAAATGGGTATACCTATTATCATATCAGAATATTGGACCTTCCCTGCCTGGATAACCAAAAGGTATCAATTAGGCATTGTCACAACTTTCGACGCCATTGAAACGACTAATTTCCAGGTGAGTGATGTTGACTATCAAACTATGCTTAAAAACATTGAGGCATTTAGAAACAATTTTTCCCTACAAAAAAACAGTCAAAAGCTGATTAACTTCTATAAGTCCTTTTTATAATTATCGATGTAGGTTTTGACATCAGATTCAGGCGCCCATTTTAAAACACTTTGTGTCTTAGAAATATCAGCCCAAGTGATTTCAGATTCCCCTTCCCTTTTAGGTATAAAAGTATAACGATCTGTGATTAGATGTGCTACTTCTAAAATAGATATTGTTGCACCAGATCCAACGTTAAAGGCATCATTAATATAATCCTCAGAGATAGATGCCTGATAATTTGCTTTGGCAACATCTCTTACATGAATAAAATCGCGTTTCTGACTACCATCGCCTGTAATTGTTAGTTCATTCCCTAATTCAAATTGATTTAGAAAAATACCAACAACACTGCTATAGGCATTAAATTTATTATGAGGATTAAAAGACCTTGGACCGAATGGGTTAAAGTATCTTAAAGTAACATAGTTTAGAGGATACCTTGATGAGATCAATTTAAGGTAAACTTCAACTTCGTACTTTTGAAAGGCATAAGGACTCAGGCAATCAATCCGTTCATTTTCGGTAGTCGGATAATGAATTGGAGTTCCATAAATAGCACTTGAACCACTATACACAAATTTTGGATAGTGATTCTCTTTTATCATCAATTCGATGAGTGCAACAAATTCCGATAAATTTGCTTGAATATGTTCGGATATCAGATCAAAAGAGGGTTGTATTCGTGGCAATGCAGCCAGATGAAAAACCTTACCATAAGGTTTCAAGGTTGCGATACTTGAACAATTACTTTGAATAAAATTAAATCTTGTATTGGTCAAATGTTGAGAGACATTTTCAAGATTACCGGTGCTTAAATTATCTACGCCATCAATTTGCCAATCTGTATTTTCAATCAAAAAATCCAGAAGATTCGACCCTATAAAACCAGCAACACCAGTTATAAGTACACGTTCTGACATTATTTTTTACCTGTGCAAATGAACACAAAATGGTACATATTTTCAGGATAGAAGGTTGTTATTACCTGATCTATTTGTCCGAAAGTATAAACATTACTAAAATGCTCGTTGCAATAGTCTAACAATTCTTTGTAAGTTAACTCTCTGATATGTTCTACTTGTCTGTTTTTAGTTGGAGGTGGGTCCATTTTTCTGACAGTAGAAATAAATAAAGTTCCGTTGGGCTTCAAATGACCGTGTAAACGTTTCATTAAATCAATTTGAGTAGGCTCATCTAAATGCTCAATTACTTCAAAACAAGTAATTACATCATAATATTCTTTTTCTAATTTAGTGAAATCAGTAATGATGCCACGTTCTTGAGAAATGCCAAGATCTTTTTCATCAACAACATCAAATGCGTCTACAGACTTAAAGTGCTCTCTTAAAACTTGAGTCCCGTAGCCAGTTCCGCACCCAAAATCAAGCACTTTCAATTCTTTATTATTAATGGTTCTGGTAACGAAATTGTACCTTGCTAAACTTACCAAGGCGTCCATAACACCTAAATTGTATTCAATTTCTAATCTTCTCATATTAATGATTCAAAAATATATAAATTTGTTTATTCTTCGATTAAATTATTCAAAATTAAATTTCTGTAAAAACTTGTCGATAATCCATGTCCACGCTGGGTGTAGTATATTTCTTTAACCGCATCTGGCGCTGTAATGGACTTACCTCTGTAGTCCTCGCCCAGAAATCGGACATGTATCGGTCTGGAGTGTAATATTTGTTCGAGTTCGGCTTCTGAATTGTAGACCAGAACCTCATCGATATACTTACACGATTCCAGTATTAGTTGTCTGTGTTTTAAATTAAATATTGGTTTTTTCTTGCCTGGATTTATTGAAGGATCGAATCCTTCAGCACTATTGACCGCCACAATTAAATAATCGCAATGTGACTTACATTCCTGCAACATGATAACATGCCCAGCATGAAATAAATCAAAAACACCACAGGCAAATCCTACTTTCATTTAGCGGCAATAGTATCTAAGATGGCATGTAAAATTACCTGATGAAAGCATTCTACGACACCATAATTTTCTGCAGACAAATAAAAATTAACATGTCCCAATTGCTTCAATTTATTCGTGTCTTTAAAACCCGAGAGCGATACTATTTTTGCGTTTTTCTGAGCGGCAATATTAACTGCATTTAAAATATTGGGGGAGTTTCCACTACTGCTAATTGCCACTAATATGTCTCCCTCCTGCATGTAAATTTTCAGCCATTCTGCCATAGCAGTCTCATAGCCATAATCGTTTGCAAAACATGTTATGAGTGCAGCATCACTAAATGCAAAAGTTTGAAAACCACCAATCTTGGCAAAATCTTCGTACATGTGTGAACAGATGGAATTACTACCACCGTTTCCTATGAAGAATACACGTCTCGAGTCATTAAACAATTTAACAGATTCCTCGAAAGATTGATGAAATTCATCAGAAGTAAAATAGTTGTCAAATACTTCTTTATAAATACTTGGTAGCATGTTCTATTAAGTTGGTTTTATTAATACTGTTCTCGTTACACAACCAGGTGGTAGATAAACTTGCAGCCAGTCCGGGCAAGAACAAAAAGTCTTCAGTATTCTTTAAAGTTGAAATCAATGAAGCAAAACTAAAAAATGTATCGCCTGCTCCTATAGTGTCCACAATTTTAGTTTCAAAAACAGCCTGTTGTATTGCGTTAGAACCATCGTAAAAAAAGCTCCCTTGCTTACCAGTTGTAACAAAAAGATATTTAGAATTTAACTCGTAGTTATATATCTCTTTTAACATTTCGGCATTGGCTTCAGAATAGTGATGATTCATTTGCAAACTTGCTTCTCTTAAATCCAGACAAGTCATTAACTTTTCATAATTTTTCCATTTAGAAACCCTGTTAAAACCAAAGTTGTTGCTATTGGTTTGGGTCATTAAACAAAAAGGCTGATCAATTGAAAGATCTTTACAATAACCATGTCCAAAATCGGCAACAATAATTACATCATATTGTTTATTGATTGATGGTATTCTGCCATAATTTTCATAGTCAAATTTATTGATTTCAACATGCTTGCGATTGTCGAAGGGATCATAAAATCTGGTTTTTACAATACTGCCCTTTGGATTGGAGAACACCTCTACAGATTTTACAAAATCTTTGATGTGATTGGCTATTGCCGTTGCTCCACCCTCCTGAACATTTGTCTTGCCATTGTATTTCAGTACCGGGCAATTAGATTTCATTGAATTCCCCTCATAGCTAACCGGGACAAACTCATCAACAATGGTCTCGCCTATTACTAAAACATTATAGTCCTTAACCAATTCAATAAACTCAATTATCTTATCAAGCATAAATGGCAAAGATACAATTTATCTGATTTATATAAAAATAAATAGAAATAGCACACAAACCTATGGGTAAACCTATATTTTTGCAATTGAATGGGTGTAATTATACGTCAAGGATTTAAAGCTGCAATTTCAAACTACATTGGTATGGTCCTGGGGTTTGTTAGCATGTTCGTTTTATTCCCTCTTTACTATCCAACAAAAGAGCTTGGTGCGATACGAATTTTCATAGAACTTGCCACAGTTCTTTCCGCATTTGCACTAATGGGAACACATTACAGTGTCAACAGGTTTTTCCCGTTTTTCAAAACCAACGACCAAACTCACCACGGATTCTTTTTTTGGGTATTAATCTTTCCTTTGATAGGCTTTACTTTGTTGCTAATTTCTCTTGTTTTGTTTGGTCAGAGTTTCTTTACTTTTATCAACCCAGAAGCCAATCAATACGCCGAACTTTTCCCTTTGCTGCTCCTGTTGATTTTTATTATCCTTTACCAAAATGTCACAGAAGTTTCATGCGCTAATCACGGTCGAACTGCTGTTCCAAACTTCATGAAAGAAGTAGTGATGCGGGTACTTATTCTTCTGTCAGGCACTCTTTATTTCCTCAAAATTATAAGCTTTAACCAATCATTATGGTTAATTGTATCAGCCTACATAGTTGCATTGATAGGTAGCATATGGTTTTTAACCAGACTTACCAAAATCAACCTCAAACCCGACTTCAATTTTTTAAGAAAAAACAAGGTACTAAAGCGGGAAATTTTACATTTTACAATCTTTTTATTTACCTCAGGAATCTTAGCTTTAATAATCCCTAAAATTGACTTCTTTTTAATTTCCAGTATAAAAAAAGATTTAAGTCTTGTAGCTGTGTACTCTATCGGCTTTTACCTGGCTACTTTTATCGAAGTTCCAAAAAGAACTATTTTACAAGTGGCAACACCTATTTTCTCCAACCATATGAAACTTGGAGAAATTGATAAAGTTGAAGAATTAAACAAGAAAAACGGCACCAATCAATTATTAATTTCCGGTATATTATTCTTCTGTATCTGGCTCAACATTGATAATTTATATGCGATAATGCCAAATGGCGAAAAATTCGAAGCTGGCAAATGGGTGGTTTTTTATATTGGCATTTCTAAACTAATAGATGCCATTTTTTGTGGCAACAGTCCGATTATAGCGAATTCGAAATTTTACTCATGGTCGCTGTTTACCATGCTCATTGCTGCGACAACTGGCGTGATTTTTAATTACTATTTTATTCAAAACTTTGGAATAATCGGTGGGGCTATTAGTACTGTTTTCGTGATGATTTCAGTGAATCTCTGCAATTACATTTTGGTACAGTATCATCTCGGCATTAATGCTCTGCACAAAAATCAACTAATAACCATCTTCGTTTTAGTGATTTTCTTTGCTATCACTTTCTTAGGTCATTGGTTTACCAATCCTTATTTTGATGGTATTACTAGAACAACGATATTGGGAGGATTATTGGTACTGAGCTTATTTAAACTCAAAATTTCTGGCGAGTTCAATAAGTTGCTCTTATCAAAGCTCCCTTTTCTGAAAAAGTTTTAGTGGGCTTCCAGCCAGTTCTTACCATGTCCAGCCTCTGCAATCACAGGAACTTTTAATGGCATAGCATTCTGCATCTCTTCACGTATCAAAACTT
>JACCDH010338842.1_pt1 | contig 11741 bp, 6 predicted proteins | sample 7442481 | NCBI WGS metagenome assembly JACCDH01 (sample SAMN15323433, study PRJNA562643) | freshwater metagenome | isolation source: river surface water | place: USA:Blue River Watershed | collected 2017-08-15 | reverse complement strand
GTTTTTTACAGTTTAGTTCCGGAACAACTGGAGATCCAAAAGCTGTCAGAATTTCTCAGAAGAATGCGATCATAAATGCCAAACTAATTAGTGATGCTTTACCTGTGCCAAATCATTTGATTTCTGTAGTTTCTTGGCTCCCGCTTTATCACGATATGGGTCTTGTTGGATGTTTACTGATGTCCATTTTGAATGGGACAGATATTGTTCTTATCAGACCGGAAGATTTCATCATGAAGCCTCAACTTTGGTTGCAGGCCATGCACGACTACAGAATTAATTGTACGACGGCACCAAATTTTGCCTATGGTCTTATTGAAAAACGGGTTTCGAAGGAAGCTCTTGAAAAGCTCGATTTATCTTGTATGGAAGCCGCACTTTGTGGAGCTGAGATGGTTTATAGAGAAACGATGGAGAAATTTTCTGAGCACTTAAAAATTGCGAATTTTAATCCTGAAGCCCTTCTTCCAGTTTACGGAATGGCCGAAACAACACTTGCGGTGACCTTCACGGATAAAAAACGGGGTAGGTCATACCTAACTGTTGAGCCTCATGCCTTAGAACAAGGGGAGATCGTTCTTGCTGAGACCGGGGTTGATATCTATTCAGTGGGGGAAATTCTACCTACGTTTTCTGTGAAGATAGTTTGTGAAAATGGGAATGATTTAAAAGAAAACAGAGTTGGGAGAGTTTTTATTCATGGACCCTGTGTGACAAGTGGCTACTATAACAATGAAGTCGCAACGGCTTCAAGTATGGTTAATGGGTGGCTTGATACCGGGGATCAGGGCTTCATGAGAAATGGGCATCTTTATATTTGTGGACGGCTGAAAGATACGATGGTCATTCGAGGACGAAATTATTATCCAACAATTTTTGAAGAGAAGATTCAGTCGATAGATGGGATTAGAAAAGGCAAAGTAGTCGTTTCGTCTCACCCTAATCCTGCCTCTGGGACTGAAGAAGTTGTTGTCCTGGCCGAATTGAGTGACGAGAATATTTTAAAAAATCAAAGTACTCGAATCAAGGAAGAGATTATAAAAATTATTTCTAAAGAGGGTCTGCCGCTTTTCGATATTGGGTTAGTAGAACCAGGTATACTTAGAAGAACGAGTTCAGGGAAAATTCAAAGAAGAAAGAATGTGCTACTATGGATAAACGGAGATTTAAATAAGCAAAACCCAATTGGGCTGTTTGTTAAAGCAAAGCTTTACATGGACATATTAAGTAATACCTTGATGGGACGACGAACATAGTAGATGTATCAAAATTTTGAATTCTTTACAGTTGTTTCGAAACCTATTCATCCGATAGATTGACATCGATAAAACTCGATTCATCAAAATTAAATTCAAGTACTGTTCCGGTTTTAGGTCTTAAAGTATATTCGTAGTCAGTAGACCCAATGACGACACCAAGTTTGCTTCCTTCAGAGATTATCGTTTGTTTTGGCTCGAGCTCAAACGATACTGGATAAGTCTTTTTAGGTAATAATAACTCACCCAAAGTGATGTCGAGATAGTTTTGAGGATCGACCCAGCCTCTGGTGATAATCTGAGATTTACCAGATTTATCATAAGCTACTAAGGCAACTGTGATATTTGCGGCTTTTCTATTTAGAACTGCGATATTTAGATTTATTCTAGCCGTTCCTGAAAGGATACGGTTCGTCTCGAAAACTGAGCTTTGGAATATAAGGCTCGAGCTTTTTGATTGATCGAAGGTCTCCACTAAGGATTCAAATTTAATTTCACTACCATTATCAACGATACTCTTCGTGCTCGAGGTGTCTAGAGTTGAGCTGAGCGAAGAGTCTGATGAGAAATAGAATCGTTTTGTTTGAGTTTTTTCATTTGGCCATTCCTCTTGCGACATGAGTGTGCCGTCGAATAGCTCAACTTCAACTTGAGGTCCATCAGTAATACCATTCTTCTCATTTTCTAGGAAGTGATCGAACCACGAAAGAATTTTTGACGGTACGTTATGTTCATTTGTGGAACCATGGCCACCACGATGAAGAAACATCCGTCTAGGTACAACTCCATCGAGTGATTCCCATAACTGAATAGCGTGCTTTTGCTTAACGTTCCAGTCCGACTGACCATGAATAATAAAAGTCGCTGCTTTAAAATTTTTTACAAGTGGTAGGTAATTCCGATCTTGCCAAAATTTAGTGAAGTCACCGTTTTCTCTTCCCATATTTTGCGAGATGAATTGCATTTCTTTTAAACATGTTCCCGGTCTCATTACGTAGGCTCCGAGAACGTCTGCGTCCTCACCGATGTACCCACCTGGGTTAACGACCAGTCCGTTAGATCGGTAGTAATCGTACCAGTTACTTATTGCTGCTATTGGTACAATTGCCATAAGTCCCTCGACACCTGTTGCTGCGACCATGATAGGCAAAGTCCCGTTATACGATGAACCAGTCATCGCAACTTTACCATTTGACCAGTCCGCTTTTATTTCGTGACCCTCAAGAGAAAAACCTCTTGCTTTACCATTTAACCAATCAATTACAGCTTTGGCGGCCAGGGTCTCGGACATATCTCCTACAGTGGGGCAACCCGTTGATTTACCTGTCCCTAAACTGTGTGCATTGATGTAAGCATATTTGTCAGGATTTTGCTTGAAAAGACTTCGATCATCCATAGCTTTTCTATACTGATTAGATCTTCTCTTTAAAGCTTCGTCTTGCGGGAGATAATCAGAATCAACAGGGTGATTAGGGATTTTATAGCTTCCACCAAGGGTATATGGCGAAATTTTATAAATCGATGAGAGTTTTTTAGTCGTATTCGGTCTTGTAACTGAAACAAAAATTCGGTCTAATTTTCCATCATTGTCTGTATCAGTTGGTGATTCAATAAATATGTCTTCGGCGAAAGTAGAGGTAATAAGAAAGATTATGCTAATTAATGTAAATAGTGTCTTCATTCGTTTGTTTATTCCTTGAATTTGAAATTTTTTACTATCACAAGAAATTTGATAAGTACCAAATAAAATCATTCTGCGAACTCTAGAAATTCAAAACTGAGGATGAATACATGAGATGGAAGGAACACAAAAATGTATTCCTGCGTTAAGGAATTTTATGAGTTAAAGTTTTACGCTAAACTGTGCTTTCTTTGGATTAACTGAACGCACGTAGATCACTTTGGTGTTTTGAATGATGTTATCGTCACTTCCAAAAGTATCTTGTACGACTGTAATTTGCACTTGACCTGCCTTATTCGTTACACTTTTTACCGTTCTTACATTGTCAAGTGATAAACTGTGAGCGTCTTCAGTAGGATCATCAGTCACTGCAACGAGCGTGAGTTGCATACCATTCATGGCCGGATCCCAAGCACAGCGACCTAGGATGTTTGCATAGACATAGCCATTCATCTGAACCTGCTTGTGGAAACAAATATCAGATCCTTCATTGTTTTTTTCTGCGGTGACAATATTTTGCGCAAAGCTTGAAAGTGAGAGTGCAAAAACGAGAGCCGTAAAAAGGTATTTCATGAAATCTCCTATTAGGTTATTTACATTGAAGGTCTGCAATTTTATCTTCAGCTGGTTCCGCGATCGTCACAGAAGTTGGTTCCCTATCACCGCAAGTAAATGTAATCATAGCACTTCCTTTGAAGGCGGTCGGTTGAGCACCTGGGAAAACATAACTGTGTTTAAATTTGTAAGAACATCTCATTTTGTTTTGGCAAAAATTTAGAACTTGCTTTGTGACATCTTGGTCACCGTATGTCGCTTTTTTGATCTTGATACTGGTATCTTTAAAAGCTGGATGAAACTTTAGAAAAGAGCCCGTTGCAAAAACATTAGCTTCTTTTAGTTCATTTTCTAAGTAAGTAAGTCCGGCGGCAGAAATTTGTATTTTGTCAAACTGGTCGATGATCCCCGTGGGCGTTGGACAGTCTCCAGTTTGAGGACAAATTGTGACAATTCCAAAAATTGGGATGAGATATTTTCTGACTTCTGAGTTCGGCGTATCAATGAGTGTTTTTGTTTCATTATTCAATGTTGTTAATAAGATATAGGTCGTATCATCTTGTTTCATTTTGATCGAAAGAATATTCATCGATCTTTTATAAAGAGAAATGAATGACTTAGATTCAAAAAAACCCATTGTGATGAACTCGTCAGTATCGTTTTCGTGGTGAACCCAGCTACCATATTTATTTTTATTCCAGTAATTCAAATCGATGCTTCTGAGTTCTGACTGATTGACTGATACAAGGTATTCTCGAGGATAAATAGAAGTCATACGATAGTTACTTGTTGCAAATATGATCTCTCCACGGCCCATTAAAACATCAACAGGTTTTTGTATGGGATAAAAATGCGGCTGATTGAAATAGTCAACGTTCGTCCTTGATTGGTAATCAAGGTATCTTTCAGGAATAACATTGTTCTCGAGATGTTTATAAAAAACTTCATTCAGGATATCTGCAGCAACAATATTTGCTTCTCTTACCTTTTCAACGCCATTTAGCTTAGCTATGCATGCTTTTAAACTTGCGAATCTGTTTAAGTCGCCGTAGGCGGTAAAATAATTATTAAGGTCGGTTTCTTGTTTTGTCTTGTTATTATCGATTAGTTGTTGCGCTATTAGGGAGTGAGAAAAAGAACTAAAAAAGGCAGAATTATCGCCCATCACTCCACGCATGAACGTCGAGAGTGAAAGTTCTGATGTCGTCGGATATGCACGGAATAGAGTTCTGTCATTTCGTGGATAAATACCTCTTCTTTCAGGATCAAACTGACTAAAGCTAAAATTGTCTTTTTTTGTTTTAAGGCATTTAGAAGTATAGCTAAAAATCTTGTTGGTTGGTTGAGACTGGGCCTTTGTTTCTGTTGTTAGGACAAAGTAAGAGCACAATGTGATGAGAGTATAAAGTATGTTTTTCATCGTAAAAGACTCTCATACTATGGATAACTCTCAAGAGACCCTATAAATATTTCTCAGTTATTAGAGATCATTTAAGTGTATTGATTGTAGACAGCTGTCGATTAAAATAACTAAAAATGCTTGCCGCTTTGGCCTAAACATCACTACTGCCTGGCACATAGGTTGCAGGTCTATTTTTTATGAATATTTTTATCCTTCTATTATTTAGCCTGTTATCTGTGAATGCTGATGTCTGTATTTGCCAGTTTCCGAAAGAAGATTCTAAGTTTGGAGCCGGATATCGGGGAGAAATTGGATTTTATAAAATGGGCTGTGCGATTTGGCTAAGGAAAGAAATGGAGTGTAGAAGACAGAAGATCATAGATATTAATACTCCCCTTGGACCATATCTTGATAGAGTTTTAGGTGAGAGTGAAACTCTGAGAATTGGTTATGTAGGACACTGGTCATCGAGTGAAGAGTATATTAATTACTTAAAAGATAATATTGAGCCTCTTGTTCGAGAGAAAAAGATACCTGTCGAGGTCAATAATACAGCTTGTTTGTCGATGGCGGATGCAAACGCTGTTCAATCCTACCTTAGTTCTTTGCAGATTCCGAATGATACTTATATTCGTGTCGAGGGAACACAAACAACAAGTATTGGTATGTGGGATAAAGTATTAATTCATAGGCGAAAAGCTGATCTTATAGCAATTGCAGACTCACGGGATATTTCTCCAACATACCCATCTTGCAAAGAGTTTTTTAATCGGAATTGTACCATGTTTCAGGAAAATGAAACTGGGTTTTGTGAAGATGAAACAAAAATTTTACGTAAGTTAATCTGTCATAAAAAAATAAAAGTTAATAAAGACGGATCTTTAAAGATCAAGAAGACTAGGAAATGGCTTTTTGAAGACGAAGTAAAGAAAATGAAAGAACTCTAATTGCCCATGCCGATAGTTCAATTGAAAGCTACATAATCCTTAGGTTGGTGATGCCAATATTTTATTCTTATGTCTGTAAATTACACTCATCAAAAATCCTATTTATATAAGTATTGATGACTAAATTTTTACACGAAGTATAAAATGGTCGATTTTTTAGACAGTCGTTCAAGACATAACCTTGATATTTGATTTATTTGTGTCCAGATGGGTATGAGATTTGCAGCTAGATTTGCATGAATATGAAATACCTCTTTAGTTTTTTGATTTTCTTTAATCTTTTTCAGTCCGTTTGGAGTAATACCAAAAATGATCCTCATGCCCCAATTACTCATTGTTATCATTGGCTAGATCAGGCCTCAAAGAACTTTCTAAGTTTTAAGTACACTTATGCTAAATCAAATGGCGATGAATTGGCATTTTTTACGACTGGAGGAAATGGTGCAGCTGCGGGGCCTGGTTTGTATTGTGGGAAAACTCCCGCAGACAGCTACAGCTACGGAGATCGTGTGATTAGAGTAAATTTTGTAGAAGATGTAGTTCTGTGGGATTCGCTCGCGAATATTAAGTATTGTGGTAATAAAGGTGAAACTAGTCAAAATTCTGAAGTCTGCGCTAAGAAGACCTGGGATGTGAAGTTTTATAGCGGTGGAGGAATTGGAAATACTGCTTGGTATGTAATTCAAAATCCTATGGCAATTGATAACTGGAGTGCAAACAATGATATCCTTGAAGAAGACCTAAAGCTTAATGCGACAATGAACAGTAGTGAGTTTAAAAGTCATGTTAGTAAGACTCTAAGTCTCATGTACCAGGAAAGAAGTATTCTTGGTAAACAGACTTTTAATAATCGGAATGCAAGATTTTCAATCATTAATATAATTCTTAAAGACCCTGCAAAACTGGATTCTATTCCTCCTCTCAATATTGTGACTCGTGTATCTACTGACACTTCGAACCTTTTGAGTGAGGTAGAGAAGATAGATCTCTATAAAAAGTTTATACGTAGATCTTTAGGGTCGAATGATACCGAGTATTCTGAGTTGTTAGCGCTTTCTGAACAAAATAAGGTTATTAAAAATATTCTTGTGGATGCTGTAGCTGATTCTTTACAAGATATGGAAAAGCAAAATCCTGTCATTTTGCTTGGAGTGATAGCAAGCAATTCAAAACGTTTTAGCAATTTCCCGGATGCGGACTATCAGAAATTAGTTTCAAAAATTTTTGCAAGTAAAGATCTGCTTGCTCAGCTTGCGAAGTCGAATGTTGTTTTGGATAGTAAGGTGCAAGCGATTGGATTAGAAAATTTGAGAATTATCATGAACAATCCCAGCGAGCAGAAGAGTTCCCAAGTCATGGCGATTCCTACTGTCATGAAACTATTCGCAAATCCGAATGATCTGGAAAGAATTCGAAAGGATTGGAAGAGCTCCTTTTTCTTAAACAGTAGGGGTGTGTTTGGCATTGGAGTTGGAAGTGAGGAGTTATTTTTCAAAGATAGTAGTCTGAATCTAAATGATCAGTGCCAGATGGCCATTTCACTTTCAGATCCTCGTATCGGTGACAATATAAGTTTGATCTTCAAAGAACAAAAAATTGCGCTTGCCACTTTTGATCCGTTGAATCTCGCTGCAGTTTGTAAAAATGTTGATAAGATGATTAAGATTGTTAAAGATAAGAAATTTGTAGATTCAAATAACAAGATATATTTTCTTGTTGGAAGAGCTGAGGCTTTTCCTTTTATGTTTGTTGCAGAATTCTCTGATGACTTAGATGGACAATGTGCTGAATTCCATACTTCGAGTCTTGCAAATACCAAGGTTGATGACATCTATGTTAGCCTAAACGGTCAGCCTGAAAAGTCCGTGCGCAACTCAAGTTCTTATTGGATAACAAAAAATGAGGTATGTGGGACAATCGTCTCAATGATAGGTCAGACGCTGATCAGTCGAGAAGAAGCAGATCGAAGAAATAAGCTTATAAAATTCAATGAGATCGGTCTAAGTAAAAAAAGCGCAAACTTGAAAGGTTTTCTAATTGAAGGAAGTATTGAGCATTATAATTTCTCACTTTATGGACTTGAAGCTGATGAGATTTATCTGTCTTGTATAGACTTGGTAAAGCTTCTGGGTACCCCAAGGGTAGATGATATCTCTTGGAGAATTGATGGCAAGAACGAACAAAAACTCCGAAATAGCAGCGCCTACTGGACAACCGATGCTCAGATTTGTAATGCTCTTTGTGAAAGTGTTAAGTCTGTTGTTCCGACTAAGAAATCTCTTGAACGCGCAGAACTTTTAGCTAGATGGGAAGCTGTAAGAGTTGAAAAAAATCCTCCCTACCAAATTAGAGGAAGCATTCAGGGAGCAGATTTCATTTTCTTCGGGCAAAATAGAGATGAAATTATAAATCAGTGTAAAGAATTTTATCCATATTTAGGTAGCACAAACATCGATTCAGTGAAGTTTAGTGTCAATTCATCGCCGCAAAAAAATCATACTAATAGTAGATCTTACTGGAAGACTGCAGATGAGTTTTGTAGTAGCTTTGGCCTTGTCATAAACGATTCGGTACCTTCTGTCGAAGATCTGATTCTTTTAGGGAAAAGAAATGAGATCAACGAGGCTGCAGATAAGAGTCTCCAAAGCTTAGTGCCCGGAGGTTTTAGTGTCAAAGGCAGTATCGAAGAGTTCAACTATCATTTCTTTGGAAAAAATTCTGATGAAATAAAATCTCAGTGCATAAGTTTCTTCTCCTATATTCCAAGTAAAACAAAGTTTGACGATATGACTTTTGCTATAAACGGTCAGCCGGTGAAAGTGCTCAAAAATTCTCAGGGCTACTGGAACACGGCGAGCCTTGCCTGTAGTTTTCTCGTCTCATCATTGACACCGTATATTCCAGCCGTTAGTAAAATGACAATTTATCTTGAAACTTTGGCGCAAGAAAAAGCAAATTTTTCTCATCCAGGACATCGTTACAAATTGTCTGGCTCAATAGGAAATTATTCTTTCTATCTTTATGGCGAAAACTTCGAAGATATGGCCAAAAAATGTAATGTCTTCGCACAGTCTTTACCAAGTGATGATGACGTTACAGATTTTAAATTGAAAATGAATGAGGAAAGTCTAAAGACTGTAAGATTCATTGGTAAAATGACTCAAGTCTGCACTCCTTTAATAGATGAAGTCGAGTTTGATATCTTATCGCAAGAGGAGATTGAGTTTCAATCTGACTATCAATATTATTTCGCGAATTTTAAAAATTCTCAAGCACCCTTTAAAGGCAAAGTCAAAATCGGGAGGAGAATTTTTTATTTTCATGGAAAAGATGTGAAAGAAATTAAGAATCAGTGTATTGAGTTCTTTCCTGAATTAAAAATAGTTTCGGTTAGTGCAGTAAAGTTTCAATTGAATAATAAGGAACCAAAAAGAATTGAGTTTAAATCACCTTTATCAAAAGATTCAAAATTTTGTAAGGAATTGACCAATAACTTAAAACCAGAGATGGTTTTATAGAATAGGGTTGTGTGACTTAGACATCCTCTGGATTTAATACTCTCGATTTTCGTTTCGGCTCAACTAGCGGAGTTGGTTTTGGTAAATTTCCATGAATCAGAGATGAATTAGCATCAATACTTCCGTTTATAAGTTCTAGTTCAAAGCGCGCCTGATCACGGCGCCTGATATCTTCGGTGATTGCGATCACATCTTCTTCGGGTACCAAAATTTCACGTAATGCTTGTTCGCCAAAACGAATGGCCGATTCAAATGTTTCTCTGACTTGAAAATCAACTCCGGCCAGTGCAAGCTCGCGCGCATGAACACGATCATAGGATCGTGCAAGGACTTTTGCTTGTGGAAACTCACTCTTGATGAGTTCAACAATTTTACTTGCGATTTTGGGTTCATCAACACAGACGGCAATAAAGCAGGCTTTCGCCGCTCCAGAAGCATGAAGTACATCGAGACGTGTGCCATCACCATAGTAGATTTGAAATCCAAAGTTTCGAGCGTTTCGAATACGTTCTGCATCTGAATCAATAATTGTCACACTCACATCACGAGCGAGTAGCAGTTGACTCACGACTTGTCCAAACCGGCCAAAACCTACAAGAAGCGCGCAACCTTCAAGATTATGCGCTTTATCTACTCCTTCCAAAGACTGTGTAGGCTGCGGAAGAATTTTGCTAACCAAAACTAGTACCATTGGGGTTAGGGCCATGGATAGTACAACGATTGCTGTCATGTTCGCGTTCACTTCAGCTGTGATCACTCCTGCGTGAGTCGCTGCTGCGTAGAGGACAAAAGCAAACTCTCCACCTTGTGCCATGAGCGTTGCTCGGTCTAGAGCTTCGCGGTGATGACTCCCTAAGAGTCTAGCGACAGTGTAAATACAAGTGGCCTTACCAAACATCATAGCAAAAACACCGGCGATAATCAGTCCGAGGTTCGCACTCACAACATCGATGTTAAGGGACATTCCAACGCCGATAAAAAAAAGTCCTAATAGGATCCCACGAAAAGGTTCAATGTCAGCTTCGATTTGATGACGAAAAGAAGACTCTGCTAGCAGTACACCGGCAAGGAAAGCACCCATTGCGGCGGAGAGACCACTAACTTGCATTAAGAGTGCCGAACCGAGAACCACGAGAAGTGCTGCAGCTGTTAGAACTTCTCTGGCCCGTGCATTCGCAAGAATTCGAAAGAGAGGATTAAGTAACCAAACACCGGCAGCAACAACAGCAGCAATGGCCGCGATGGCCATCATGAGTTGATTCCACTGCACCCCACTAGACGTGTTTAAGGGAGAAAGAAACGCTACGATTGCAAGAAGTGGAACGATTAGAAGATCTTCAAACAAAAGAATCGAAACCATTCTTTGTCCATGCGGAAGTCCCATTTCTCCACGCTCATTTAGAATTTGGAAAACGATTGCTGTAGAAGTTAGAACAAATCCCATTCCGCTAATGAAAGAAACGACTGGTGGGAAACCAAAGAACATTCCAATAAGCGTAAGCGAGGAGGTACAGACGATGATCTGAACAGTTCCTAGGCCAAATATATCTTTTCTCATTCCCCAAAGATGAGATGGGCGCATTTCAAGACCAATTACAAAAAGAAACATCACGACCCCGAGTTCCGCCACATGTAAAATGGCATTGGGGTCATTAAAGAGTTTTAGCCCGAAGGGGCCAATGACTAAACCTGCTGCCAAGTAACCTAATACAGAACCAAGTCCGATTTTTTTGAAAATTGGAACTGCTACGACCGCAGACCCAAGAAGAGTAACAAGTTTCAAAAGTTCGTGTGAGTTATTTTCCATTGACATGGATGAAATAGTAGCAACAGAGACTGCTTATCGCAATAAAATAGGGGAGGACAAATGCTGTGCCGAGTGTTCTATGAACCTAATTTCGTTGTCATGAGTTTTCTTACATAATCAATATGTGATCTTAGCATGTAAAATTGATGTGCTAAGATCGCCTTAACTTTCATTCGCTGAACATCTCTTTCAATAGCTTCGAAATCAGAATAAAGTTCACGTAGTTTTTCAATATTGTTTTCATGCATGAATCTCTCTTCAATTTTACGAAGAGCACGGTAGCGACGTCTAAGACGTAAATGACCGGTCCAGCGAAGTATTGCCGGTATACTCCGAATGGCAGGAACGAGCACAATCAGCATCGGGACAAAAACAACGAGGAACCGATTGACTAGACTAGCAAGCCAAAAAGGAAGATAGCGGTAAAGAAAACTTTTTCCCGATTTATAAAAACGATCAGCATCGTCACTAAGTCTTATCTTGTTTTCTACGGCAGTAGGGAATTCCGCTTTTTTCTTAAAAATGCCGGCGGCTCCATGGATTTCCATTGCTGCATCTAAAATCATATCAGAGAG
>JACCDH010797103.1_pt1 | contig 11744 bp, 6 predicted proteins | sample 7442481 | NCBI WGS metagenome assembly JACCDH01 (sample SAMN15323433, study PRJNA562643) | freshwater metagenome | isolation source: river surface water | place: USA:Blue River Watershed | collected 2017-08-15 | reverse complement strand
GGATGTTGCCGACAGCGTCGACGGTGGCGACACAGCCGCTTTCGATCAGGGTGGTGGAATCCATTTCCACCACGATCGCCGGGCCGGGGATCACATCCCCCTGCCGCAGTTTGGACCGGTCATAGATTACGGCCGCCTGTTCGCGCCCATCCATCCACAGCGTGTGGTCGCGCATCTTGGCGGCGATCGGGTTGCCATCGCCCTTGGGCAATTCGGCGGCCGGCAGGTCCAGCGCCTTGCCCAGCGCGACGGCGCGCAGGTTCACGATTTCGTGGGGCGTATCCATGTTGAAGGTGAAGAGCCGGTGATGCTCTTCATCAAAGCGCTTGAGGATACCGGCGATCCCGTCAGCCCGCAGGACTTCGGGTGAAATCGTCAGCGGCACTTCAAAGGCCTGGCCGGCGTAGCGCACGTCCACTTCGAACTCGCTGATAATGTCAGCCTCAGGAACCCCGTCGGACAGCAGTTCGGCACGGGTCTGTGCGGCCATCTCATCCAGGATCGCGATCAGCTCATCAGCCTGGGTGGTGGTGGCAAGCCGCGAGAAGGAGCGGGCGGTTTCGGTCCGCATCCGGGTGGTGGCATCACCCAGCGCGCAGAGCACGCCCGGCGAAACCGGCGAGACAGCCGGCCAGGAACCCATCAAGCGGGCCACCGCGTTAACGTGGAGCGGGCCAGCGCCGCCACAGCCCATCAGCGCGAAGTGCCGCGGGTCATAGCCCTGCTGGACCGAGATCATGCGGAGCGCGCCAAACATGTTCTCGTTGACGATATCGATGATCCCGCGCGCCGCGGCCATCAGATCGATCCCCAGCGCATCGGCAATGGTCTGGACTGCCTTTTTGGCGCCTTCGCGGTCCAGCTTGAACGCGCCGCCAAGGAGGTTTTCGGGCAGATAGCCGAGCACCACGTTGGCATCGGTGACGGTCGGCAGTTCGCCGCCCTTGCCATAGGCCACGGGCCCCGGGACTGCGCCAGCCGACTGCGGGCCGACGCGCAGCGCCTTGGTCAATTCCGGCACATAGGCGATCGAACCGCCGCCTGCGCCAACCGTCTTCACGTCCAGCGCCGAGGCGCGGACCGAGAGGTGGCCGACTTCGGTGGTGCGCTGGCGGCGCGGTTCAAGATTTTCGATCAGCGCCACGTCGGTGCTGGTGCCGCCAACGTCAAGCGTCAGGATGTTGCGGATCCCGGCGTTCTTGCCGACCCACAATGCACCGGTCACCCCGCCGGCCGGGCCAGACATAAGGATGTTGACCGGGTGCTCTTCGGCCTTCTGGGCCGACATCAGCCCGCCATCGGAGCGGAGTAGCGAGAGCTTTCCGGCCATTCCCGCATCGGCGAGGCGGGTGCGCAGGTTGGACACATACTTGCCCACGACCGGGCGGACGGCGGCATTGGCCACTGTGGTCAGGGTGCGCTCATATTCCTGCATTTCAGGCAGAACTTCGTGGCTGAGCGAAACCGGCACGCCGGGCATGACTTCGGCGGCGATCTTGCCGACCACCGCTTCGTGCGAACCGTTTACATAGGCGTTGATCAGGCTGACGGTGATGGCTTCGACACCCTGGGACTTGAGCAGGCCAAGCTGGGTGCGGACATCATTCTCGTCGAGCGGGCGGACTTCATTGCCCTGGGCGTCGATGCGGCCCTTGATCGTGACCGTATCTTCCAGCCGGGCGAGCGGGGTGGGCTTGGGCCAGATGATCCATGCTGCAAGTCCGCCCGGAACAAACGAGCGGGCGATCTGCATGATGTGGCGATAGCCTTCGGTCGTCACCAGGCCGACCTTCGATCCCTTGCCCTCAAGCACGGCATTGGTCGCCACGGTGGTGCCGTGCAGGAAGTATTCGATCGCGTCCGGCTTGATCCCGGCTGCGGCGCAAATCGCCGTCACGCCATTAAGGATACCTTCCGAACTGTCATGCGGGGTGGACGGCGTCTTGTGCCGCCAGAAGGCCCCCGAATCGACATTGAACAAGAGGAGGTCGGTAAACGTCCCGCCGACATCCACACCCAGGCGATAACCCATGCGATCCTACTCCCCAGTCAAAACTGATTAATCTGCTACTTTCGGGAAAACGGGGGCCTGCGCCACCATTCCCGGCAATTTTCGTTCCATTACCCCGGCCAGCCAGTGGCTCGCCTCGATCATCCGGCCCAGGTCCATGCCGGTGGCAATCCCGCCGCGCTCCAGCATGTAGACCACGTCCTCGCTTGGCACGTTGCCGGCCGCACCTGGCGCAAAGGGGCATCCGCCCAAGCCGCCAAGCGCGCCATCCACCACTGTTGCCCCGGCGGCGACCGCTGCCCAGACATTGGCGAGACCCGTATTACGCGTGTTGTGAAAGTGGACGCGCACCGGCAGCGGGTTGACCGCCTGCCGGACACGTTCGACCAGGCGGGCGACGTGGGCCGGGTTGGCGACACCGATGGTATCGGCAATCGCTACCTCGACCGGTCCGGCCTCTGCCAGCCGCGCGGCCATTTCGACCACGCGGTCCTCGCTCACCTCGCCTTCGAACGGGCAGCCGAACGATGCGCCGATCGTCACCTGCGCGGTGCGTCCATGTTGCTTGGCCAGCGCAACGATGGCCTTGGCCGCTTCAACCGATTCGTCGCTGGTCTGGCCCTGGTTGGCCATGGCAAAGCGATCGGTGGCAACGCAGACCGCACCCAGCTGGTCGATCCGCCCGGTGGCCAGCGCGCGTTCAGCCCCGCGCAAGTTCATCACCAGGCCGATATAGGTCACGTCTGCCCGGTCAGGCAGGCCGGCACAGACATCGTCGGCATCGGCCATCTGCGGTACTTTTTTCGGATTTACGAAGCTTGTCACCTCGATTCGACGTGCGCCGGATGCGATCGCGTGACCGATCAGCGCCAGCTTGTCAGCCGTCGCAATCAGTGACTTCTCGTTCTGTAACCCGTCGCGCGGGCCGACCTCGACGAACTCGATCATGGTGGGGGCGGGGGGCCTGCTCATGGCGTCGCTATGCCATTTTTGTATACAAAACTGCAAGAGGGCTATTCGGCGGCTGTCCGCTGCGCCGTGTAGGCATCGAGATAGGCATAATAGGCGCGGCGGATATGGCCGGCCATGATCGATGCAGCCCAGGCCGGATCCTTGCGGGTGAAGGCGGCGATCAACTCGTCGTGCTCGCGGTGCGATCGCTGAAGGTTCTCATGGTCGTAATTCTGGGCTGTGCGCCAGACGACTGGCTGCTCGATCAGGCGCGTCAGCAGGCTGGCCAGGCGTGACGATCCAGCGGCCGCCAGGATGATTTCGTGGAAGGCGCGATTGTGATCGAGAAAGGCTGGAATGTCTGGCCGATCACCGGCAATCGCAGCCCCGATCAGGCGATTATGGTGCTTGAGCGCTTCGAGCTGGGCAGGGGCAATGCGGGCCGCGGCGCGGCGTGCCGCCTGGGCTTCAAGCATGGAGCGCAGTTCGAATGCATCTTCGATGTCGTCATCTGACCAGTCGGCAACGAAGCTGCGCTGGCTTTCGCTGCGCCGGATCAGCAGATCGGATTCCAGCCGCCGCAGCGCATCGCGTACGGGGGTGCGCGACACTTCGCAGTGCTGCGCCAGCGCCTCCTCGCTGAGCTGCGAGCCGGGCGGCAAATCGCCTGCCAGGATCATTCCCCGAATTACCGTATAGGCGTGGTCGGATGCGCGTGACATGTTCTAACCTGAAAGTCTTGACCTAGGCTATTTGTATACAATAAGCTGTCGGTCTCGCAAGTCGCCCGGGCATGTTAACGGTTTGGATTGGGCGGCGGTGAACAGGGAGTATAAGAACATGCGGATCACGCGCCTGCTGCTTTCGGCCTCGGCCGCCGGTCTTGCCCTTGGTGCCACCCCGGTCTTTGCGCAGGATAGCGCTGCCGATGGTGTCAACGAGGAAGAGGCCATCATCGTCACCGCCCGCCGCCAGAACGAGCGGCTCCAGGATGTCCCGGCTTCGGTTGCGGTGCTCTCCGCCGCCACGCTGGAGAACACCGGCGCCAAGAATGCCGATGACTTTGCCCAGCTCACCCCCGGCGTGACGATCGTCACCGGCACGGCGGAAGCGGGTGATACCCAGATCAACATTCGCGGCATCAACGGTGCGCGCGACGCGGAAAGCTCGGTCGCCCTGGTGGTCGATGGCATCCTGAAGACCAACACGGCCCAGCTGAACCAGGTTCAGGGCACGCTGCGTCAGGTCGAAATCCTCAAGGGTCCGCAGGGCGCGCTGTACGGCCGCAATGCTGCGGCGGGCGCAATCGTGCTGCAGACGCTGAAGCCCAAGGATGTGCTCGAAGGTGGGGTGAAGGTATCTTACGCCAGCGAGAACACCTGGGACGCTTCGGCATATATTGCCACGCCGCTGGGCGAAACTGCCGGCCTCGTGCTGAGCAGCAGCTTCCAGCATTCGGACGGGTTCTTCCGCAATATCTTTCTCGGCAACAGCAAGACCGTGGATGACAAGGAATCGTTCAACGTCGATGGTCGCCTGATCGTCAAGGCAGGCGACAATACCGAGTTCGACGTCAAGCTGCGCTATGCCGAATTCCATGGTGCATCGCTGCCGTTCAATGCAGCCTTCCACCTGCCGAATTTCGCAGCCGTGAACCCCAAGTTCTACGAGGACGTCGACGCGCACGAGTTCCGTTTCTACAACAACATCCGTGCGACCAACGATCAGAAGAGCTTCGATGGCTCGATCAAGGTTGAGCACAGCTTTGAAACCACCAAGCTGGTGGCCTGGGCGCTGTTCTCTGACATCAAGCAGGATCTGGTCGCCGATGGTACTTCGGCCGACTTTGCCCGCTATATCAGCGCAGCGCAGTCCACGGGCGCCCCAACGGTTAATGCCTGCTTTGCCAGCACCGCTGCCAACAAGGGTTATCCGGTCAACCAGCCGGGCGCGATCGGTTCGATCCCCGTGCCGTTCATCTTTGCTCCGGCCAACGGTTCGACCTTTGGTCCGTACAGCAACACCACTTGCGACGGCATCCAGTACCAGCTGCGTAACCAGCAGGACATCAGTGCCGAAGTCCGACTGGTTTCAACCGGCGATGGCCCGGTTTCCTGGCAGCTCGGCGCCTATTACCTGAACATCGACCGCACGACTGGCGTCAGCCTGGGCGGCGATACCGGGGCAGGGGTGATCAAGAACCTCTACAACGCGCCGAATACCGCCAACCCGACCTCGCTGCTGCTGGCCGACAAGTTCGATACGAACGTTTACGCCGCGTTCGGCTCGCTTGAATACAAGCCGAACGACCAGTTCAAGGCCGGCCTGGCGATGCGCTATGACATCGAGGATCGTGCCTCGAACTCGCTGGTGCCGACGGCGACCGATCCCTTCACTGGCGGTCCGATCAATCCGGGCCAGGCCTTTGGCCCGCTGACCCCGAAGTCCGCATCGTTCAAGCAGCTCCAGCCCAAGATCACCTTGAGCTATACCCCGACGAGCGAGCTGAACATCTATGCCAACTGGGGCATCGGCTTCAAATCGGGCGGGTTCAACAACCAGGGCTCGTCGGCGATCATCAACGCCAACTTCAACAACGGCGTGACCCCGGGCACGATCAACGCCAACGTCCGGATCAACGATCAGTACCGCAAGGAAAAGTCGAGCGCGTTTGAAGCCGGGGTCAAGGGTACCCTGTTTTACAACCGCGTGACCTTTGACCTGGCGGGTTACTACACCCGCATCAGCGACATGCAGTTCTTCGAATTCTTCGTCGGCAGCTTTGGCCTGCTGCGCGTGGTTTCGAATATCGATACCGTCGATGTGAAGGGCGCAGAACTGAACCTGACCGCCAAGGTGGTTGACGGGTTCAAACTGTTCGGCTCGGTCAACGTGACGGACAGCGAGATCAAGAAGAACACGTCGCGGACCTATACCGTTGGCAACAAGTCGCCCTACACGGCGGACTGGACTGTCAACGTTGGGGCAGACCTTAAGGTTCCGGTTTCGGACAGCCTGCGGATCACCGGACGCGCGGATTACCGCCTGACCGGTCCGACCTGGTTCCACACCGTGCAGGATCAGGAACGTCCGACCCTGTTCAGCGGTTTGCTGCCGATTTCGGCGCTGGCGCTGCCGGCAGTCGTTGGCAATGCCCGCTACAATGTCGCCAAGCGTGACTCGTTCGGCGTATTCAATGCCCGCCTCGGGATTGAAACCGATCGTTACCACCTGGTCGCCTTTGCGGAGAACCTGTTCAACAAGAAGTACATCGCCGAAGCGATCCCCGCGATCGAATTTGGTGGTTCGTTCATCTCGCCGGCCGGGCGTCGCCTGATTGGCGTGGAAGCTGGCGCCAAGTTCTAGTCCAGCGATCAAGCTCAAATCGACAGGGCCGGTGGCGCAAGCCATCGGCCCTTTTCGTGTCCGCCTAAGGTAGAAATGCCGGGTTGCAAATTGAAACCTAAATCGGCATAGGCGCTAAAATGCAAAGCCTTGTCCGCCTTACCGCCATCACACTGATCCCGCTGCTGGCCGCCTGTGGCGATGCCCAGCCTGCGCCCAAAGCCAATCCGTTGCAGATCAGCACGATCACGGTTGGGCAGGAGGCTCCGCCCCAGGCAATCGAAGCCGCCGGAACCGCCGCGCTGCGCCGGGAGATCCCGCTTGGCTTCACCACTCCGGGGCAGATCGCACGGATCACCGTGCAGGAAGGCGATCTGGTCCGGCGCGGACAGGTGCTGGCCACGCTTGATATGACCAGCGTCGATGCATCGCTGGAAGCAGCCGATGCAGAGCGGGACCGGGCCGGGGCAGAACTCAACCGGCTCAAGCAGCTCTATGCGCAGGGCTGGATCACCAAATCCCGCCTTGAAGGCGCCGAGGCAGCCGCCCGCAGCGCCAGCGCGAACGTGGCAGCGCGGCGCTTTTCCTTGCAGACCGCCCGGGTGGTCGCGCCCGCAGACGGGACCGTGCTGAGCCGCACGGCAGAGCCGGGCCAGATCATCGATGCCGGGATGCCGGTGGTCACCCTTGGCGATGCCAGCAGCGGGTTTGTCCTGCGGGTGCTGCTGGCGGATCGCGATGCGGTTCGGATTCGTGCGGGTGTGCCGGCCGAAGTCCGGTTCGATGCCCTGCCCGGAACTGTGCTGTCAGGTTCGGTGATTGAAGTGGGTGGCCGTTCGGACCGCGGGACCGGTGCTTTCGTGGCGGAGATTGCCTTGCCGGCCGATCCCCGCCTGCGTTCGGGCCTGGTGGGGCGGGCGGCAATCGCCGCGCCGGCCGCCGCCGTTTCAAGCCGACTGGTCATCCCGCCGACTGCGATCTTTGCGATCCGCGCGGAAGAAGGCTTTGTCTATGTGATTGACGCGCAAAAGCGGGCCAAGGCGCGCCGCATTGCTCTGGGGCCGCTTTCGGAAACGGGGATCGAGGTGCTTTCCGGCCTCAATCGCGGCGATGTGATTGCCGTTTCGGGCCTTGACCGGATGCGCGATGGCGCGGTGGTTGCCCCCGTGGGTGCCAAGCGCTGATGGGCTTCGTGGCAACCGCCGTTCGCCGCTGGCAGATCACGCTGGTGGCGTTCCTGCTGCGTGCGATGCTGGGCTTCAATGCCTTTCGCGCCATCCCGCGCGCGGTCGATCCCTATTTCCCCATCCCCCTGACGGTTGTGATCGTGACCTTGCCGGGCGCCGACGCGGCCGAGATGGAAGAAACCGTGGCGAAGCCGCTCGAGCGGGTGCTGCAAGGCCTTGATAATGTTCGCGACATTACCTCTCGGTCCAGTGACGGCCTGACCAGTATTTCGATCTGGTTCGATTACGGAACCGATGCAGAGCAGGCCTATGATCGCAGCGTCCGCGATGTAAATGCCCTGCGTCCGCAATTGCCGAACGGCATCCAGCGGCTGGAGGTGCGCCGCCCGCGCACGACCGAGGCCGCCATCTCCCAGATCGCCTTGGTCAGTGAAACGGCCTCGTGGCGGCGAATGGAGAAATACTCTGAGGACTTGCGTGACCGGCTCGCGGCAATCGACGGGGTCCGCAATACCGAACTTTACGGCCTGCCTGCACCCGAAGTGCGGATTGCGCTCGATCCTGCGCGGCTGGCCGAGCGACGGCTGCCACCAAGCCTCGTCGCAAGTGCGATTGCGCAAGGCGGGCTGGATGTGCCGGCCGGAGCGGTCAACGCCGGCAACCGCCGCTTCAATGTCCAGTCGGGCGGGGCCTATCGCAGTCTTGAGGCGATCCGCGCGATCCCGTTGCGGGGCGGTGACGGCCAACTGATGACGGTTGGCGATGTTGCCAGTGTTGAATGGGCCGAGGCCGAACGCCTGCATATCACCCGGCTCAATGGCCAGCGGGCGGTCTTCATTGGCGTGCGCAAGAAGGACATGACCGATACGCTGGTCCTGCGCGACCGGCTGAAAGTGGTGAAAGACCAGTTCCAGCAGGAACTGCCGCCAGACATCAAGCTGGTGCCGGTGTTCGACCAGAGCAACGATATCGAGCGCAAGCTGAACCAGCTGGCCAAGGACTTTGGCATCGCCCTGCTGCTGGTGCTGGTTACCCTGCTGCCGCTGGGGCCGCGCGCCTCGCTGGTGGTGATGCTTTCGATCCCGACTTCGCTGGCGATTGGCCTGACGGGCCTTAACATCCTTGGCTATTCGCTGAACCAGTTGACCGTATCGGGCTTCATCGTCGCGCTGGGCTTGCTGGTCGACGATTCCATTGTGGTGACCGAGAATATCGAGCGCCACATCCGCATGGGCAAGAACCGCGTCACCGCTGCGATTGAGGGGACCAAGGAAATCACCCTGGCGGTGATGGGATCGACCGGGGTGTTGATCTTCGCCTTCCTGCCGCTGGCGAACCTTCCCGAAACGGCGGGCGATTTTACCCGCAGCCTGCCGATGGCCGTCTTGCTGACGGTTGCCGCATCGCTGCTGGTTTCGATGAGCCTGGTGCCATTTGCCGCCAGTCGCATCCTGTCGGCGCATGAGACGCATCAAGGCAATCGCTTCCTGCGCTGGGTGACCGAGCGGATCGAGCATTGGTACCGGCCGGCATTGCACTGGAGCCTGGCCAACCCGCACAAGACCGTGTGGGGGGCGATGGCGGCCTGCGTCATGATGTTCGCCACAATCCCATGGATTGGCTTCAGCCTGTTTCCAAAGGCCGACGTGCCTTATTTCCTGGTGCGGATCGAAGCGCCTGAGGGATCAAGCCTGATGACTGCCGACAAGGCCGTGCGCGAAGTGGCGGCGATCATGCAGCAGAAGCCCGAAGTGCAGGACGTGATGGAGAACACCGGGCGTTCCAACCCGCAGATCTATTACAACGCCTTGCCGCGTGAAGCCGACACCCGCTTTGGCGAGCTTTTCGTGACGCTCAAGGAATTTTCGCCCGGCGAGACGCCGGCCTTGGTGGAAAAGCTGCGGCAGGAACTGTCGCGCTATCCATCCGCGCGCGTGACGGTGGAGCAGTTTGAACAGGGCCCGCCGATCGATGCGCCGATTGCCATCCGGGTCAGCGGCCCGGAACTGGGCGAGCTGAAGCGGCTGTCGGCCCAATTCGCCGATACCCTGCGCCAGACGCCGGGCACGCGTGACGTGGTTGATCCGCTGGCGATTGATCGGATTGATCTGAACATGGCGGTTGATCCCGCCAAGGCCGGCTTGCTGAATGTCGCGCCCGATGCGGTCCGGCGCACGCTGCGCCTGGCGATTTCGGGTGAGCGGGCCAGCAGCCTGCGCGATGCCGAAGGTGATTCCTATCCGGTGGTGGTGCGCCTGCCGTTTGAACGGGAAGTTCCGGCTGCCGTGCTGGACCAGGTCTATGTCAGTTCGCTGTCAGGCGCGTCGATCCCGCTTTCGCAGCTGACCACGCCCAAGCTGGAAGCCGGGCCGGCAACAATCAACCGCTTCAAGCTGCAGCGATTGGTGACGATTACGTCCTTCGTGAAGGATGGCTTCCTGGCATCCAAGGTTAACGCCGATGCGCTTGAGCGGGTGCGCAAACTGCCGCTGCCACCGGGCTATTCGATCAGCGTTGGCGGCCAGGCCGAGGTTTCGGCCCGCAACAACAATGGTGTCGGCGGCATTGCCATGCTGGCGGTATTCGGAATTCTCTGCGTACTGGTGCTGGAATTTGGCCGCTTCCGCGAAGTCACCGTGGTGGCCGGAGTGGTGCCGCTGGGGCTGTTTGGCGGGCTGTGGGCCCTGATCTTCACCGGCAATTCGCTATCGTACCTGGCGATCATCGGGTTCATTGCCCTGATCGGGATCGAGATCAAGAATTCGATCCTGCTGGTCGATTTCACCACCCAGCTGCGCCAGCAGGGGATGGAATTGATGGAAGCGATCGAACGGGCCGGCGAGATCCGCTTCCTGCCGGTACTGCTGACTTCGGTCACCGCGATCGGCGGCCTCCTGCCGCTCGCCCTGTCAGGCTCACCGCTCTATGCGCCGCTGGCCTGGGTGATTATCGGCGGACTGGTTTCCTCGACACTGCTCAGCCGGATCGTTATCCCGGCGATGTACCTGTTGCTGGTCCGCGGAGCGCCGCCGCCAGAGGCCTGAGCCGGACCCGAAGGAGAGTGATACCGACATGACCCTGCGGCTTGCTATTGGCGATCATGTCGCCCGCCTGTTCATTGATCGGCCCGACAAGCGTAACGCCTTTGACCAGCAGATGTGGGAGCGCCTGCCCGAACTGGTCCGGCAGGCGATGATCGATCCCGCAGTGCGGGTCCTGACAATCGAATCCGCCCAGCCTGGCGTCTTTTGTGCCGGGGCGGATATTGCCGAATTGTTGTCCAACAAGGACGATGCAGCCTGGCTTGCCGCCAACCAGGCGGCCATCAATCGCGCGCAGTATGAGCTTGCACGCGCCGAAAAGCCGGTGATCGCCTATGTCGACGGGGACTGTATCGGCGGAGGCTGCGGGATCGCGCTGGCAGCGGACATTCGCGTCGCCACACCACGTGCGCGGCTTGGGATCACGCCGGCCAAGCTGGGGCTGGTCTATCCGCTGCACGACACCAAATTGCTGGTCGACCTGGTGGGCCCGGGACAGGCCAGACGGCTGCTTTATACCGGCATGCTGGTCAATGCGCAGGAGGCGCTGCGGATCGGGCTGGTGGATGAAATTGCCGACAGCCCCGGCCATCTGGAGGATCTGATCGCGGCCAATTCGCGGCATTCGACTGCGGCGATGAAACGGTTTGTCCGGCGCGTGCTTGATGGGCAATCGGAAGATGACGCGCAGACGCTGGCGACCTTTGCCGAAGCCTTCAGCGGGCCGGATTTCCTTGAGGGCTCCAGCGCCTTCGTTGCGAAGCGCAAGCCGCAGTTCGGATAGGCTGCGGGGCAGGCCAATTGGCCCACCCCGCCATGCGCCCTTACTTGACGCCCATTTCCTTGAGCAGGTTGGTCGCGCCATCGACCTTTTCCATGACCCACAGCATATAGCGGCTGTCGACATGGATGGTGCGGTTGATCGCCGGGTTGAAGCGCCAGTCGGAAATCACCCCGTCCAGCGTGCCGTCAAAGGCCAGGCCAACCAGCTCGCCCTTGGCGTTGAGCGTGGCTGAGCCGGAATTGCCGCCGGTAATGTCAACCGTGGTCAGGTAATTGACCGGCAGCGTGCCCAGTTCGGGGGCGATGTAGCTGCCATAGTCCTTGGCCTTGACCAGTTCGATCGCCTTGTCCGGGGCATCGAATTCACCCTTGCCGGTGTGCTTGGCGGCCATGCCTTCGGCGGTGGTGAAGGCGCTCCAGGCAACG
>JACCDH010425001.1_pt1 | contig 11744 bp, 11 predicted proteins | sample 7442481 | NCBI WGS metagenome assembly JACCDH01 (sample SAMN15323433, study PRJNA562643) | freshwater metagenome | isolation source: river surface water | place: USA:Blue River Watershed | collected 2017-08-15 | reverse complement strand
TTTGGTTATTAATGCGCAAAGCAATCTGCTCTGCTGAAGGCAAAGTTAAATCCATGGGCTTACTCAAATGATTGGGATTAATGAAAGATGATTTAAGAAAAGTGAGACTGGATGATATTGATTACTTCCTGGGTAGTCGGTGGCTGCCCCTTATCACCCAAGTTATAGATATTTGCAGACCAGTAACCTTCAGTCTTCCAGCGAGGAGAATCACAATACAACTCAATCGTTGGCATGCCGAAAATTGCGGACAAATGGGTCAAGCCTGTATCAACACCGATGGTCATCTTGGCACCAGCCACCAAGCCAAAGGCATCCGCAATTGAAAACGCATTAGGCACAATTGCTTTAGAACCGACTAAGCCAGTCAATGTGTACTGACCTGCCATCTTCTTCGCCAATTGCTGACTGACTTCTTTTTCTTTGTCATTGCCCCACGGCAAGATCACCTGTATACCGTGCCCGATCAGCTCTTTACCAACAGCCACCCAGGCATCATCTGACCAGCGCTTAGATTTACCAGCTGTCGCATGAAAACACATCACGTAGGGTTTGGTTACATCAAAACCCAAATCAACCCGAGTCGACGCAAACCCCAACTTAGCAGCATCCACCAAGGACTGAACATAAGCTTGAGGATAAAACTGAGGAGGTGAAGCTACCCGGTCAGGCACAGATAAATCAAGAGCTGAGGCAGTTACCCAGCGCGAGCGATCAACCGCATGGCAATGAAACGGCACTTGTACTGCATCAGTATAAAAACGGCGGGCCCAAGGCTCATACCCAGAAAACTCGGTTTGATTGGCCAAACCAAACACTGACGCAGTCTTTTTTGGGTTGGCCAAATGAGTCACCCAAGCAGATTTAAGCAAGCCTTGGGTTTCAATGATCAGATCATATGGGGTCGTAGCAATATCTGCTTTGAATGCGATGTATTCTTGAATACTTCGAATAAATTCACCACGCTTCAATGCCTTTTTCCAACGACGGAAAGACAAAGGAATGATTCGATCAATACCTGCAAAGGCAGGGGTTACAGTTGTTTTAAGAGGCTCCAACAAACCCACATAGCCCTCTTCAACTACCCAATCAATTTGAGCATCTGGATACCTGGCACGCAGATCCCAAACCATGGGCAAATTATGCAAAACATCCCCTAAAGAGGACAATTTAACGATCAAAATCTTCATGGGGTCTATTTTCGCTTAATTACCAAACCAAGCAGATTTTTTCAAATTAGCGACTTGAAAAGACTAAAATCAGACGCATGACATATCAGACAACTTCCTCAATTCCAGCATGTCCAATTTGCGCCAAGGAGAACACCTATCCAGACGGTGATAACTTCATTTGCCCTGATTGCATGCATGAATGGTCCTCGAAACTAAAACCTGAAGAAATAGAGGCCGCCAGAGTTTATAAAGATGCACACGGCAATATCCTCAATGACGGGGACACCGTGACTCTTATCAAAGATCTTAGGGTCAAAGGCTCGTCTTTGGTCATCAAAGGCGGCACCAAGATAAAAAATATACGCTTAGTCGATGGTGATCATGACATTGATTGCAAGATAGATGGCCAAAGTATGTTACTTAAATCTGAGTTTATGAAGAAGTCATAAACTCACCTGAGAATAAAGGTTCGCTTGAATGAAATCAGATAAGTTTGTGATTTACTGTAAATCTTATAAGAACGACATTTTAAGAGTGGCGCGTCTTTTGGATAGTATTGCAAAGCACAATAAAGATGCCATCCCAGTTTACATATCGACACCTGCCTCAGATAAAAGTATTTTTGACGAGCAACTGCAGAAATACACCTACACCTGGTTAAGCGATGAAAGTATTACTAGCGCCAATCAACGCCTTGATCAAAAATTACTGGCAAGCACTCGGGGCGGACTAACTCAACAAGTTGTTAAATCTGAGTTTTGGCGAGCAGTTTCATGTGATGCCTATCTGTGCATAGACTCAGACTCTGTTTTCATCAAAGATTTTTATCTCTCCGACTTTATTGCTCCAGACGGAAATCCGTTCACGGTCATGCAGCAATCAAAAGAATTTTTACAGCACGCCATCAATGTTGGCAAAAAAGAAATTACGAATAATTTTTTAGCTGAAAGCCAGCTACTCAAAAAGGAGTTTGATCGATCTGGGCCTGATTATGATTTTGGGCCATCACCCTATCTCTGGTCAGCTAAAGTTTGGGCAGCTCTGGATGAAAAATTTTTGAAGCCAAAAAATGAAACATTGCTGGACTTGGTATTCCGCTGCCCCCCTGAAAATCGATGGTATGGTGAAGCTCTTTTGGCTACCCAAGCCATTCCATTGCACCCTATTGAGAACTTGTTCAAGGTTTATCACTATGAATGGCAAAAGAAAGAAGCTCAACAATTCAAGGAAACACCTGAAGAATTAAAACGTTTGTATTTGGGTGTTATCAGTCAATCTAACTGGGATAGATCTTTAGACCCAAGCTTTGCCAGAAAAAGCTGGGCATCAAGAACTTGGAAGAAAATTCGCTCAACACTGAATCGATAAGATGATGAATGCCCCAAAAACTCCCTGGCTGATTCTCTCCCATGGCTTTAACATGGATGGCAGAGCTGCCAGCCAAACCATCACAGATAAAATTCCATTCTTAATTGAAGAACATGTTCAGCCAATTGTGGTGAGCGCAGTTACTGGGCATCAAGATCAAATGATCACTCATATTCAAGTGCTGCCTTGGGGCGGTGCGGGCTTGAGATTCGACTTAAGACACCTGATTAGAAGACACTTTGGTCAAAAAATAATTTATAAGATTTTGATGGCGCTGATTTCAATTGGCGTTCTTCCATTGATTGCTATTGAAAAACTTTTGCTAGGCCTTCAAAGTCAATGGTCATGGTCTATACCTGCAATGATCAGAAGCATTTGGCTCATTAAAAAATATGATATCAAGTTGGTTTACTCAACAGGTGGCGCATATTCTGCCCACCTTGCTGCCTATTGGTTGAAAAAATTAATGGGCATTCATTGGATTTGTGAAGTTCATGACCCAATGGTTAAACCAGGACACCCTCCAAAGACAAGGGATGAGAAATTTCAAAGTCGCCTTGAAAATAAAATTTGCAAGGACGCGGATTTTATTTGGTGGTTTACTGATGGCGCTCTCAAAAGTGCCAAAGAAAGAAATCCACAGCTAAAGAATAAAGGGGTCGTCATCATTCCAGGGGCTAACCCCCCGATGGTCAAATCTGAATACATGAAAAGAGATAAGCTCATTTTTGCTCACTTTGGGTCTCTTTCTGAAACCAGAAGTCTTTCACAGTTTTTTGATGCATTAGAAGCATTCAATAATCAACACCCTGAGGCACAAGGACAGTTTGAGGTTCATATTTACGGCGCGTCATTAGACAAAGCCAGTAAAAAAGTATTACAAAACTCAAGTATTAAAAGTAACGTGATTGAGCATGGACGACTCGAGTATTCAAAATCGCTGAATCTCTCTGGTAGAGAGCAAGTCGCCATGCGCATGCAAGAGGCCGATTGTTTATTGCTTGCCCATGGACACATACCAGAATGTGCTGAATACATCCCATCCAAACTCTATGAGTACTTTTGGGCACAACGGCCTATTTTTGGCATGACGCATGACAACCCACAAATCAATCAGTTGATTACAGAACGCCAAGGTTATGTCGCTCAATCAACCGATATTCATGCCATAAGCACAACAATCACCCAAATTTATGACGACTGGCGCAGTGGGTCTTTGGCAAAACAACCCACTCAATTAGCGCCAATTGGGGTTGATCAGGCTACCCACCAAATTGTTAAAGAATGTATCGCAAGAGGTTTGATGTGATGCGAAAAAATAGCTATGAAGCCATCATCCTTGGTTATGGTCGATTTGAAGAAACCAGTCAAAAATGCCTGAAGTCATTACTGCCCCAAGCAATCTATGAGGGCATTGACGTTTTGGCGGTGGACAACGGGTCTCCTGACAATGCTGCAGAATTACTGGAGGCATATGCCAGAGAAAACCCCAAAGTAAAAACTCAAATTAACCGGAGTAACCTAGGGTTTGGCGGTGGCATGAATCAAGCCGTCAGCTCATCAAGGGCTGACTGGATCATTCTGGTTAATAGTGACATTATTTTTGCTCAGCATTCCCTCAAAAATCTACTTAACAGCATTGAAAATGCGGCTAGCAATATTGGCTTGATTGCACCGCTGACCAATAACGCCGGCAACGGTCAATGTATCTTTATGCCAGGCAACTCTGCAGAAGAGATCCTAAAAAATGCTGAGAGCATCACTAAATTTCCAAATGGCATAACAACCCTTAGTTACCGTGCAGACTTTTGCTGTGTTGCAATCAAAACTTCAGTTTGGCGAGAACTAGATGGCTTATCACCAGTTTTTGGAAAAGGCTATTACGAAGATTTTGATTTCAGCTTGAGAGCTAAAAAATTAGGCTATCAATGTGCCATCGCCGAAGATTCTTTTGTTTATCACGAGGGAAGCTCAAGCTTTAAAGCCTCAAAAGAACAAAAAGACTTAATTAAAAATAACAAGCACATTTTCTTAAGCAGACATCCAGATGCAAAGCTACCACACAGAAGAATTGGCAACCTAGAAGCAATGATTCAGCTCAAGAAATTAGATACTAAAACACCTTCTTTTTCATGCAGAATGGCACTAGAAAAATTGGACCGTCCAAGAAGTATGACTAAAAAAATCTGGTGGCTAGTTAAAAAATATTTTTATTTAACGGCTTCTAATTCCCAGCGCAAATGAGTTAATCCACCCTTGAAATACTGATAGCGAAATTTTCTCCAAGCTAACTTAAGAGATTTTTTACTTTCATAAACTTCTTCGGGCAATACCCATGAAACATTAATCACACGGAAGTTGCCTTTAAATCCGTAACGACTAGCGTGATTATCTTCGCCACAAAAATAGGAATGAGTATCCTCTGTAAGGATGTTGACATGCGTAGGATCTTGAAACGCCTGTTTTGCAGGATATGCAGGGGTCAAGGCAAAAAATCTGCCGCCAGGCTTAAGCACCCTATGCACCTCACTCATTAATTCAAGAAAAGGGAATCGAACGATCATTGATTGATAATCAATGGCTTGCCTTGGTATATGCTCTAGAAAATCATAAGCGGAAACTGATTCAAAAAAATTAGAATCGAAAGGAATAGGCTCCAACCCCAATTTACATGATTTAACGCCTTGAGCGACAAACCAATTGGATTGGTCTACGCCAAATACCTCTTTGGCATGGTAGGGATTCCGAGGCTTGTCAGCACAACCCATATCTAAATGTCTAGTCAATTACAATACCCTTATGTTGAAGATAAGCCAAAAATTCAAAAGTCCTGAAAATATAGTCGCTGCGCTGATTGTATTGTTAATCCCATTTTGGAACATTCCCCACACTATAGCAATTAGATACTCTATTGCACTGATACTTTTAATTACTATTTTTTACCTTAAGCCAAATTGGAAAGAACTTGGTAAATTTTTGTGGCTTCCTGCAATTTGGGCAGTTTATCTAATAATTTACACCCTTCTTTTGGCTGATAATTTTCAGATAGCGCTCAAAGGATTCAGAAGCGAATGGCTCAAATCGATTCTTTTCATGATCATCGGCCTGGGCGCAGGGCTCACTCTCTCTAAGAGTAAAAATCAAGCTCGTTTATTTTTAGTTTTTGGTTTAGCTAGTTTATTTCCAATCCTCACACACATTGCCCTATTTGCTCATAAAGCAATCACTACCCAAACTATTCCTTTCGGTTACTGGGGGCTTCATGAACATCATGCCGACCTTGGATACACTGGAATTCAAGCCATCACTTTTCTAACTCTTTATTTGGTTTTTTTTACCAAAGGCCTATTGGTTAGATTGCTTCTTGGAATAGGTATCTCTCTCTCAATACTAAGTTCAATCATTGCACGAGGCAGAGCTGGATCTCTCTTTGCCATTCTTTCCTTAATGATGAATGCGGTACTAGCTATCAGGTATGAAACTGCTAGAGAGATTTTTAAATTTAAAAAAATTCTGTTAATTGCAAGTATTGCAATTGTTTCCTCAATGATATTGATCTCAAAAAATGTTGATTCAGATAGATGGCGAGGGGTTACAGAAAGGCTCCATTCAGGATTGCATGGTGATGCACTTCAAATTGTTTGCGATGGTCCTGCGGCACTACATAAATCACTATCTAATCCAAATCTAATTCAGAACGATAAATATAACAAGATTGTTAATGATCTTAATACGGGTGATAGCTATAGAATTACAACGGCCAGGGCTGGGATTCAATTAATTGAAGAATTCCCGATGGGCATGAGTGGTAGCAAAGATGCCTATGCTGCAGCCATTAAAACCAAATGCGAAACACCATCCATAAAAATGGATCACACTCACAATGGTTGGATAGACACAGCCCTATCTATAGGGATACCTGGGGTTATGATTTATTTTGTTTTAATGATATTTTTTGGCTACTTTGGCTGGGCCAACTTTAAGAACCCCAACAAAATAGTGAAGGCTTGGGCAATTGCTCTTTTTTCATTAACCTTTTTATGGTCTCTCAGAGCTTTTTTTGACTCTGTTCAAAGAGATCAAATGTTAGAAATTCAGAGTTTCTTTTTGCCGTTTGCGATGGCCTGCATGATTGGCTTGAAAGCTAATTCAAACGGCCGTAATGATCTTCAAACCTAACAATATCATCCTCACCTAAATAGTTACCCGATTGAACCTCAATCATTTCAAGAGGTTCAATCCCAGGATTTTCTAATCGATGTTTCACTCCAATGGGAATGTAGGTTGATTGATTTTCATTGAGGATTAATACTTGGTCGCCATTTGTCACCTTGGCAAGACCTTTGACCACAATCCAATGCTCAGCACGATGATGATGAAGTTGCAAGCTAAGACTTGCACCCGCCTTCACGGTAATGCGTTTCACTTGGAAACGATCTCCCATATCAATTGAGTCATACCAACCCCATGGTCTTGCTACACGGCGATGTAAAACCGCCTGAGCAGAACCTGACTGCTTGAGAGTTGCCACCACCTCTTTGACTTGCTCAACTTTGTCTGCTGATGCCACCAAAACAGCATCCGGAGTATCAACAATCACCAAATTAGTAGTACCCAAAGCCACGACAGGACGATGAGGGGCATTAATGTATGTATTGGTGGATTCAAAACTCAATCCTTGCCCACTGATGCGATTACCAGCCTCGTCTGCAGGAGATAATGAAGCAATGGCATTCCAGCTCCCCACATCACTCCAAGCCCCTTTAAATGGCACCACGGCCACTTTATCAAAGTGCTCCATCACAGCATAATCAATAGACTCTGATCGACAAGCTAAAAAAGCATCCTTATCTGGACGAACAAAAGAGCCATCTGTTTTGGCAAATGTCATGGATTTTTTGCAATCTTTGAGAATATCCTCGGCATGTTTACTCATGGCATCAATCAAAGTTGAAGCCATGCATAAAAATATTCCCGCATTCCAAAGATAATCGCCAGATAAAAGCATCTCCTGTGCTTTATTCAGAACTGGTTTTTCCACAAATCGAGAAACTGCAAATACATTATTCACCGCATCAACATCTGCACTTAATGATTTACCTTGTTGAATATACCCATAGGCAGTGCTAGGAAAACTAGGATGAACTCCGAAAGTAACGATGTGTCCCGCCTGAGCAGCACTCACCCCAGACTGAATCGTGGCAATGAAAGCATCAACATCAGGCACATAATGATCCGATGGCAAAAATAGCAATAGAGCATCTGGTGACAAGTTTGGCAAAAGCGCCGCGCAAGCCATTGCTGGAGCGGTATTACGACCAGCTGGCTCTAAAAGTATTTGACTAGAGGAGTCCTTTAAATTGGAAAATTGCTCAATGGCATCCTGGACATAAAAGCGATGCTCTTCATTGGTAATACAAATGGATGAGCCTAAGGATTGAACTCGATCAAGCGTTAATTCTAAAAGAGACTTACCTTGAATCAAAGGCACAAACTGCTTAGGAAAGCTTTCTCTAGATAAAGGCCATAAGCGTGTGCCAGAACCGCCGCACAAAATAACAGGAATAATCTTTTGACTTGGCATAACTACTGGCCACTTTATAGTTTAAATAGTAAGAGTTGTTAATGTATTTTAGAAATTCTATCTTAGAACTTAGGAGCATCCGCCCATGCCAAACCAGCGGCATCCTTTGCGTTTAAGATTGGTTTGACACCAGCATCAGGCCATGCAATATTTAAGCTCTCATCATTCCAACGCATGCAACGCTCGCTGAGAGGATGCCAATAATCGGTTGTTTTGTATAAAAATTCTGCCTCTTCAGATAAAACCAAAAATCCATGAGCAAACCCAGGTGGTATCCATAGTTGTTTTTGATTAGCAGCAGACAATTCAACACCAATCCACTGACCATAATGAGTTGAAGTTTGACGCAAATCAACTGCAACATCAAACACTGCGCCTCGAATGACGCGAACTAATTTGCCCTGAGTCTGCTCAGTCTGGTAGTGCAATCCTCTGAGCACTCCTCGCTTTGATAATGAGTGGTTATCCTGAACAAATGAAAAATTTTGGCCAATTTGCGTTAAAAACTCTTTTTCATTGAATGACTCAAAAAACCATCCACGATCATCTGAAAAAACTCTGGGCTCAATGATCAATACATCAGGAATCGCTGTGGGGGTTACCTTGATAGCCATTGATTTCCTTTTGCAAAGCCAACTGTTACTGAAAATTACTTGTGGGACTGATCAAAACCTGCTCTGTGAGCATTTTTTCCAAATACTGCCCATAGGCATTCTTTTTTAATGGAGCAGCTAATTTAAGTACATGCTCTGCAGAGATCCAACCTTGTCTATAAGCGATCTCTTCTGGACAGGCTACCATGAGACCCTGACGCTTTTGCAAAGTTGAAATAAATCCTGCAGCATCTAAAAGAGAATCATGTGTGCCCGTATCTAGCCATGCATAGCCACGCCCCATAATTTCGACTTGTAACTGCTTCATCTCAAGGTATGCACGATTTATATCAGTGATTTCCAATTCGCCACGCGCACTAGGCTTGATTGTTTTTGCAATATCACATACTTGCTCGTCATAAAAATATAAGCCTGTTACCGCATAATTACTTTTCGGTTTTAAAGGCTTTTCTTCAATAGACAAAGCTTTGAATGAATCATCAAACTCAACAACTCCATAACGTTCAGGATCTGTCACATGATAGGCAAAGACAGTGGCGCCATGGGTTTGTTGATTGGCTGATCTCAACTGATGAACTAACTCATGCCCATAAAAAATATTGTCACCTAGGACCAGCGCTGAAGGGTCTCCCCCCAAAAATTCTTGGCCGATGATGAATGCTTGAGCCAAACCATCTGGGGAAGCTTGTACTGCATACTGAATATTCAAACCCCATTGAGAACCATCCCCCAACAATTCTGAGAAACGCGGCGTATCTTGAGGCGTAGAAATCAATAAGATATCTCGAATGCCCGAGAGCATCAAAGTCGTCAATGGGTAATACACCATCGGCTTATCGTAAACAGGCATCAATTGCTTTGAAACTGCCTGCGTTACTGGATATAAACGCGTGCCAGAGCCACCAGCCAAGATGATGCCTTTACGATTAGTCGATGTAGTTTTCATATACGATTGATTTTCTTAACTTTTTAGAGACTCTTTAACAATTTTTTCTACGTAACAGTCTACCTGCTCGCGCCAATGAGGATATTGTCCTGTAAAAGCCATCTCTGAGAGCACTTTTTTTAACTTCAGATTACTCATTCTAGAGTTATATGGGCGGATCGCCGGCAATGGATAATCCTTTGCTGGAATTGCCTGAATACACTCAGACTTTAACTCAAGCCCCTCGCCATAAGTGGCGCCAGCCTCGATGGCAAACATGGCTAAACCATGCCAAGATACTTCCCCATCCGGCACAGCATGATAAACACCCGAAGCCACTTTTGACCCAGCCAATTGAACTCCAATTTCTGCCAGCCATGTGGCAGAGCTGGGAACGCCGACTTGATCTGCGACCACCCTCAATGAATCTCGCTCACCAGCCAACTTGAGCATGGTTCGAATAAAGTTTGATCCATCACCGTAAACCCATGACGTTCTCAAAATAAAGTATCTAGAAAATTGATCAGTCTTTGCAACATCGCCAGACTCATGAACTAATTTAAATGCTTCTTCAATGGCTTTTTCACCAGCTAATTTACTTTGGCCATACACGCAAAGTTGATTAACAGGCCCCACAGAATCAGTCTCTAGATAAGGGGTTTGTTTTGTATCAGCAAACACATAATCTGTTGAATAATGCACCAAAATGCCACGAGACACTCCAGCAATATATTGCGCCATCACTTGCGGTGCTTTTGCATTGATGGCAAAAGCCAAATCAGGCTCGCTTTCAGCTTGATCTACCGCAGTGTAGGCAGCGGCATTAATAATGACCTGAGGTTGATACTGATTCAGTATGGCTGTTAACTTCAAAACATCAGATAAATCACATTCATGGCGACCCAAGAATATTGCGGGAACTTGTAAATCTTTCAAACAAACTTGAAGTGCGCGCCCCACCTGCCCATCTCGGCCAAATATCAAGATAGGGCGACTTGAGTCTAATAACTTAAATGATGAATATGACATGACACCTTGATTGTTTTCTAAGTAACTTATCCATACTGCTTCGCAAGCCAATCTCGATAAGAACCACTTAATACGCCATCTGTCCATTCTTGGTGACGAAGATACCACTCCACCGTTTTACGGATACCTGTTTCAAAAGTTTCGGCAGGCTTCCAGCCTAACTCGCGCTCTAATTTACTGGCATCGATGGCATAGCGCCGATCATGACCTGGGCGGTCTTTTACATAAGTGATCTGAGACGCATACACAGAACCAGCATCCAAAGGCCGAAGCTCATCCAAAATTGAACAAATGGTTTGAACCACCTCTAAATTAGGTTTTTCATTCCAACCGCCCACATTGTATGTTTCACCCAATCTACCAATTTCTAATACACGACGAATGGCTGAACAATGATCTTTCACATACAACCAATCTCGAATTTGTTGACCATCACCATAGATAGGTAAAGATTTACCAGCAAGCGCATTCAAAATAACCAAGGGTATTAATTTTTCAGGAAAATGAAACGGTCCGTAATTATTTGAACAATTGGTGGTTAAAACAGGCAGGCCGTAAGTATGGTGCCAAGCACGCACCAAATGATCCGACGAAGCTTTGGAAGCTGAATAAGGACTGTTCGGCTCGTAAGATTTTTTTTCTGAAAAAGCAGGATCTGTTGGAGACAAAGAACCATAGACCTCATCCGTTGATACATGCAAGAACCTAAAAGAAGCTTTTTCTGAATCCGGTAATTCTGTCCAGTAAGTGCGAACCGCTTCTAATAAATTGAACGTACCCACCACATTGGTCTGAATAAAGTCCCCAGGCCCATGAATGGATCGATCAACATGCGATTCTGCAGCAAAGTTAACAACAGCACGAACAGAGTGCTTTTTCAGCAAAGAGAGTACCAACTCATAATCACCAATATCGCCTTTAATGAAAATATGTCGAGGGTCATTCTGAATAGATTGAAGTGTTGATAAGTGTCCGGCATAGGTGAGCTTATCTAAATTAACGATGTCTTCTGCCCTTGGATCAGCTAACCAATCCAAGACAAAATTCCCGCC
>JACCDH011431050.1_pt1 | contig 11746 bp, 10 predicted proteins | sample 7442481 | NCBI WGS metagenome assembly JACCDH01 (sample SAMN15323433, study PRJNA562643) | freshwater metagenome | isolation source: river surface water | place: USA:Blue River Watershed | collected 2017-08-15 | reverse complement strand
GCGCCGTCGATCTTTGCCGCCTGATAGTAGGCGTCCGGAATCGCGCGCAGGCCAGCGTAGCAGAGCAGCACCACCAGCGGCGTCCAGTGCCAGATATCCATCAGCAGCACCGTCAGCCAGGCATCCATCGAATCGCCGGTGTAGTTGTACGAGATGCCGGCATCATTGATCAGCTTGCCCATCAGGCCGATATCGCCCCGGCCAAAGATCTGCCAGATCGTGCCCACTACGTTCCAGGGAATCAGCAAGGGCAGGGCGACGATTACCAGCGAGAGCGACGCGCGCCAGCCCTGATGTGGCATCGTCAGTGCGACGCCGATCCCCAGCGGTATTTCGATGGCCAGCACCGCCAGCGAATACCACAGCTGGCGGAAGAAGGCGCCGTGCAGGTCTTCATCGCGCATCACTTCCTTGAACCATTCCATGCCGACGAATACCGCCTGATCCGGGCCGAGGATGTCCTGCACCGAGTAATTCACGACCGTCATCAGCGGCATGATCGCCGAGAAGGCCACCGACAGGATCACTGGCAGCACCAGCCACCAGGCTTTATTGTTGTGCGTCTTCATGCCACGCGCCTCTCATTCACGTAGTACAGGATGCGCTCGTCCGGCAGCGTCACGCCGATCGCATCGCCCGCGTTTACGGCATGCAGCGCGCGCTGCTTGGCAGCGATGCGATGCTCGCCGAGCTGGCAATCAATCAGCCAGTGCGTGCCCATGTTGCGCGCTGCGATCACGCGAGCGGGGAGGCTGCCTGCTGTCCCCGCAGGTACGCACTCGACAAACTCGGGCCGTATGCCCAAAGTCAGCGTCTCGCCCATGCGCAAACCGCGACGCACCGGCAAAAATTCATTCACGCCCGGAATGCGCACACCATCGGCGCTGAATGCGGCGGTGATCAGATTCATGCCGGGATTACCGATGAAATAGCCGACAAAGGTATGCGCAGGCTCTTCAAACAGCTGCTGCGCGCTGCCGACCTGAACCACTTCGCCTTCCGTCATCACCACCACCTGATCGGCAAAGGTCAGCGCTTCGATCTGATCGTGCGTCACATAGATCAGCGAGAGATTGAGCTCGTGATGAATTTCTTTGAGCTTGCGGCGCAGCAGCCATTTCAGGTGCGGGTCGATCACCGTCAGCGGCTCATCAAACAGCACGGCCGCCACATCGGGCCGCACCAGACCACGGCCGAGCGAGATCTTTTGTTTGGCGTCGGCGGTCAGTCCGCTGGCGCGATGCTTGAGATCGCCTGTCAGTTCCAGAATCTCCGCAATCTGCGCGACGCGCTTGTCGATATCGGCCTGCTTCCAGCCGCGGTTCTTCAGGGGGAAGGCAAGATTCTCGCCAACGGTCATCGTGTCGTAGATCACCGGGAACTGAAACACCTGCGCGATATTGCGCGACTCGGTCGGCAGGTTCGTCACATCCCTGCCATCGAACAGCACCTTGCCTTGCGAGGGCTTCACCAGTCCCGAGATGATATTCAGAAGCGTCGTCTTGCCGCAGCCCGAAGGACCCAGCAGCGCATACGCGCCGCCATCGGTCCAGGTCATGTCCATCGGGCGCAGCGCGTAGTCGGAAGGCTGCGAGGGATGCGGTTTGTAGCTGTGCGCGAGGCCAGCGAGTTCTATGCGTGCCATCTCAGACTCCCGCCGCGCCGGGCGCGTAAATCAATGCGCCATCAGTATTGAAAATGAACAGCTCGCCCGGCTGGAAATACATGCTTGCCGCTGAACCCAGCGCCAGTTCATGCACGCCCGGCAGCTGCGCGACCAGCGCGAGGCTGCCGCGCTTCATGTGCACGAAGGTCTCCGAGCCGCTGATCTCTGCGAGATCAACCCGACCTTCCAGCGCGAAATCGCCTGCGCGTGAGCCCGCATGCAGGCAGTGCGCGCGCAGGCCGAGCGTGACGCGATTGAAGCCTGTCAGCTTGGATTGCTGTTCTGCCGTCAGCGGTATCGCAATGCCGTCAGACAGCTGCGCAATGCCATTCGCGATGCTGGCTTCCATCAGATTGATCGGCGGGTCGCTAAAGGTGCGTGCCGCCTGCACCGACATCGGCGCATGAAAGACCGAGAGCGTCGAGCCATGCTGCAGCACGCTGCCTTCATGCATCAGCAGCGTCTGTCCGCCCAGCTGCAACGCTTCCAGCGGTTCGGTCGTTGCGTACACGACGGTGGTCGCCCCCGAAGAAAACAGTTCGGTCAGCTCGCGGCGCAGTTCCTCGCGCAGCTTGTAATCCAGATTTACCAGTGGCTCATCCAGCAGCAACAGGCTGGCTTCCTTGATCAGTGCGCGCGCCAGCGCCGTGCGCTGTTGCTGACCGCCGGACAATGCGGCAGGTGAACGATCGAGATAATTCGAGATGTGCAGCCTTTCTGCCATCTCGTTGACCTTCTTTCGGATCTGATCTTCCGACAGCTTGCCGGCAATGCGCAGCGGCGAAGCGATGTTCTCGAATACCGACAGCGAAGGGTAGTTGATGAACTGCTGATAGACCATTGCCAGATGGCGCTCACGCACCGGCACGCCCGTCACATCGACGCCATCGGCAATGACCTTGCCCTCGGACGGGCGATCCAGACCGGCCATCACACGCATCAGTGTGGTCTTGCCGGCCAGCGTGGGCCCGAGCAGCACATTGATCGCGCCGGGCGCCAGCGCGACCGTGGTCGGGTAAAGGTGGGTGTCAGCGCCGACCCTGACGCTGACACCGTCTAATTCGAGACGCACTCTATCTCCTCATTGCCGGCCTCCGTTCAAGACCGGGGCCGTGTTGGCATTCGTTGCCGTTTTTGTACTTATCGACCGTGTTACCGCTGCATTGCGATCCAGTCGTCGATTTTCTGCGCCGTCTCTGGCGGCAGATGTAGGCCGAGCTTGCTGCGTCGCCAGAGTATATCGGCGCCCGACGAAGCCCATTCAAAATTCATCAGGTATTCCAGCTCGGCCGGATACAGCCCTTCGGCCAGCGGTTCGCCCATATCGGCCAGTGACCGCCTGCCATCTAACAGTGTGTGAATGCGTGTGCCATACGCGCGTGCATAGCGGCTCACCACTTTGGGCGACAGCCATGCATATTGTTTTTGCAGTCCGTGCACATAGGCATCGAATTCCAGCACCGAACGGTTCTGCGGCGTGATTCCAAACAAATCACCGCCCGGCAAACAGGCCCCTGCTGTCCAGGTGCCACGCGGATTGCCGAGCCGCGGCGCGATCATATCGACGGCTTCCTCGGCCAGCTTGCGGAAGGTTGTGATCTTGCCGCCGAACACGCTCAGCAGCGGCGCCGTGTCATCACCCATCGCGCCATCTATCGCGAGACTGTAGTCGCGCGTGATTTCCGATGCATTCGACGATTCATCTTCCAGCAGTGGCCGCACGCCGGAATACGACCAGACGACATCCGAAGGTGTCAGCGGCTTGCGGAAATAACGCTCGGTGAGCTGGCACAGATAGTCGATCTCTTCCTGATCGATCGCCACCTTGTCCGTGTCGCCGGTGTATTCAATATCGGTCGTGCCAATCAGCGTGAAATCCTGTTCGTAATCAATCGCGAACACGATGCGCCCGTCGGGATTCTGGAAGATGTACGCATAGGGATGATCGAACAGCTTCTTCACCACGATATGGCTGCCCTTGATCAGCCGCAGCGATTTCGCGCTCGGCCGATGCGCTGCCTGCTGCAGGAACTGCGCTGCCCAGGGGCCGGCGGCGTTCACCAGTCCGCGTGCGCGCACCGTCATCTCGCTGCCATCTTTGCGCAATGTCGCAGTCCAGCGATCGCCTTCGCGCACGGCAGACGTGCAGATCGTGTGCGTGAACACCTTCGCGCCTTTTTCTGCCGCATCCAGCGCATTCAATACGACCAGCCGCGCATCGTCGACCCAGCCGTCAGAATAGATGAAGCCTTTCGTGAACTGCGGCTTCAGCGGCCGGCCGGCGGCATGCGTGCGCAGATCGATACTGCCCGAGCCGGGCAGAATTTCTCGCTTCGCGAGATAGTCATACACCAGCATGCCTGCGCGGATCATCCAGGCTGGGCGCTGTCCCTGATCGTGCGGCATCACAAACCGCATCGGCCACATGATGTGCGGCGCCGAGCGCAGCAGCACCTCGCGCTCGATCAGCGCCTTTCTGACCAGTCCGAATTCATAGTGCTCCAGATAGCGCAGCCCGCCGTGAATCAGCTTGGTCGAGGCCGACGAGGTATGCGACGCCAGATCGTCCTTGTCGCACAGCACGACGGACAGGCCACGACCCGCCGCATCACGCGCGATGCCAGCGCCATTGATGCCGCCGCCGACAATCAGCAAGTCACAGTCAATACGGTCCATGCGGTCCATGCGGTCTCGGGAATCCAGTCGTGCGCGTAACAGCAGCAGAAAAGTTCAATCAAAGGCTTTAATCCACCAGCCAGAGCCGGATCGCCCGCACCAGCGCTGGCCAGTCATATCAGTGAAACGCCAGCAGGGGATGGGACGCCGGCGACTGCCAGGAAAGGCGGGTGGCCTTTCTCGCAGGAATTGCCAAGTGGACTTGGTCTGACGATAATGCGGCTAAAGATAGACGCTAAACGAACAAAAAGCAACAAATAGAAGTTCCTAAATGTTCGTTTGCTTTCCTTATTTCACTTTTGCTATGCCCGACGCGGGCAGGAGCCTGAAGATGACCCTGAATCCCCGCCAGCGGCAGCTGCTGGAAGCCGTCCGGCGCAAGGTGACTGTCTCGGTCGAGGAACTGGCGCAGGAACTGGGGGTCACGCCCCAGACGGTTCGCCGGGACGTCAAGCTGATGGAGGAATCCCAGCTGCTGGCCCGCTATCACGGTGGTGTGGGCTTGCCCTCGTCCGTCGAGAACATCGACTACAGCCAGCGTCAGGTATTGAATAGCGACGCCAAGCGCCGGATCGCCGTCGCCGTCGCTGAGCGCGTACGTCCGGGCTGCTCCCTGCTGATTAATATCGGAACGACAACAGAAGAGGTCGCGCGCGCGCTGGTCCATCATCAGGGGCTGCATGTCGTGACCAATAACCTGAACGTCGCCGCCATTCTTTCCAGCCAGCCCGAGTGCGAAGTCATCGTCGCCGGTGGCGTGGTGCGTGGCCGCGACCGCGCCATCGTCGGCGAAGCAACGGTGGATTTCATCCGCCAGTTCAAGGTCGATATCGGGATCATCGGTGTTTCCAGCATCGAGCCAGATGGCACGCTACGCGACTTCGATCCGCGTGAGGTGAAGGTCGCACAAGCCATCATCGAGCAATCGCGTGAAGTCTGGCTGGTGGCCGACCGTACCAAGTTCGACCGGCAGGCGCTGGTGCGCATCACTCAGCTGGCGGAGATCGACAAGCTGTTCTGCGATGCGCCGCCACCGCAGGGGCTCATGCAATTGATTCACGAGGCGGGGGTTGAGCTGGTTGTGGCGCCTTGAGGGTGGCAGCTTGTGGTGCCTGAGCAAACGACTCGCATTGACAATGAAACCGGATGGGGAGGTCGTCATCGCGCGGGCCGACCCTGAGGGTGACGATCCGGCATTAGGTAAATTTCTGGAGTTTCTTGCCGCCGACATCGCCGCAAACCCGCAGCATTTGGTAGCACTGGATTCAGCACTCGTCGAGCAGCTGCAGACGTTGGCCCAATCGGTGGAGATCGACCTCGATCAGCCTCTGGATGCCGACGGAGAATGAGCAAAGTCGTCAATGGCTGGAGTATTTTCCTGCATCCGCTCTTCCACAAACAACTGACACAGCTGAGCGAACAAGTTGAAAAGCTGCGTCGGAAAGATCCGGTCGGCTACGTAAACAAAAATGCAGCAAAACGGCTCGCGGCTATTACGCACCTTGCGTTCGAGATTATCCCGCAGGATCCGGGTCGGGCAGAGAATCGGCAGGGATCGGCTCCGGGCACGGAGCACAGGCACTGGTTCAGGGCAAAGTTCTTCCGGCAGTACCGATTGTTTTTTCGTTTTCACACGAGCGCCAGGATCATCGTGTACGCGTGGGTGAACGACGACGATACGCTCCGAGCCTGTGACAGCAAGGATGATGGGTATAGCGTCTTCAGAAAAATGCTCGATAGCGGTAAACCGCCACCAAGCTGGGAAGCGCTCCCGGAACAATCCCTTCCATGATTTTCTGAGTGTCTGTTTGAAAATTGTCGCGAGCGGCCTGAGTTTGGCCCGAGAAGCGCAGTCGTACGTGAGGTACGTCGAGCATCGCAGGGGCAAAATCAGGTCGCGCAGCAGATTTTCAAACAGACACTGAGGTCTGTCCAAGCCTTTGGGTGATAATACGGCCTTCTCCGAACATCGCTACAAGGACACGGATGTCAGCCAACTTCGCCCCGCTGCAGAACGACACCTTCCTGCGCGCACTGCTGCGCCAGCCGACTGAGTACACTCCGCTTTGGCTGATGCGTCAGGCGGGCCGCTATTTGCCGGAGTACCGCGCGACGCGCGCGAAAGCGGGCTCGTTCATGGGGCTGGCGACCAATCCCGATTACGCGACCGAAGTCACGCTGCAGCCGCTGGATCGCTACAAGCTCGATGCCGCGATTCTTTTTTCCGACATTCTCACTGTGCCCGATGCGATGGGCCTCGGCCTCTCATTCGCCGAAGGTGAAGGCCCGCGCTTTGCGCATCCGCTGCGCGATGAAACCGCCGTGCGCGCATTGCGCGCGCCGGACCTCTCCAGCCTCCAGTATGTGTTCGATGCCGTCACGCAGATACGCAAGTCGCTCAATGGCCGCGTGCCGCTGATCGGATTCTCCGGCAGTCCGTGGACGCTTGCCTGCTATATGGTCGAGGGCGGTGGCTCGGATGATTTCCGTCTGGTGAAGACGATGCTGTACGACCGACCCGATCTGATGCGTCACATTCTTGAGGTGAACGCAAAAGCGGTAGCCGCGTATCTGAACGCGCAGATTGATGCCGGAGCGCAGGCCGTGATGATCTTCGACACCTGGGGCGGCGCGCTGGCCGATGGCGTGTATCAGGCATTCTCGCTGCATTACATGCGCGAAGTGATCAAAGGACTCAAGCGCGAGCATGACGGCCAGCGCATTCCCTGCATCGTGTTCACCAAAGGCGGTGGCTTGTGGCTCGAAGAGATCGCCGACAGCGGCGCCGATGCGGTCGGACTCGACTGGACGGTCAACCTCGGCAAGGCGCGCGCTGCGGTCGGGCACAAGGTGGCGCTGCAGGGCAATCTTGATCCGAATGTCCTGTTTTCCAAGCCCGAGCAAATTCGCGCCGAAGTCGAAAAAGCACTGACCTCATTCGGCAGGCATGCGCCGGGAAGCGGACATGTTTTCAACCTCGGCCACGGGATTTCCCAGTTCACCCCGCCGGAATCGGTGACGGCCATGGTCGAGGCGGTGCATGAGATCAGCCGCACGATGCGCGGCTGACGCGATATTTCCTTTTTGGACAGGGTATTGTGGGTGACGGCTAACCCGGAAATACCCAGTTATGCACACTCGTGCGCCGATCCGGTGAATCAAAGACTTGGAATCGAAAATCAGACAGCACAGCAAATTCCTTGTTCAAGTCCTTGATTTATAAGGGTCGGCGCATTGCCGGTGAAGAAGTCCGATAATCAGAAAACTTATTCGCCACCCTTGACTTCCCGGCGAATCCGCGTTTGTTCACAAAGATATCCACAGGCTTGTGGAAACATTGGGAACCATGCGCAAGCGCCGACAAGGCCCGTCTCAGGCGGCCCAGCGAAAAAAACACGGAATTCCTGTCGGTGCAAGTCAGACAAGCCGCACAGGCGCACTTATTCACAAAATTCTGCCTTGTCAAGGCAGATAGAAAATAAATTCAAAAAATTTTGCCGGACAAACCAGAAATCGCTAAGCCCTTGATTTTCTTGATATCAGTCAGCTGCATTCCGCCTGAGCAAAGTGTTCGGAGCCGCATGAAATCTGGGTTTTCGCCTGTCAAGCCCCAGTTGCACACAAAGTTATCCACAGAAAATGTGGATAGCCAAAAAAGGCTTTGCCAGACGACGATTTAGCAGCGATTTTGAGGAAGTACTTTAACTGGACGACCGGGTAAGAACGCCGGAAACTTGCCGAGCATTTTGCGATGTTGAGCGACGCATTCCGAGTTTGTTTGCAAACCTTCATCAAAAAAGTTTTTAAAAACGCGTTTCACTCAACAAATTTTCTGTCGTGCTAAAAAAAATTCTGAAAGTCGCGATCGACACACCACTCGATACGACATTCGACTATCGCTGGAACGCAACGTCGACAGAATCCGCATTGCCACACGTCGGACAATTCGTGCGTCTGCCGTTCGGGCGGCGCGAAGTGACCGGTTTGATTCTTGACGTACTCGACAGCAGCGACGTCGAGGAGAGCAAGCTGCGTAATGTAATCGAGCTGCGTCAACAGATCACGCCGCTCGCGCCAGAGTGGATCGCCTTGTGTCAGTTTGCTGCCGATTATTACCACCGGCCGCTGGGCGAAGTCGCACTGCCCGGTGTGCCCAAGCATCTGCGCGACGCAAAGACCGCATCGATCGACAGGACACTGAAAAAAATCCGCACGCAAGCAGCGGCGCCAGCCACTGCCGAGCCGGCGCCGGCGCTCAACGACGATCAACGCGCAGCGGTTGACGCCATTGCGGGCACGCGCGGCTTCGCCACTCATCTGCTGCATGGCGTGACCGGCAGCGGCAAGACCGAGGTTTATCTGAATGCCGCGCAAGCAGTGCTGGCACAGGCCGGCAGCAGCGGCCAGCGCGCACAGATACTCCTGCTGGTACCGGAAATCAATCTCACGCCTCAGCTTGAGCATCATGTGCGCGCGCGTTTTCCGCAGCTGAATATCGCCACGCTGCACAGTCAGCTGTCCGAGGGCGAGCGCCTGCGGCACTGGTTGTCGGCGCATGAGGGGTATGCCGATATTGTGCTGGGCACCCGCCTTGCCGTGCTGGCCTCACTGCCGCATCTGAAACTGATCGTCATCGATGAAGAGCATGATCCGTCATACAAGCAGCAGGAGGGCTTGCGCTACTCGGCGCGCGATCTTGCCGTCTGGCGGGCGCGGCAACTGAACATTCCGATCGTGCTGGGCTCGGCGACGCCCTCGATCGAGAGCTGGCATCACGCCGGCAGCGGGCGCTATCGCAAGCTCAGCCTCACGCAGCGCGCGGTCGCACATGCGGCGCTGCCACGTATCGGCCTGATCGACATGGAGCGCAACAAGGCGCCGGATGGCCTGTCGCCGCCGCTGATCTCTGCGCTGCGCGACCGCCTCGCGCATGGCGAGCAATCGCTGCTGTTCCTGAACCGCCGGGGCTATGCGCCGGTAATGCATTGCGATGCCTGCGGCTGGATCAGCAACTGCCGCCGTTGCACGGCGTTCATGGTGCTGCACAAGCCGGAGCGACGCTTGCGCTGCCACCATTGCAGCCTGGAGCTGCGCGTGCCGGTATCCTGCCCGACCTGCGGCAATGTCGATCTGCAGCCGCTGGGGCGGGGCACTCAGCGAGTGGAAGAATATCTGCAGATTCTGTTCCCCGACGCGCGCGTGCTGCGCATCGATGCCGATTCCACGCGGCGCAAAGGCAGCGCGCAGCAGGCCTTCGATGCTGTCCATCGCGGCGATGTCGATATTCTGCTGGGCACGCAGATGGTCGCCAAAGGCCATGATTTTCAGCGGCTGACGCTGGTGGGTGTGATCAATCCCGATACCGCCTTGTTTTCGCAGGACTACCGCGCCGGCGAGCGCCTGTTTGCGCAGTTGATGCAAGTGGCCGGCCGCGCCGGGCGAGCCGCGATGCAGCAGGATCGCCACAGCGAAGTGCTGCTGCAGACGCGTTATCCGCAGCATCCCTTGTACCGCGCACTGCTGGCGCATGACTATGCGGGTTTTGCCGAGACCACGCTGGAAGAGCGCCGCAGCGCCGGCATGCCGCCGTTCATCTATCAGGCCCTGCTGCGCGCCGAAGCAAAAACGCTGGGCGCGGCGCTAGAGTTTCTGCAAAGCGCGAGAAATCTTCTGCCGCATGACGGCATCAGCATCAATGAGCCCGTGCCCATGACCATCACGCGCGTGGCCGGGGCAGAGCGCGCGCAACTGCTGCTGGAATCTGCATCACGCGCGCAGCTGCAAGCTTTTCTGAAGCCCTGGATGCAATCACTGCGCGCGCTGAAGACCCGCTTGCGCTGGTCGCTGGAAGTAGATCCGGTCGATATCTGATCAGCGGCGAAATCAGCGACGATATCAGCGGATATTTTTGCCCTGATCAGGCCCGGGCCGGCGGCGTTGCGTCCGACTCGAGCATGTGAGGGCGGGCAGCGGGATCGAAATCCTGCCAGTCACCGGCAATGATATTCCCGTCACCCACCTCGATGGCCCGCGCACCGCATTGCCGTAATACGTCGATCGCCTTGCGCTGGCTGCTGGCGGCTGGCGCACTGACCGCCACCATCAGACCCGCATGACGTATCAGCGGCTTGTCTTCCGGGCTGTCATCGTCGCTCATCTTGCCGAGCGCACCCACCAGATTGCCGATGTGCGCACCGACCAGACTTCCGGTAACCACACCTAAAGGCCCCGTCAGCGGACTGGTCGCCGCACCGATGGCCGCGCCCACCAGTCCTCCGCCCGCCGTGCCGGCAGCCGTTCCGCTGCCCGATGATTCTGCGCCTGCCGAAATATCGTGATCGCCCCCCAGCGCATAACGTGCATGCTGCCCGGGCGGGCTCAGATAAAAACTGCTGATCTGATCCGCCGGAAAGCCGGCCGCCTGCAATGCTGCCAGAGCGCTTTCACTCTCCGACAGCGCTTCAAACCTGCCTGCAATGATGGTGGACATCGCTGACCTCCTGAGCTGCGCGACCCCGGAAGGGTTGCATAACATCCTCTTGGAGAAGCTCTGCGCATCAGAAGTTCAGGGAACCGAATATTGGTCTGCAATTCAAAATCTGCATGGCAGATCATCATCACGACGAAGGCGGCGTGCGCATTCCGGTGTTGCAGGAAGCGCTGGTGCTGGACAGGCGCGAAGCAGACACCGGCAGAGGCGTTCGAATCAACAAGACCGTGTCCGAAGAAGTCTGGCGGATTGACGACACAACCACACAGCAGGCACTCGATATCCAGCATGTTCCCGTGAATGCCTGGGTGGTCGGCGAAGCGCCGGGCAATCGCTACGAGGGCGCAACGCTGGTCGTGCCAGTGCTGGAAGAAGTACTGGTCGTCGAGAAACGTCTGCGCCTGAAAGAAGAAATCAGAATCACTGCAAAGTCACATCAGCAGCCCGTCTCGGAACGCGTGGTACTGCGCAAAGAGCAGGTCAGCGTCGAGCGCTTTGATGAGAGCGCCACAGTAGACGACGGCACAGGTACTGCTCGTCCGTTCGTGACCCCGCACGAACCTCGCTGACACGATAGCGCGTGATGTCGTTATTGCCGAAACCCCTTGTTTAAACACTCTATTTAATTCATTCAGGAGACTCTCATGAACAATACCGTCGTTGCAATCTTTGATGAGTACGGACAGGCCCAGCAGGCGATGAATGCCTTGTTCAACGAGGGATTCACGCACAGCAATGTCAAGCTCAGTCCCCCAGAAGAAAATCCAGGGGCGCGCGAGCAATTCCTGAGATCGCGCGAGATTTCCACTGCCGGCAGCCACTGGGGGATAGGCGACTTCTTCCGTTCATTGTTTGGCGCCGATCAGCATGGCGATGATGCGGGTCTCTACGCTGAGGCCGTGCGCCGTGGCAGT
>JACCDH010440720.1_pt1 | contig 11747 bp, 9 predicted proteins | sample 7442481 | NCBI WGS metagenome assembly JACCDH01 (sample SAMN15323433, study PRJNA562643) | freshwater metagenome | isolation source: river surface water | place: USA:Blue River Watershed | collected 2017-08-15 | reverse complement strand
ATTGGCAAAAGTTGCATAAAAAACGCTGTCTATAGGTAGGAAGCAATTCGCTTGGGGTATGTGGCTTCCGCAACTTTGTACCGTACAATTAACGCAAAACTGTTATGAAAAACGCACCTCTATTTAAGCAACTTTTAATGTTGATGTTTTTGTTTCCACTGGCACTATATGCCCAAACAAAAAAAGCTACGATTACTGTACTTAATATTGATACGAAAGGTATTTCACTCGATCCACAACAAACCGGAAATCTTACACGTATTGAATTGGAGAAGTTAGACTCGTTTGATGTAACTGACCGTTATGATGTAGCTTATTTAATTGATAAGAATAAGCTGAACATTACTAATTGTTATGGGAAAGCATGTTTGCTTGAAGTGGCTTCTACTATTCAATCCGATTATATGTTTACCGGAAGTGTTGAGCTATATGGTTCCACCATCATTACTACATTCCGTTTAATAAATGTAAAAGCAGCTACCATTGAAAAGACTCAAGTGATGGAGTTTTTAAATCTTCCATTGGAGGTACAAAACATGATTAGTCTGTCGGTGAAAAAGATGTTTAATCGTTCGGTAGATGAAGAAATGCTGCTACGTTTAACAAAGAAGTTTGATTATGAAAATGCCATCAACAATCCCGATCGTGCGCGTTTAAATTTACAAGGTCCACGTTTTGGTTACACATTTATTTTGGGTGCACAAGCCAAGCGTTTGGGCGAACAAAAAAGTAATGGAGGATACGAAGCTTATCCCGCCATGTTCCAGTTCGGTTACCAGTTTGAGAAGCAATACCTGAATGAAGGAAACTATCAAGCGTTGTTTGAATTTATTCCGATGGTTACCGGTGTTGATCAACAATTAGTGGTTCCAAGTTTTACTATACTAAACGGATTTAGAAATAATAAAAGTGGATGGGAAATTGCTATTGGTCCTTCCATAGGTGTAGCAACTTTTCAAGACCTGGCTTTTGTAAACGGTAAGTATTACACCAAGCAAGAATTGGATAAGATGGGTGTAAAAGATTATACGTTGAAGAAGACCCTAGATAGCCGAGGTACAAGCGAATTTACTTCAGCATTAGTACTGGCTTTTGGTAAAACATTGAAGTCGGGTAAAATGAATATTCCTCTAAACCTTTGGGCTACTATTCCTACTCACGATGGTTTCAGAATAGGAGTGTCTATTGGTTATAACTCTAAAAAGTAAATCATATGGATACACTTATCATTATCGGTAAGCTTATCTTGATTATTCTTGGTGCCGATTTCTTAACAGGTATCGCTCATTGGTGGGAAGATGCCTATGGAAATCCGGATTGGAAATTCTTAGGAGAAAGTATTGTGAAGCCGAACTTAGAGCATCATAAATTACCTCGAAAGTTTCTACAAAATACATTCATCGATCGAGTTCGCATTTCTGTTTTGGTAGCAATTGGGTTTTCTGTTATGCTTTACATATTGGGCTGGTTTAGCTGGGAGTTGGGATTATTGCTTGCCTTTGCTTCTATGGGTAATGAGGTTCATGCCATGGCACATCGCACCGATAAAGAAAATGGAAAGTTGATTGTGGCACTGCAAAAAATAGGTTTGTTACAGTCAAGACGAATGCACGGACATCATCACAAATCACCATACAATGTCAACTATTGCATTCTTACCAACTACCTAAATCCGGTATTGAATGTAACCAAATTTTGGGATGGTGTAGAATGGTTGTTAAGTAAAATAGGGATCACCCATAGCCGAAATCTGCCTCAACGCGGGGGGTATTAGCCGGTATAACAAAAGCAAGAGCAAAGGGTTCACTTGGCTGTTCAATAGCAATTAGTTATTATTGATGCAATGAGATACGTTGCATGGATAGCTTGGTGGGCCTTAGCTTTTAGCTCAACCGCAGTTGCACAAGAGAAAAAATGGTTAAGTCAATTACAACTTGGAGATAGTATACAAGTGGTTACAGTTGATTCGTTTTGGTTTAAAGGAAACCTCCAACAACAAACAGATTCCACACTTACCGTTTCTTCATTCCAACAAAGTAGCAGAATAGATGTTGTTACCATACGCGAAATAGCACGTATTAAAGTAAATAGTGGGGCATGGAGTTATAATCCAAAATTTATCGAATCAGAAATGTCCACTTCATCGTCCGGTGAGTTGAAAGTGGAAAAAGTAAAAGAGCCAAGCTCTATTCCTGTATATCAAGTGTACGATCCATCGTTAAGTGAAGCGGAAAAAAAGGCTGATCAGATTGGTGCCAATAAGCGGGAGTTAGCTGAGGCAAATACCTACGCACCGTCCTATTTGCTTACAGAAAATGCTATAGGTATGGAAAAGGGTGATGTATATTACAAAAGTATTTTCTTTTTGTACCACAACGTATCCTATGCATTCGATGATCATTTTTCTGCCGGGGGAGGAGTGGAGTTAATTAGTGCGATGTTGCTTCAACCTTTTGCGCATCTTCAGGCTAAAGCACAAACACGTTTAGCCAAACACATACATGTTTCTGCTAATTGGGTTTATGGTGGTGTTTTTAGTATGTTAAATTCTACTATACCTTTCGATTTTACGCTAATTACAGGTACAGTTACCTTCGGTAATAAGCGTAATAACTTATCTCTTGGAACTGGGTTTAACACGTTGAAAAAGGGAGAACCTCATTACACATTTGCCGGTGCGCTTGCTTTGAGCGATTATGTGGCCATATTCACAGAGAATACCCTATTTTATGCAAATGATACACAACGTGCAACATCAGTATCTCTTGGATTTCGAGTGGGAGGAAACAAGAATGTTGCATTAGATTTATGTTTAATAGGCTCGGATGTTTTTCAAACCGAGTTTTTCGCGATCCCTGTTTTAGCAGCACACTTAAAACTATAATCCGCCAAACTGGCTAGTTTCTAAGGAACTAGTGTTCGCTTTTTTGATTTTATAAGCCAAGCTTTCAGGGGGCTTTATTCATTTGCGCCAAAATTACTGATAATCATAAGTTGGAATTGAAGTTGATAGTTATGCAGCACATACATTTTGTATAGCAACACACTATGAATTTTAATAATTATACCATCAAATCGCAAGAGGTTGTGCAACACGCACAACAATTGGCTACTCAACAAAATAACCAGGCTATTGAAACAGGCCATCTCCTTAAAGCATTGCTCGAAACAGACGAGAATGTGATTGCGTTTTTGCTTAAAAAAGTAAATACCAATCCACAACGTATAGACCAAACCGTTGATGCCGTGATAAAAAGCTACCCAAAGGTAACAGGCAGTGGTGGACAATATTTAAGCAACTCGGCTAACCAAGCTTTAAGTAAAGCGCAAACATTTTTAAAAGAGTTTGGTGATGAGTTTGTAGCCGTTGAACACGTATTGTTAGGTTTGCTTAATGCAGGTGATCAAGTTTCTACTTTATTGAAAGATGCCGGAGTAAACGAAAAGGATATCAAAGCTGCAATAAAAGCATTACGTGGTAACGCAAAGGTTACTTCACAAAGTGCCGAGGCTCAATATAACGCGCTTAATAAATACGCAAAGAATTTAAACGAATTAGCACAAGCCGGTAAATTAGATCCTGTTATTGGTCGTGATGAAGAGATTAGACGCGTGCTTCAAATTCTATCACGCAGAACCAAAAATAATCCGGTATTAATTGGTGAGCCGGGGGTGGGTAAAACCGCTATTGCCGAAGGGTTGGCTCATCGTATTGTAAGTGGTGATGTGCCCGAGAACTTAAAATCAAAACGCATTTTTTCGTTAGACATGGGTGCGTTAATTGCCGGTGCAAAATACAAAGGCGAATTTGAAGAGCGTCTTAAAGCTGTGGTAAAAGAGGTGATAGACAGCGATGGTGAAATCGTGTTGTTTATTGATGAAATACACACCTTAGTGGGTGCAGGTGGTGGTGGAGAGGGCGCTATGGATGCGGCTAACATTTTAAAACCAGCTTTGGCTCGTGGTGAGTTGCGCTCTATTGGTGCAACAACATTAGCCGAATATCAACGCTACATCGAAAAGGATAAAGCCTTAGAAAGACGTTTCCAAAAAGTATACGTGGATGAGCCAGATACCGAAAGTGCGATTTCCATTTTACGCGGACTAAAAGAACGTTACGAAGTGCATCATAAAGTGCGAATAAAAGACGAAGCTATTATTGCTGCTGTAGAGTTATCGCAACGTTATATCAGCGATCGTTTTTTACCCGATAAAGCCATTGATTTAATGGATGAAGCGGCATCAAAATTACGTTTAGAAATTGATTCGGTTCCTGAAGAAATAGATCAATTAGAGCGCAGAATTATGCAGTTAGAAATTGAACGCGAAGCCATCAAACGTGAAGGCGATGATGATAAAATTAAACAACTGAGTGAAGATATTTCGAATCTGCAAGCAGAGCGTAATTCGTTAAAAGCAAAATGGCAAAGCGAAAAAGATGTGGTTGATGGTATTCAACATACCAAACAAGCCATTGAAAATTTAAAACACGAAGCAGAGATTGCTGAACGCAATGGTGATTTTGCTAAGGTTGCCGAAATACGTTACGGTAAAGTAAAAGATGCCGAAGCGAAGTTGGCCGATTACCAACAAAAATTAATTGAACAACAAGGCGACAACGCGATGGTGAAGGAGGAAGTAGACAGCGAAGATATTGCAGGAGTGGTAAGTCGTTGGACAGGTATTCCGGTTACACGCATGTTACAAAGTGAGCGCGAAAAACTATTGCATTTAGAAGATGAATTGCATAAACGTGTAGTTGGACAAGAAGAAGCCATTGAAGCTATTGCTGATGCGATACGCAGAAACCGCGCAGGATTAAGTGATCCGAGAAAACCGATTGGGTCATTCATTTTCTTGGGTACAACGGGTGTAGGTAAAACCGAATTAGCAAAAGCATTAGCCGAGTTCTTGTTTAACCAAGATAATGCCATGGTGCGTATTGATATGAGTGAGTACCAAGAGAAACATACCGTAAGCCGTTTAATTGGAGCGCCTCCGGGATACGTTGGTTACGAAGAAGGCGGACAGTTAACAGAAGCTGTGCGCAGACGTCCATACTCGGTAGTGTTGTTGGATGAAATTGAAAAAGCTCATCCGGATGTATTCAACATTTTGTTGCAGGTGCTAGATGATGGCCGTTTAACGGATAACAAAGGACGTGTAGCGAATTTCAAAAATACCATCATCATCATGACATCAAACATTGGTTCGCATATTATACAAGAGAAGTTGGAAGACTACAACGAGTTTAACAAAGAAGATAAAATTGCCGAAGCCAAAGCCGGAGTAATGGATTTGTTGAAGAAGAGTATTCGTCCGGAGTTTTTAAACCGTATTGATGATGTAATGATGTTTACCCCATTAAGCCGCGAAGATGTGCGCAAGATTGTAGAGATACAATTTAAATCGGTACAGCAACATTTAGCAGAGCAAGGCATACAATTAAGTGCTACCGAAGAAGCTATGGATTGGTTATCGCAGTTGGGTTACGACCCACAATTTGGTGCTCGTCCGTTAAAGCGCGTGATGCAAAAACGCGTGTTAAATGAACTGTCGAAAGAAATATTGATGGGTAACATCAAAAAAGATTCGAATATTTTAATTACGCTTAACGATAAAAACCAATTTGAGTTTTTGAATCAATAAGCATAGTAGATTAAATAGATATGGTTAAATCCCTCGCGGTGTAAAAGCTTCGAGGGATTTTTCTTTTATGCTTTAAATACCTAAGTTTGAGTAAACACTACTTATTATGAAAAATGTTTACTTAATCGTGGCGCTGTTGCTTGTTTTTGCTTCGTGTAAAAAAGAAGAAACACCTACCCCACAAAATACAAATACCACACCAACCGATACGATTGAGAAATTGATAGAAATAAAAACATCTTTTGGTACCATGTATATGTGGTTGTATAAGGAAACACCTTTACATCGTGCTAACTTTTTAGGTTTAGCCGATACCAACTATTTTGATAGCACTACTTTCCATCGCATTATTAATAACTTTATGATTCAAGGTGGAGATCCTAATTCAAAAGATACCATCACCACCAACGATGGAACAGGTGGTCCGGGTTATACCATACCTGCCGAAATTGATACGAGCAAACACAAACATGCACGTGGAGAAGTAGCTGCAGCTCGTTTGGGTAATGCGCAAAATCCACTTAAAGCATCAAGCGGTTCGCAGTTTTACATTTGTCAATCTACGTCAGGCACTAAGCACTTAGATAATGAGTATACTGTGTTTGGTAAAATTATTAAAGGTATAGAAGTGGTTGATGCCATCATTATTCAACCCAAGAATGCAACCACTAACCGACCACTTACGGATATAAAAATGGATGTGAATGTGATTGAAAAAACACGTGCGCAATTGCGCACAGAATTTAACTTCGAGGCCAACTGATGCAACATTTTGTATCGCCATTTTTAAATAAGGAATTTACTATTAAAACCAGTCGTAGCGGTGGTGCAGGCGGACAACATGTAAGTAAGGTTTCTACTAAAGTGCTGCTAGAGTTTAATGTGCAATACTCGCAACTTTTAACCGAAGAAGAACGAGTATGGTTGTTAGAAAAATTAGCGGATAAACTCACCGCAGATGGAACATTGCAAATCGTTTCGCAAGCAGAACGCTCGCAGTTAGGCAATAAGGAAGCTGCATTCAAAAAAATGTATCAACTGTTGAATAAGTGTTTTGTGGTGCGTAAAAAACGTAAAGCCACCAAACCAACTAAAGGTGCTATAGAGGAGCGATTAGCCGGAAAAAGAAGAGATGCAGAAGTGAAAATGATGCGCAAAAAATTGCGCTAATGTTTAGTTAAGCCTGCGTTATTTTAGGTTCACGTTTAGAGCCTTTATACAATTCAAACTTATAGTACTTACACTCTAATGGCCCGTTAAATAAGGTCAGACGTTGGCTTGCGGCTAACCCCACTTTTTTTAGTGCAGCTACATTTGATGAAATAATCCATGCGGTATATCCATCAAAATCTTGTTTGAGTTTATCGCCAATTTGTTTGTAAAATGGTCCAATTTCTTCAATAGGTAAACGCTCGCCATAGGGAGGATTCATTACCACTAAACCTGTTACTCCTTGAGGTGGTTTTACTTCTTCAAAACGTTTATTACTTAAACGAACATCTTCATCTAAGCCTGCGCGCGTGGCATTGGCTCTGGCAATTTCAATCGCTTTAAAGGTTTTATCGCTTCCTATAAAAATAGTGTCGGTTTCTTTAATAGCTGCTTTAGCTTCTTCAACAATGGCTTGCCAGAGTGTTTTGTCAAAGTTTTTCCAATGCATAAAACCGAAGTGTTTTTTAAACAAACCCGGAGCAATATTTTTCGCATACAAGGCTGCTTCAATCAAAATAGTTCCACTGCCACACATCGGATCAACAAACGCACCTTTACCATCCCATCCGGTAAGCATAATCATACCTGCGGCAGTTACCTCATTAATTGGAGCTAAAGTTTGTTCGGTTCGGTAACCTCTGCGGTGTAAACTTTCTGATGAACTATCGAACGAAACATTCACTTCGTTGCGCACAATATGTATCGCAATGCTCAAATGTGGGTTAACCGTGTCCACACTTGGCCTGCGACCAAATTTATCTCTGTAACGATCTACAATTGCATCCTTCACTTTTTGTGAAATGTATTGAGAGTGATTGAATAAATCGGTGCTTAAACTGGTATGAATTGCTAAAGTACCATCCACATCTAAATGTTTCTCCCAATCTAATCTCCTGATTTCTTCATACAAATCGCGTTCGTTGCGCACGGTAAATGAAGTAAACGGAACTAAAACACGAAGAGCTGTGCGGCAGCATAAGTTAGCACGGTATAACGTACTTAAATCTCCGGTAAAGCTTACAGCACGGTTGTGCTTTTCCACGTTTTCTGCGCCAATATTCAAGAGCTCATTTACTAAAATTGGCTCTAGGTATTGTTGGGTGGTGGCCACCATCTTAAACGATTTTGATTGCGATGCGAACATAATTTACACCGACAAATGTAACCTAAATACAGTTAGGTGTTATATTCGCGGCAGTTATTTAAAAAACACATGAATATTTTATTGATCGGATCAGGCGGGCGTGAGCACGCTTTTGCCTACAAACTCACCCAAAGTTCTATTTGTAAAAAACTGTTTATTGCACCCGGAAATGCGGGCACTGCGCAGTTGGGTGTTAATGTTCCCATCAATCCGCTAGACTTTGCCATTGTTGGAAAATTCTGCGTAGATAATGAAATCGGAATGGTTATCGTTGGTCCGGAAGAACCTTTAGTAAAAGGCTTACGCAATCATTTCATGGCTGATAATCGCTTAAAAACAATTCCTTTTGTTGGCCCGGCAGAAGACGGTGCGCAAATGGAGGGTAGTAAAGATTGGAGTAAAGCGTTTATGAAACGCCACAACATCCCAACAGCAGCATACGAAACATTTACCTTTGAAACTATACATGCCGGTATTGATTATGTGAAATCACATTCGTTGCCTGTAGTATTAAAAGCTGACGGTTTGGCTGCCGGTAAAGGGGTATTGATTTGCGAGAGTAACGAAGAGGCTGTGCAAGAGTTGCAATCCATGATTAAAGAACAAAAGTTTGGTGCAGCAAGTGCCAAAGTAGTTGTAGAGCAGTTCTTGAAAGGTATTGAACTATCGGTGTTTGTGGTAACTGATGGAAAGAATTACAAAGTATTACCAAGCGCTAAAGATTATAAACGTATTGGCGAAGGCGATACCGGATTAAATACAGGTGGTATGGGTGCGGTAAGTCCTGTTCCATTTGCCGATGATGTTTTTATGCAGAAGGTGGAAGAGCGCATCATCAAACCTACGGTTCATGGATTAGCAAAAGATGGTATACATTATGTTGGGTTTATTTTTATTGGGTTGATGAACATGGATGGTGAGCCATACGTGATAGAGTACAATAGCCGTATGGGCGATCCGGAAACAGAAGTGGTATTGCCACGTATTGAAAGTGATTTTGGTGAATTGATGTTGGCAACGGCACAAGGTCGTTTGCATGAATACAATTTAGTGATTTCTCCTAAAACTGCAGCAACGGTTATGCTGGTAGCTAAAGGATATCCGGGCGATTATCCTAAAGGTGATGTGATGACCGGATTTGAAACGGTAACAGACTCTTTGTTATTTCATGCCGGAACTAAGTTAGACGACCAAGGAAATTATGTTTCCAATGGAGGTCGATTATTGGCTATTACTTCACTTGGAACAACCATTACAGAGGCTGTTCAACAATCGTTGAGCAATGCCGAAAAAATAACATACACCAACAAATACTACCGAAAAGATATTGGTTACGAGTTTAAGTAAATGATAAACCCCGTTCAAAATAGAAAGAGCGGGGTTTCTTTTTATCCCTTCCTGTTGTATACTTGAGTATATGAAAACACTTCAACTTGCATTAGCCACTTTTTTCTTGTGCTGCTGTCTAGCTTCAGCCACTGCTCAAGACACCCTTATCGTAAAAACTTTGTTAGGTACGTACCGTATTTTTGGAAGAGATGGTAAACAACTCAAACTAGGTTATGTGTTGAAATCGGCAAAGGATGTTCCTCAAGCACGCAAACATTTTAGAGTAGCTCGTTGGTATCAAGCAGGAACATACGTGGTTGGAGTGCCTGCAGGAATGCTTTTAGGGTATGAAGTAGGTTATTATGCAGGTGCAGGAAAATGGGAAGACAAAGAGTTGCTAAAGTATAGTTTAATTGGTGTTGGTGTAAATCATGTGATAGCCGTGTTACGTAACCGAGCTATACGCAGAGGCGTTAAAGCATACAACCAATACATGTATAATCAACGAATAAATTACGATAACACTCCGCAATAATTTAGAAGTGAATTTTTATTGCGCCCATCTTCCAAAGGAAATACAACAGCATTCCAATCAATAAAGATAGTAGGAGCACGTATGGTAACATCGGACGTTGCTTTTTAGTAAACGGGTCGTTCAAATTTATTTTAGCTCCGCTTGGCAAATCGGCTAAGTGTGTTAACAGGTTTCCAAATTGAATATTAATTACTGCTCCGGCATTAATGGCCCAGCCGTTTGCATCCAATAATGGAGCTAAATTTCTTTTGCGTAATTTCAAGTAAGCCATAATCATAGATGGACCTGAGATGAGCAATAAAATACCAGCAATAGCTAATGGCATTTTCCACCAAGTAAGTGTAATAAATCCGTTGATAAAAGAAGCAATAGCCGTTCCTATAGCACCTAAGGCTAAACTTATAGCAGCAAATATTCCCACAAATTTTCCTACATCAAATGGTTGCGCAGGGGCTTTAGTTTCTTGTGTTGCCTTGGTTGGCATCTCTTCAATTTTTTGTTTGGCATCGCTTGTAACCTTATCATCTTGTGCTGCGGCAAACTTGTTAATTTGAGTTTCGATAAAGCGAGATACTTTGCGGTAAGGCGACCAAAACGCTTGACGAATGCTGATAGGGTTATCCATGATTTTTACAACTTGTGCATCCCAATCATTTCCATCTCTATCATAAAATACAGCATTACGTCCTTCCATTAAATTATCAATATCGCCATTGGTAAGTGCTGCTGCAATCAACATTTTCTCATTGCTGTGTTTGGCTTTGCATTCGCAATACAATAAAAACATACCACTTAATGAAGCCATTTGTTGATGCTTATCCATGTTGTTTACTTTGATACATAAATCGCAACTGCGTTGGTCAATGTATAAAGTACCTGCTTGAAAAATGGCTTTCTTACCTGGTGTATAGAAATCGTAAAAAGTAACAAAGTTTTTAAGCAGCGTAAACAAATCACGATGGAAACGCATCAATTTGTCGACCAAAACAATATTGTTTGCTTCTTGCGCTAACGCCAAATCCGCTTCTATCAATTGTGCCACTTCCTCTAAAATAGGAGTAGTTGCCAGTGTGGTAATTCTTGATAATCCTAATTGTTCAACCGTTGTATTTGGCTTCTCGTGTAGCCAATTTTCATAAGCCTGAAAATAGTTTTTTATATGTTGCCACTGCGCTTGTGTGAGCTCCTGTGTTGAAGCTAGAATAACATCGCTAACCTGTTGTTTAAAGGTATGCATGGCATTTACCCAAGCAGGATTAATGCCTTGTGTAAGTAACAATGGGCCTTGTGCTTCAATACGAGAAAGAGGGTAGGATGCAATTTCATCCATGCACTCCACTAAGTTTTTTTCGCTAATAGTAGCCACACGCTCGTTTGCTAAATTTAAAACGGCCGTAGTTTGTGTATCGAATGCAGCTAATTGACAACGTAAAAAGTAATCATCTATTTTCGATTTTACGGCTACATAAGTTTCGTATGCTTGTGGAGTAGCATCACCCATAGGTAAAATGCGTGCTGCTTCTTGCTCACTTTTTTGATGCCAAGCATAGTAAGCTAAACAAGCCTCTTTAAACGTTTGAAGCAGGTGTGCATCAATTCCATGTTCTTCACTTCTATCTTTAACTGTTCCTACCAATTGCATCATTTCTTGTATGCATTCGGCCAGTGCAACATTACTTGTACTATTGGGCGTTACCACACCATCTCCATTTAGTTTTGATGCGGTGAAGATATAGTGAATGTCTTGTGTGTCGTTTGTGGTTATTGATGTGCTATCCGTCTTGCCAAGGTTACGCAAAATAGTTTGAGCTGATGCATGAAGATACTTTCCTTCCTCGTGAGAAGTATTTATAGCATCTAGTGATAAGGTGTCGGATT
>JACCDH010615781.1_pt1 | contig 11748 bp, 9 predicted proteins | sample 7442481 | NCBI WGS metagenome assembly JACCDH01 (sample SAMN15323433, study PRJNA562643) | freshwater metagenome | isolation source: river surface water | place: USA:Blue River Watershed | collected 2017-08-15 | reverse complement strand
CGCTTCTTAGAAAGGATTAAGCGACCTTCTTTATCTTCTTTCTGTAGTACCAGAGCTTCAACACGATCTCCAACTTTAACTAATTCGCTTGGATCTACATCATGCCTAATTGATAGTTCACGAGAGGGAATTACACCTTCTGTTTTGTAACCAATATCTAATAAGACTTCTTCTCGATCAATTTGAACAACAATTCCAGAAACTAAATCACCATCATTAAAATTCTTAATTGTGCCTTCAATAGCGGCTAAAAAATCTTCGGCATTTCCAACATCATTTACTGCAATTTGAGAAGGGGTCATTAGGTGGGTGTACTCCAGGAGCAAATCAACTAGTAGGGACAGGGACGGGCAAGGTTACTTTCTAAGTGTGGATAGGGTCAAACTGGAAAGCGAACTAACCTCCAAATTTGATCAATCAGGTTCACTTTTGTGCCCCAACACTTAAAAAGCAGTGAAATTCAGAGAACTCACTCAGTGGGCTGCTAAATCCCAACTCTTACCAATACCGATATTTACATCCAAAGGTACTCTTAATTTAAAAGCTGCTGACATTTGCTTAGAGACTACCTCCCGTAATATCTCTTCTTCGCCAGCAGCTACTTCAAGAATTAGTTCATCATGAACTTGTAGCAATAATCTGGACTTAAGTTTATTTTTTGAGATCTCTGCATCGACCTTGAGCATCGCAATCTTTATGATGTCTGCTGCTGAACCTTGGATTGGTGCATTGAGAGCTGCGCGCTCTGCGACCTCTCTACGTTGGCGATTTTCATTACTTAAATCTGGTAGGTAGCGTCTTCTACCCAGAATAGTTTGCGTGTAACCATTCTCTTTTGCCTTCACTACAACAGTCTTTAAATAATCTTGTATGCCGCCAAATCTTTCAAAATACTTATTCATCAGAGCGCTCGCTGCTGCAGGATCAATATCTAATTGCTGTGCGAGTCCAAAAGAAGATAAACCATAAGCTAAGCCGTATGACATTGCCTTAATGGTTCTTCTCATTTCAGCATCAACTTCTTTCGAACTAACATCAAATACCTGAGATGCAACTGTTGAGTGCAGGTCTTCTCCCGATTCAAATGCCTTGATCAGACCCTTATCATCGGAAAAATGCGCCATGATCCGCATTTCAATTTGACTGTAATCTGCTGTCATTAAATTTACAAATGGCTTTTGAGCAATAAAGCAGTTTCTAATCCTTCTTCCCTCTTCAGTTCTTATCGGAATATTTTGAAGATTTGGATCTGTTGAAGATAAACGACCAGTAGCCGCAACAGTCTGTTGAAAATTAGTGTGGATTCTGTCATCTGTACCAGTTGCAGTGATTAGCCCCTCTATAGTTGTAAGAAGTTTTCCAGTTTCCCTGATTCTTAAAAGATGCTTAAGTATCGGGTGCTTAGTTTTTGCAAAAAGCCACTCTAAACTTTCCGCATCGGTCGTAAATCCAGTTTTTATCTTTTTAGTTTTAGGTAATTTTAGTTCATCAAATAGAACGGCTTGCAGTTGCTTTGGCGAGCTAACGTTGAAATCATGTCCTGCCTCTTTGAATGCTAAGTCAGTTTGTTCACTAGCTATTTGAGAAAAATGAGTAGCTAAGTTTTCAAGCCCGTGTTTATCTACTGCGATTCCCGTAGATTCCATTCTTGATAAAAGGATTAGAGTTGGTTGTTCCAAATCAACATATAAAGATTTCATCTCAAGGGTTTCAATTTCACTTTGTAATTCCTTTTGAATTCTATAGATCCAGACGGCGCTATCCGGATTAAATTCAGCAAATAAACTTTCATTACTTTCTGAAACCCCTAGAAATCTCTGGGCTAGATCTGCTAATTCAAGATTCCTACTGCCTGGATTTACCAAATATGCCTGTAACTCAATATCAGCAGCTAGTCCATTCATTTCAATAATTTTTAGTAATTTCTTTGCCCCATGAACATATTTAGGCAATAGAGGATCTTGAAGCCAAGTTCCAAATCTGACATCTGTGCTGTGAAAAACCTCTGATTCATTTATTGCTATCGCATAGGAAAGAATTTTTTCTTCCTGAAATTCAACCGATAATGCTACGGGATCTCTACGGTCTACGAGGAGTTTGTCTATTTCTTTGGAGCTGACTTTACTTACTTTGATGTCAATTTCCTTTGTGCTACTTCCTCCAATTTGTGGAAGTGACTTAATTCTCTCTTTCAATGCCCTAATCTCAAGTTTTTCAAAAAATTTTGAAACTTCTAAAGTATCAATTCCAAGCCATTCCAATCCTGCGGGAGTTATAGATAGCTCCAAGTCTTCAATTAACTGCGTTAATTCTCGATTCAGTTTTATTGATTCAATATTATCTCGAAGAGACTGCCCAACTTTGCCGCCAATATCAGATGAATTTTCGATTAATCTCGAAAGAGAGCCGTAGTCAGCAATCCATTTTGTGGCGGTCTTCTCTCCTACCCCAGGAACTGAAGGTAAGTTATCGCTTGGATCCCCTCGTAAAGCTGCAAAGTCCGGATACTGACTTGGAGTTAATCCATACTTTTCAAACACAGCTTCTGGTGTCATTCGATTCATTTCCGTAACACCTTTTTTAGGGTATAAAACAGTTGTAGTTTTGTTTATGAGTTGAAACGAGTCACGATCTCCTGTGCATATCAATGTTTCAAAACCTAGTTCTTGAGCCTGTTTTGATAAGGTTGCAATGATGTCATCGGCTTCAAATCCCTCCACCTCTAAATGCTTAATTCCAAACGCATCTACTAACTCGTTGATATATGAAAGCTGAGATCTGAACTCATCAGGGGTGCTTGCTCTAGTGGCTTTATACTCAGGAAATTTCTCTGTTCTAAATGTTTTCCGAGAAACGTCAAAGGCTACTGCAATATGAGTTGGCTTTTCCTCCTTTACTAAATTAATGATCATCGATGCAAATCCATATATTGCATTTGTAGGCTGACCACTTGAAGTTTTGAAATTCTCAGCAGGAAGTGCATAAAAGGCGCGATAGGCCATTGAATGCCCATCGATAAGCAGTAAACGCTTTTTAACCGCACTCATATTGGGATTCTAATTGGTTCAACCTATAAACTAATCACCATGAGCGATTTTCTTGATGTTATTCGTCAACGAGGAATTGGTGCCCTGGATAAGAAGATGGGCATTGAGATAATTGAAGCCTCTCCATCCCGTTTGGTTGGCACTATGCCGGTTGAAGGTAATACTCAGCCGATTGGCCTACTGCATGGTGGAGCCAATGTGGTATTAGCAGAAAGTCTTGGATCAATAGGAACTCAACTTCATGCAGGTGCCAATAGAAAAATAGTAGGCGTAGATATAAATGCAACTCATCATAAATCTGCAACTAGTGGAATCGTTACCGGAGTTGCTACTGCCATAACTTTAGGCAAAACGCTTTGTAGTTATCAGGTTGAAATCACAAATGAAAAAGGTGAACGCACCTGCACAGCACGGATTACTTGCTTAATATTGGCAGAGCGCTAACTAGAAAATCTCGTGTGCGCCAGTTCCAAGATATGCTGATTTAACGTGCGGGTCATTTAACAGATCTTTAGCATTTGCTTCTTTTGTAATTGAACCAGTCTCTAATACATATGCTCTGTGTGCGCGACTAAGTGCCTGCTGAGCATTCTGTTCAACTAGAAGAATTGTTACACCTTGTTTATTAATCTCTGTAATTATTCTAAAAATATTAGCGATCATTTGTGGGGCTAATCCCATAGAAGGCTCATCCAATAATAAAACCTTAGGTCTGGCCATTAATGCTCTACCGATAGCCAGCATCTGTTGCTCACCACCAGATAATGTGCCACCAGCTTGAGAAGCGCGTTCCTTTAATCTCGGAAACAGCGAGTAAATCTTTTCCAAATCTTCGTTTATTTCAGAACTTTTCATCTTTAGATGGTATTTACCCATTTCTAAATTTTCTAACACAGTCATACCAGGGAAAATTCCACGGCCCTCTGGAGCTTGGGATATTCCAAGTCGAACACGATCATGAGCTGGAAGTTTTGAAATATCCTTACCGTCAAAAACAATGCTGCCAGAACTTACTGGTCTTAACCCTGAAATAGTTTTGAGCGTTGTAGTTTTTCCGGCACCATTTGCACCGATAAGTGTGACAATCTCGCCTTCATTAACGACGACTGAAATTCCTTTTATTGCTTCAATTTTGCCGTAGTGAACATGTAGATCTTTAATCTCAAGACGCATCGTCAGGTACTCCTAAATAGGCTTCAACTACCCGCTTATCATTTTGGACCTTTGCTGGCAGATCATCAGCAATTTTTTGACCAAAATCAATTACGACCACTCGATCAGAAACTCCCATAACAAGTGACATATCATGCTCAATCAATAAAACTGTATAACCAGCATCACGAATTTTACGAATAGTTTTAGCTAGTTCAACTTTCTCGGCTGGATTAAAACCAGCAGCTGGTTCATCTAAAAGCAATAACTTCGGATTAGTACCCAAGGCCCTTGCAATCTCAAGTCGCCTTTGAACACCATAGGGCAAATTTTTTGCTAACCTATCTGAATATTCTCCGATTCCAATGAAATCCAAAATCTCTTGAGCGCGAGCTTTATCTCGTTTCTCTTCTTTGCGAGAAATTGGTAAGCCAAAAAGTCCACTTAATAATCCTGATTTTTTATGAGTGTCAGTTGCTGTAATGACATTCTCCAGAGCCGTCATTTCACCCCATAGACGTATATTCTGAAAAGTACGGGCAATTCCACCGTATGTAATCTTGTATCGTTTTTTACCCTTGAGAGATTTTCCTAGAAACTTTATATCGCCCTTAGTTACTTGGTAAACACCTGTGATGACATTAAAGACTGTGGTCTTTCCAGCACCGTTTGGCCCTATAAGTCCAAGTATTTCCTGTTTTTTTATCTCAAAACTGACATCATTAAGGGCAACTAACCCGCCAAATTGCATCGTCACGTTTTCAAGCTTTAAAACAGATTCACTCATTTTGAATCCTTTTCTGGAAGAGCTTTTTCACGTTTTTTGCGAGGTAATATTCCATCAGGTCTTAAATTCATCATCAACACTAAAACCACCCCAAAGACCAAAAGTCTGGCATCAGATAAAAATCTAATTCGATCAGGTAAGTATCCAAGGATTACTGCTCCAAGAATTACACCCCAAATATTTCCCATACCACCAAAAATGACGCAGGCTAGAATTAAAATTGAAACTTGCAGCGTGAAGTTATCTGGTGAAATAAACAATGTCTTTGATGCGTAAAGAACTCCGGCAGCTCCGCCTACAGAAGCGCCAAGTACGAAAGCCCAAATCTTATACTTAAATGTTGGAACACCCATTAACTCGGCAGCATCCTCATCTTGCCGTATGGATTCCCAGGCGCGTCCGCCACGACGAACACTTAAACGTCGAATCATCCAAATTGTTAAAAGAATGATTATTAAGAAGGTCCAGAAATACAATCTGTGGTTATCAAATGTGTATTCAAGTCCAAAAATAGTTGGGGGTGTAGGAATTCCGATAATTCCATTAGCACCGCCAATTGCATTTAGGTTTAAGGCAGTAATTCTTACAATTTCACCAAAACCTAAAGTAATAATCGCTAGGTAATCACCGCGTAATCGCAAGGCGGGAACGCCCAGAATAAGTCCTGCAAACATTGCCATTGCAATGCCAATGGGTAAAATTTCCCAAGTATTCAAGCTTGTTTTTGTGCCAAGCAATCCCATTGTGTACGCGCCAATTGCAAAAAATGCTACATAGCCTAAATCCAACAAACCACTCTTACCGATTACGATATTTAAGCCAAGCGCCATAATTACAAAAATCGCAACCGGGAAAACCAATACCGAACCATAATCCGCAACTGGTGTGTTTAAAAAGGTTCCACCCAAAAATGGCAGCATTGCAGCAGCTGCAATTGCACTTAGAGCAATCAGAACCCGGGTTTTTCTATCTGATCTCTCCCAGATGCTTGCGCCAAAGTCTCTTAAATTAAACATTATGCTCTCGTCTGCGTGATCGCTTCACCAAACACGCCATTTGGTCTGAAATATAAAACTACGACTAAAATTAAGAATACGGTTACAGCCTTCCATTGCGTTCCTAAGAAGAAACTTGCATAAGTTTCAACTAAGCCCAGAGAAATTCCTCCATAAAATGCGCCTTTAATATTTCCGATTCCACCTAAGATGGCAGCTGTAAAGGCAGCTATTCCTAATTCAAATCCTATGCTAAATGAAGTGTTCTCATACTTTAATGTGTAGAAGAACCCTGCAGCACCAGTCATGAGTCCACCAATTAAAAATGTTCCGGAAACTACAAAATTTAGATTTACTCCCATTAACTTTGCGGAGTCTTCATTCATTGAAACTGCTCTAATGGCTTTACCTAACCGTGTCTTCTTAACAAACTGTTGTAGTACTAGATACAACGCTAGACCACATACAATTACAATCACATTGTCAAGGCGAAGATTTGCTCCAAAAATAGTTGCTAGTGAGGATTTTTCCATTACTCGTGGACTTCCAACATATCTTGAGTCAGTAAGTATTCTCATAAACTCCGCAAGAACTATAGACATTCCTATTGCCGAAATTAGTGGTGCTAATTTGTTTGACCCTCGATTACGCAACCTACGATAGGCGACAAGTTCTAGAAAAATAGAAAGAATTCCAGAAACCAACATAGAGCCGGCTAGACAGAGCAATAATATATAAAAAAGCCTAAAACCAGTTGCCGGTTCCGATTGTTGAGTGAATCCAAAGAAATCTCTAATAATTACCACCGTTGCAAAGGTTCCATACATAAACACTTCTGAGTTGGCAAAATTGATCATTCTAAGAACACCATAAACCATGGTGTAACCAAGTGCGATTAGAACATAGATAAACCCTAAGCTCAAACCTCCAAAAGTTAGGGATAGAAATTGGTCCTGAAAATTGGCCAACATACTTCCCCCTTTCGAATATTTGAAGTCTACTTCTTTAATGCCGATATTATAAGAAGCACCTAGAAAATATCTAGGTGCTTCTTATTTCATCTATATAGGTATATACCTACAATTGATTACTTAACTGCTCCAGTGAACTTGATTGCTCCACCTTTGATTTCAAAGGAGTTCATTGGTCCACCAGCGACATCGCCGTTCTTATCGAAAGCGATTGTTGTTCCGGTGATTGACTTACCTTTGTAAGCCTTTACGCACTTAAGCATGTTTGGACGGGTTGAAACACCCTTACCAATGCAGCTTAAGAATATATTTGCAGCATCAATTGATTCTGCAGCATAAGTTCCTGAAGCTACACCAATCTTCTTCTTGAAATCAGCTTCTAGTGAAGCAGAAATTTCAGTTAGAGGTACAGTTCCAGCAGTCAGTCTCACGCCTTCAAGAATTGATGCGCTTGCCAATGAAAGAATTCCTGGGCTTAGCACACCATCTCCACCAGCTAGAACTCCTTTATATCCGGAGTCGCGTAGTTGACGATAAAGTGAAGCAGCTTGAGCATAGTAACCAGTAAAGATCACTACGTTTGCACCAGCTGCAGTTACTTTTGAAATTGTAGCTGTCCAGTCAGTTGTCTTATCAGACACGCTATCTTGTCCGGCAAGAACTGCTCCGCCACGCTTCATGTAATCAACCAAACCAACACCGTATGGTGATTGATCATCAATTACGAAAACCTTTGGAGATGACACTCCCTTGATTGCTAGTTTATACAGAGCAGGACCTTGAACAAGATCTGTTGCAACAACTCTGTGGAAAACTGGGAACCCAATTAATCCTTGAGTTGGATCTGTAATTGAAACTCGAGTTGCTGATGGTGAAATTAATGGCAATCCAGTTTGCTTATAGAATGGTAGAGAGTTGATTGTTGCGCCTGAGTATGCAGGTCCAACAAGACCAATAATTCTTCTATTTGAAGCTGTACCTGGTGCAACCTTGGCTGCTTCAGTTCCACTTCCTTGGTCATCTACTTCTACTATTCTTACTTGATATCTACCCTTATTTTTTGCATTGAAAAGTTGTACGGCGTACTTCACACCATTTAACTCATCGATACCAACTTGAGCTTCTTCACCGGTAAGTGGGCCCTGGTATGCAATGGTCACAACTCTTGCAGCTGCATTCGATGCTGGAGCAATCGCTACAGCAGTACCTGCTGCTAATGCAATTGCGGCAACAGCTGAAATTGAGCGTTGATTTTTCATTATTACCCTTCGTTCATGATCATGTCCCCCTGGGACAGGGAGGGATGAAGGGTATCGGCCTGGACTTATTTTTAACAAGTTAAAAATAAGCCCCCCGCCTAACATTCCCGTTATTTAAGGAGATAGTAAGGCCAAAGCCAACTGGACTTATTGCTGAGGAGCATCTGAGGGTGAGATTACCCCCTGGGCTACTTCCTTCATCGATATTCTCCTATCCATTGCAGTTTTTTGAATCCATGAGAACGCATCAGGCTCACTCATATTTAAAGCTTTCATTAGAATTCCCTTTGCACGATCTAGAACTTTTCGCGTTTCTAATCTTTCATATAAATCTGCGACCTCTACTTCAAGTGATTTCATTTGGCGATATCTACTAATTGAAATCTCAATCGCTGGTAATAAATCATTGATTGTAAAAGGTTTTACAACGTAAGCCATTACACCTGTATCTCTAGCACGCTCTACTAATTCTCTCTGGCTAAACGCAGTTAACATTAAAACTGGGCATAAGTTAATTATTTTTTCCGCTGCAGATATTCCATCCAGCACCGGCATCTTTACATCTAAAATTACTAAATCTGGTTTATGCGTATTTGCTAAATCAATTGCCTCTTGTCCATTTATTCCTTGGCCGACAACTTCGTAACCTGATTCAGTCAACATTTCAACCAAGTCCATGCGAATTAAAGTCTCATCTTCGGCCACGACGATACGGAACTTATCACTCGACGAGTTTTGGTTCATGTGCCTCGAGTCGGATTCGAACCGACACTATACGGTTTTTGAGACCGTCCTCTCTACCGTTGGAGTACCGAGGCCAAAAGAGAGATACAGTTTATATTGGTAATCTTTTAATGACTAATTATTTTCGGTAAGCAGGTGCAGCACCGCTAACTGCATCTCCTATTTTATGAACTCTCATTGCGTTTATAGAACCTGGTATTCCGGGAGGAGAACCGGCAACTATTAAAACTAAATCACCAACGTTGACCCGCTTGGACTCAATTAGAAGTGTATCGACCTGCATAACCATTTCATCCGTGTGGCTTACAACCGAAGTAAGCATTGATTCAACTCCCCAAGAAAGTGCTAATCGATTATAAGTACCCTTATCTGGAGTCAAAGCAAGCATCGGGATAGGTGAGCGAAGTCTAGACATTCGTCGTGCTGAATCTCCGCTTTGCGTAAAAGCTACCAAGAATTTTGCCCCGACAGTTTGTCCAACTTCAGTTGCAGCTTTTGTAATTGCACCTGCTTTAGTTGCTGGAGAGTGCTTTAGTGGTGGAATTTGATCTAGTGCAATCTCTTCAGTACGTTCAATAATTCTTGCCATTACTTTTACTGCCTCAATAGCAAATTGTCCAACGCTAGTTTCACCTGAGAGCATCAAAGCATCGGCACCATCCAAAACTGCATTAGCGCAATCAGTTGCTTCGGCTCTAGTTGGTTGAGAATTACTAATCATTGAATCAAGCATTTGGGTGGCAACAATTACTGGTTTGGCTGACTCTCTAGCCATTGTTATGCAGCGTTTTTGCACCATAGGCACATCTTCAATTGGTAACTCAACACCTAGATCACCTCTGGCAACCATGATGCCATCAAATGCATCAACTATTTCTTGTAGATTTTCAACGGCCTGAGGTTTTTCAATTTTGGCAATGATTGGAACTTTAATTCCTTCTTCAGCCATTATTTTATGAACACCTTTAATATCTTCAGCACTTCTCACAAATGAAAGAGCAATAAAATCAGCACCGGCTTTTAGCCCCCACCTGAGATCAGCCATATCTTTCTCGGAAAGGGCTGGAACAGAGACTGCAACTCCCGGAAGGTTTAGACCTTTATTGTTACTGACAATACCTGGTTGAATCACTTCAGTAATGACATCGTTGCCTTTAACTTCAATTACTCGCACTGAAACTTTGCCATCATCAATCATGATCACATCGCCCTTGCGGCAATCACCCGGAAGGCCTTTATATGTAGTTCCAACTCTTTCTTTACTGCCTTGGATTTCATCGGTAGTAATTACAAACTTATCCCCCCGCGATAATTCATGAGGGCCATCAGAGAATCTTGCTAATCTAATCTTTGGACCTTGCAAATCAACTAAAATTGCCACTGCCTTATTCTGTTTCTTTGCTACTTGCCTGACAGTATCTAGTCGAGATTGATGCTCCTCATAACCACCATGAGACAGATTTAGCCTGGCCATATTCATACCGGCATTTAAAAGTTCAGTAACTTTTTCAACAGATTCAACGGCTGGGCCCAATGTGCAGACAATCTTTGCGCGGCGCATGAGTTGAGCCTAAACCATCAATGATCTAGCAGTTGACTCAATAGGAAATGGTAATTGCGTGTGCCCAGACAGATATGAATCCACAGCTGCTGCGGCACTTCTGCCTTCAGCAATGGCCCAAACTATAAGTGACTGCCCACGTCCAGCATCACCGCATACATAGACACCCTCACTTGATGTGGCGTAATTTTCATCTCTTTTAATATTTCCTTTTTCATCTAATTCAACCTCGAGTTGCTCTAATAACTCACTTTTTTCTGGTCCAGTAAATCCCATAGCCAGAAAAACAAGATCTGCCGGAATAATTTTCTCACTACCTGCAATAGGTTCGAATTTTCCATTATTAAATTTAGTTTCAACTAACTTAAGACCAGCTAAATTACCTTTAGCATCCTTTATAAACTCTTGAGTCGAAACAGAATACATCCGTTCACCAGATTCTTCATGAGCACTACTAACGCGATAAATCATGGGGTAAGTTGGCCAAGGTTGATTACTTGGCCTTTCTTCTGTTGGTCGAGGCATAATTTCTAGTTGTGTAATTGATTTTGCACCCTGTCGAATTGCAGTTCCCAAACAATCAGCACCAGTATCCCCTCCACCTAAAATGACAACATCTTTACCTGCTGCGTTAATTTCCGGTTCTGTTTTAAGTTCACCTAGTGCCTGTTTGTTGCCCCAAGGTAAATACTCCATCGCTTGATATATACCAATAGCGTCACGACCTGGTATCGGCAAATCTCTCCAATTTGTTGCACCAATGGCAACTACAACTGCGTCATATTTATTTCTTAATGCACTACCAGTTATATCCTTACCAATATTTACGTTTACCCTAAATCGTGTTCCCTCAAGTTCCATCTGCTTAATTCTTCTATCTACAATTGACTTTTCCATTTTAAACTCTGGAATTCCATATCGCAGCAAACCACCAATCTTGTCTGCCCGCTCATAAACTGCAACCGTATGTCCAGCCCTAGTTAATTGCTGTGCAGCTGCAAGTCCAGCTGGTCCAGAGCCAATAACTGCCACTGTTTTGCCAGAAAGTCGATCTGGTACAAGTGGAATTACTCGATTATCTTTAAATGCTTCCTCAATTGTTCTAAGTTCTACCTGTTTGATAGTTACAGCATCTGAGTGAATCGCAACTACACAAGCAGTCTCACATGGGGCTGGACATAATCTGCCCGTAAATTCTGGGAAATTATTGGTGGCGTGAAGTCTGTCAATGG
>JACCDH010241591.1_pt1 | contig 11748 bp, 10 predicted proteins | sample 7442481 | NCBI WGS metagenome assembly JACCDH01 (sample SAMN15323433, study PRJNA562643) | freshwater metagenome | isolation source: river surface water | place: USA:Blue River Watershed | collected 2017-08-15 | reverse complement strand
GTTGTCGGCCAGCCAGCCGCCGTTGGCTTCGGTGTCAAAGCGCAGGGTGTTGGCGGCCTGGGCCAGTTCGGCCCGGGGGGTGCGCCGCGTGGCCAGCTCGAAGGCTTCGAACTTGAAGGGCACGGTCACATTGCACCCCTTGGCGCCCTGAGCAGCAAAAGCCTGGACGGTGGGCACAAAGGCATCCAGCGGGCACAGCAGGCGACCGTAGTCCACGGCCTGGCCGGTCTGTTGGGCAAAGAGGGTGTGGATGGCGGGTGAGCGGCTGTGAGCCACCGGGTTGCCCGCCACGGCGTAGCGATCTGGGGTCTGAGGAAACATGGGCGTGATCAGGGAGGTGGAGCCTGGGTGCTGGTCTCCAGGCCCGCCTCCCGTGTGAACTTGAAGCGCGAGGAAATGAGGATGAGGTCGTGTCCAGCCCGCACGTCCTCCGGCACCACGCCAAAAGGCCCGGCGCGTTTGACGATCAGGGCCGCGCGCTTGTCCAGCTTGGCATTGCCCGAGCTGCGCGTGACCACGGTGTTCTGAACCTCGCCCTGCCGGTCCAGCCAGACTTCCATGACCAGGTCGCCATACAGTTTGCGACCGTCGGCGGTGGGGAAGTACTCGGTGCCGGCTCGCTCCACCAGGGTGCGAAAGTGGCTGTAGTACATCGCATCGGTCGACTTGAGCGTGGCCGGGCTGATGTAGCGCTTTTTGGGGCGGGCGTTTTCTTCGCGGATGCGCTTTTCGATTTCGGCCAGCAGTTCGGTCAGTTGCCGGCGGCGCTCTTCTTCGGAGCGGGCCGTCGGTGAGGTGGGGGCCTGATTGCGTTGCGGTGGTGGCAGGGCGGCCAGTTCGTCGCGCACCTGTGAGAGCAATTGCTGCTGTTCGGCCTGCATTTGCTCGATCATGCGGCGTGTGTCCTCCAGCGAGTCCCCCAGGGCACTGTTGGGGGCTGGGGGCAGGGGTGACGTGGCGCGTCCAGCATCGGCATCGCCACCACCGACCAGGTTGGCCTGGGCCAGCGCCTGGGCCTTGTCGGGCTTTTGGTCACTGGCCGAGTTGACCAGGATCACCTCCAGGGGTGTGTCCTTGAACACCCGGTTGAAGCCCTCCGGATCGACGAACCGAACTGTCAGCAAGACCCCATGGATCACCACGGAGGCGATCAGGGTCTTGTGCAGCAAGGTCAGTCGGGCAGCGGCTTCGCTCAGGCGTGACAGCATGGACAGGGCAGGCTTTCTGATGGCGCAAACAGTGCAACGGGTCAGGCCGCGGGAGCAGCAGGCGCCGGCGCCTCGCCATCATTGAGGTCGATGGCCAGGGTCAGCGGTCCTGCATTGTCCAGCACCTCGCTGTCGTCTTCCCCTTCGGCATCACCCTCGGTGGTGCTGATTGGGTCGTCCAGGCGCGTGGCCAGGCTGGCATGCAGGTCCAGGGTCAGCTCATCGATGCCGGTGATGCGTACGCGCACCTTGGCATGGCGGGGCAGTGATTCGCAGCCGAGGGCCTTGAAGACCAGGGGCAGGGTGTCGGCGCGCACTAGGCCATTGATCATGACGGCGCAGTCCAGCTCGGTGATGCCTTGTTGCTGCAGGTACTTCAAGGTCCAGTAACGCTCCATGGCCGACTGGAAGCCGTTGTAGGTGCTGTAGGCCGTGTCAAAGTTGGAGATGACGGCAAACAGCTCGGCATCCTTGGGCTTGAACGGCGCCACCAGGGCAGCGGTGCGGCCATTTTTGGCGCAGGCCACGATCTGCCACTGGTTGACCAGGTCGACATAGCGGCGCAGCGGCGAGGTGGCCCAGGTGTACTGCGCCACGCCCATGCCGGCGTGAGGGGCGGGCTTGGTGCTCATGCGCACCTTGATGCCGGGCTGCAGGCTGGCCTGGCTGCGGTAGATGCCGGGCACACCCAGCTCGGCCAGCCAGCCACCCCAGGTGCTGTTGGCCAGGATCATGGCTTCGGCTACGATCAAATCCAACGACGAGCCCCGCTGGCGCGTGCCGATGAGGACCTGCTCCAGCCCGGTCGGCTCGATGCCATCGCTCATGGTGTTGGCGCCCGCCTCGTTCATCAGCTTGAACGTGTAGTCCGGGCGGTTGAAGTTCTCGGGCTTGCCGCGCACTTCTTCACGCTTGAGCTTGAGGTGCTTGGCCAGGCGGAAGGCAAAAGCCAGTTCGGCCGCGTGGCCGTAAGTGGCGGGGGCCTCACCGGTCAGGGTGGCATCGGTGATGACGCCATCGAGCTGGTCGTGGCGCAGGTTCGAGGCAATGGGCACGCGCTCCAGCCGGGTTTCGCTGCCCTTGACGGTCAATGTCGCTTCGTCAAAGCTGACGTACAGCGAGACCGCCGGGCAATCGCGGCCTTCCTGCAGGGTGTAGCTCTGCACGACGTCATCGGGCAGCATGGTGATCTTGTGGCCGGGCATGTACACGGTCGACATGCGGTGGCGCGCCACCTGGTCGACCGGCGAGCCCGGCGCAATGGCCAGGCTGGGGGCGGCAATGTGGATGCCGTAGACCACGGTGCCGCTGCCCAGGCCCTGCACGGACAGGGCATCGTCGATCTCGGTGGTCATCGAATCGTCGATGGAGAAGGCCTGAACGGGGGCCAGGGGCAGGTCGTCCTTGATCGGGGGCGCTTCCAGGGGGGGGAAGCCCGTGCCCTTGGGGAAGTTCTCGAACAGGAAGCGCTTCCAGTGGAACTGGTAGGGGCTGTCGATGGCGCGCGCATCCTTGAGCAGGTCCAGGGGCGCGCGCTGCGTGGCCTTGGCCGCCTCGACCACAGCCTTGTACTCGGGGCCGTTCTTGTCGGGCTTGAACAGGATCTTGTAGAGCTGATCCTTGATGGCCTGGGGGCACTGACCCTGGGCCAGCTCCTCGCCCCATTGCTGGATCTGCTGGGCTTGTTGCTTTTTGCGCTCGATGGCGACCAGGGCCTGCTTGAGGATGTCCTCGGGCGCCTTGCGGAAGCGGCCCTTGCCGCGCCGGTGGAAATAATGCGGCGCCTCAAAGATGCGGGTGAGCATGGCGGCCTGCTGCACGGCGGTGGTGGCGCTGCCGTAGTACTCGCTGGCCAGGTCTTCAAACCCGAAGTCTTCTTCAGGGGCGACCTCCCAGATCAGGTCCAGGTCGATCTCGGCGGCCAAGGCAGGGGCCTGCGCCAGCAGCTCGGTGGGCGAGGGCTTGGCAAACTTGATCAGCACATTGGCGGACTTGACCTTCACGCGTTTGCCCGACTCCAGCTCGATCTGCATCGAACTGTCGGCTTCGGTCATCACGCGACCGGCGAGGAATTTGCCAGTGTCATCAAAAAGGGCGTAGGTCAATTCAGGCACCTGGGCGGGCAGCGGCCCCAAGGTCGGGCTGGATCAGCCCTGTCTGGCAGCCGGGCTCACCATCGTTGGAGAGGTCGGAGACCGTCGACCCACGCTTCAAGCAGGGCACGGTCAGGAATGCCGGATTATCTCGCGGCCGCGCGCTGGTGGGGCGGTTGTTGCGTCAAAGCCCGATGGCCGCCAGCAGGTCGGGCAGGTGATCTTCAAAATCGGTCACGGCATGGTCGCTGCCATCGAGCAGTTTGATGCGTGCGCCTTCGTAGTGGGAGACCATTTCGTGCCAGTCCAGCACCTCGTCGCCCTCGGCGATCAGGGCCCAGTAACGGTCGGGTCGGGTGATGGGGTAGGGGTTCAAGGCCTCGAACTCGGTGATGAATTCGGGGCGGAAGAAGAACTGGTCTTCCGGCTGGTGGTAGGAGGTCTGCAGGCCGATGTGGCGGGCCAGGTCGCGCGCGGGCGCCACGGCCGGGTTGATGACGGCGGCACGGCACCCCAGTTTCTCGGCCATGACGGTGGCATAAAAGCCACCCAGGGAGGAGCCGATGATGACGGTCTCGCTCACGGGCCAGTCGGCGACCAGCCAGGTCAGCTCCTGCACGGTCTGACTGGGTGAGGGCGGCAGCGGTGGGCAGACCCAGGTCAGGTTGCGGCCCTGGGCCTTGAGCTCGGCCACATGGCGGGCCATGCGCTGAGCCTTGGCGGACCGAGGGGACGAGCGAAAGCCGTGGAGGTAGAGGAGGTGGGTGGGCGGTTTCATGGCACCTGGATTCCGGCTTGACCCCGAGGTGGGGTGGAGGCTTGTCACAAAGCTGTCAGCAATGAGCCAATAGGATCACGGCCATTGTCGCCCTGTTCCGAAGGCGGCGCAAAGGATTGCCTCCCATGGATTGTGTGACAACGCCCCGAGTGAGGGTGTCGCTTCGGCTCGCCCTGACAAACGCCGGGGCGCGCCGCCAGACAGGCTTCACCCTGCTGGAGCTGCTGGTGGTGCTGGTCATCATCGGCCTGCTCGCGGGCTATGTGGGCCCCAAGTTCTTTGCCCAGATCGGCAAGTCCGAAGTCAAGGCCGCCACGGCACAGATCGATGCGTTGGGCAAGGCCCTGGATCAGTTTCGGCTGGACACCGGCCACTACCCCTCTACCGAGCAGGGGCTGACCGCCTTGTGGACCAAGCCGGCCGATGAGGCCCGCTGGTGGGGCCCGTACCTGCGCAAGGCACCGCCCAACGATCCCTGGGGCCGAGCCTACCTGTACAAGGCCCCTGGCGAGCACGGCGATTACGACCTGTCCTCCCTGGGCAAGGACGGCCGCGAAGGTGGCGATGGCGAGAACCAGGACATCACCAGTTGGTGACCCCCATGCCGCGCTTCAAAGTCCGTCACCTGGCCTTGGGCCACATCGCCGAGCATGAGGTCCTGGCCGCCGGGCCTCGGGCGGTGCCTTCGGCCCTGGCTGCCCTGCTGGGGTGCGCCGTCGGTGCAGCCGATGTGCTGCAGGTCAGCCCATTGCAAGAAGAAGTGCTCGCGGGCGGCCCTGGCATGGTGAGCCCAGGCGCGCAGGTCGGGACGTCGGCGCCCGTGCGACGCGGCCGGCTGGATTTCCCCAGCCGCCTGTTCTGCCAGGAGCTGGCCGTGCTGCTCGATGCAGGCATTCCCTTGTTCGAGGCCCTGGTCACCCTGCGCGAAAAAGAAGCCTCGCCCGCCGTGGCGCGGGTGCTGTCCAGCCTGATCGAGGACCTGGAACAAGGCCAGACCCTGGCCCAGGCCATGCGCCATCGGCCCGAGGCCTTCAGCACCTTGCTGGTGGCCTCGGTCGAGGCCAGTCAGCGCACGGGCCACACGCCCGAGGCCTTGCGCCAGCACGGCGCCTACCTGGCGTGGGTAGGGGGCATGCGAGACAAGCTGGTCAGCGCCCTGATCTATCCGGCCATCCTGGTGACGGCGAGCTTTCTGGTCATCACCTTTTTGACGGTGTTTGTGGTGCCGCGCTTTGCCGACATCTACGAAGGCATGGGCGGCGAGCTGCCCTGGCTGTCGGGCATGTTGCTGCGCATCGGGCAGGTGGTGGGGCAGCACCCCTGGTGGGTGCTCGGTGGTCTGGTGGCCCTGGTGATGGCGGCCGTGGCAGCGAGCCGATCGCCCATGGTGCGCAAGGCCGTGGCCGCCAAGCTGTGGCAGATGCCGGTGGTCGGTGAGCGCCTGCGCCTGGTCGAGCTGGCCACCCTGTACCGAACCCTGGGCCTGTTGCTGCAGGCCGGGGTGGCCGTGGTGTCGGCCCTGGAGGCCTCCGGTGAACTGGTGGGCCCCGCCTTGAAGCTGTCCCTGAAAGACGCCACCAGGCGCGTGCAGGAAGGCGCGCGCCTGTCCGAGAGCCTGTCGGCCCATGGCCTGACCACGCCGGTGTCCTTGCGCATGGTGCGGGTGGGCGAGCACACCGGTGAGCTCGGTCCCATGCTGGAGCGGGCGGCCACTTTCTACGACGAAGAGCTGGCCCGTTTTGCCGACTGGATCGGTCGTGTGGTCAGCCCCGTGCTGATGCTGATCATGGGCGTGCTCATTGGCGGCATCGTGGTCCTGATGTACCTGCCCATCTTTCAGGTGGCGGAGCAGATCCAGTGAGCGCCTCCATCCACCCCTTGCACCCGGCGCCTGACCTGGCCGCTGACCCCACCCACGGCTTCACGCCGGACTGGAGCCGCTGGCCGCTGGTGCAGGCCCTGCGCCTGGGGGTGGTGGTGGGACACAACGCCCAGGGCCAGTGCTGTGCCCTGAGCGCCACCCCGGATGACCTGGCCTTGCGCGAGGCGGTGGTGCGCCGTGTGGGCCCGTCGCTGCATTGGCAGACCGTGTCGCCCCAGGCCCTGAGCGTCTGGCTGTCCGAGGGCGAGGCGGGGTATCAGGCCCGCGGCTTTCTGGACGATGCCGATTCGGCCGCTGGCCCGGCCGAGGTGCAGGTGCTGCACGAGCTGTCGGTCGATGCCATCAGCCGCCAGACCAGTGCGGTCATCAAGATGCTGGATGCGACCTTGTTTGACGCCCTCAAGGCCCAGGCCAGCGACCTTCACATGGAGTGCACGGCCCAGGGCATGACCATCCGCCATCGCCTGGATGGTGTGATGGTGGCGGTGGGTGAAGTGGCCTCTCGCGAGGTGGCCGAGCAACTGGTCTCGCGCCTGAAGGTGATGGCCGAGCTGGACATTGGCGAGCGCCGCCTGCCGCAGGACGGGCGCTTCAAGCTGCGCGTGCGCACTGGCGGCAGCGAGGCCGGTCAGCAGGGCGCGCGCGAGGTGGACTTTCGGGTCTCGATCATGCCGTCCAGCTTTGGCGAGGACGCCGTGCTGCGCATCCTGGACCGCTCGCGCCTGTCCAGCGATGCCTCGGCCTTGACGCTGGAAGGGCTGGGCTTTGACCCCGATGACGCCGCCGTGGTCCGGCGCCTGGCGGCCAAGCCCTACGGCATGCTGCTGGTCACCGGGCCCACCGGCAGCGGCAAGACCACCACGCTGTACGCGGTGGTGCACGAGATCAACGACGGTCGCGACAAGATCATCACCATCGAAGACCCGGTCGAATACCAGCTCAGTGGTGTGGTCCAGATTCCCGTCAACGACAAGAAGGGCCTGAGCTTTGCGCGTGGCCTGCGCAGCATCCTGCGTCACGACCCGGACCGCGTCATGGTGGGCGAGATCCGCGATGCCGAGACCGCCCAGATTGCCTCACAGGCCGCGCTGACCGGTCACCTGGTGCTCTCGACCATCCATGCCAACAATGTGTTCGACGTGGTCGGGCGCTTCATGCACATGGGCGTGGACCTGTACAACATGGTGTCTGCGCTCAACGGCGTGGTGGCGCAACGCCTGATGCGCCGCCTGTGCACGCATTGCGCCACGCCCTGGCAGCCTGAACCGTCGGACCTCAAGGCAGCCATGCTGCCGCTGGACACCCGGGGGCAGTTCTTCCAGGCGGTGGGCTGCGCTCATTGCCGCGGCACCGGTTACCGCGGCCGCAAGGCCATCACCGAGGTGCTGTTGATGGACGACACCCTGCGCGACCTGATCGTCTCGCGGGCCTCGTTGGTGCGCATCAAGGCGCATGCCCGCGCCAGCGGCACCCGCTTGTTGCGCGAGTCTGGCCTCGCCTGTGTGCTGCGCGGTGAGTCCACGCTGGACGAGCTCAACCGCGTCACGCTGGTGGAGTGAGCCGATGATGTCATTGCTCCAACGCTTGCAGCCCCCTCTGGGTCTCTTTCTGGCCGCTCCCGCCGCGTCGCCGGTCGGTGCCCTGGTGCCCGATCACACCCCGACCCTGCTGGCCTGGCGCGAGTGGGCACAGGCCCGTGCGGGGCAGCGGTGCCAACTGGGTTTGTCCAGCCGATTCCTGTTGCAGTCGCTGAGGGTGGTTGATGACGCCTCGGCTCTCACGGCCAGCCAGGCCGTGGCCTCTGCCGCGGCCGAATGGGCCCATTACCTGGGCCTGAGTGCCGACGATTTGGCCACCGATTGGTGCGTCCGCGCGGCGGCCTTGCCGGGTGGCTGGTTGGTCTGCGCTTCACCCCGTGTGTTGTGCGAGGACCTGCTGGCCGTGGCCCGCCAGCACCGTGTGCGCGTGGAGAGGCTGGGCCCCTGGTGGGCCCATGGCCTGCAGCGATGGCTGGCCAGCGAGGCCGCACAGGCGCCCGGGGCCACCTTGTGCCTGCAGGAGCCTGGCTGGTGCCTCGTTGCGCAGGCCGACGGTGGGCGACTCCAGGGCCTGTGGGCTCAAGCCGATGGAGCGCCACAGGGTGTGAGGCTCGTTCTGTCCATGCCCGAGGTTGAGGGCCGCGAGGCCTGGGTGCAAGACGGCCCCATCCCCTCGCAGCTCATCCTGGGGCGTGCTCAGCCCTTGAGGAAGGCCGCATGAACGCGTGGCTCCAATCCTGGCGAGCCCGCCTGAGCCCCCAGGCCCGGTGGGCCGACGAGCTGGACTTTGCCGGCCCCCGTCCGCGCACCTCGGTGGGCGCCTGGCTGGTCCTGGCCACCGGGGTGCTGGCGCTGCTGTGGGTGGTGGAGCAGGCCGAGGTCCGTCAACAGGCCATCGCCGACGCTCAGGCCCAGCTCAAGCGACTGAGCCTGGCCGACCGGCAGGTGCGCTTGGCCCGGGCTGCCGCCACGGCGCCACGCTCGTTGGACGCATCGCGTGCCCCGGGCGATCCTGTGGTGGCCGATGCGCCGCCCACCTTGATGCCTGCCGCCTGGTCCGAGGCTGCCCAGATGGCCGCGCTGCTGGCCTACCCCTGGCAGGCGGCCCTGCAGGGCGTGTCCACGCGCGCCAGTGACCGCAACATCGTGATGACCTCGTTCTCGCTGGACCTGTCCAGTTGGGACGCGGTCCTGCAGCCACCGCCTGCCATCCGCGTGACTGCGGCAGCGCCCTCGGACGACGAGGCCCTGGCCTGGGCGGCCGACCTGCCCCAAGGCCAGTTGTTGACGCGAGCCCCGCTGGCCATGCCCTTCAGCACCGCACGGTCCAGCTACGGCCTCAAGGTCGAAGCTCAGACCCGCTGGTGGCCCGGGAGTGCGCCATGAACCTGTATGTGGACCTGATCACCACACGCGTGCTGCCACGACTGCAACGGGCGCTGACCTGGCTGGGCTGGCCCGGTGTGAGTGGCCTGGTCCTGCTGTTGTGCGCCTGGGTGCTGCACGGAGTCTGGCAGCCCGGCTTGCAGGCCGAACACGACGAGGCCCAGTCGCAGGTCGACCTGCTGCGCCATCAGTTGCAATCCCAGGCGCAGGCCGCCCGGGCCACCGAAGGTGCCCAGGGCGCCAAAGCTGTCGCCTCATCCTTGACGGCCGAGCAGGCCTGGGCCGCCCTGTGGCAGCGTCTGCCTGAGCACGCTGGCATCACCGCACGCCAGGCCGATGCCCTGGACCGAGCCACTCGTCTGGGCTTGCGCCTGGACAGCGTGCAGTTCAAGGGCGCGCCTGTGAAGGACCTGCCACAGGTCTGGCGACAGCAGATCACCTTGCCCATGCAGGGCAGCCATCCGGCCTTGATGGCCTGGCTGAACCACGCCTGGGCTCAGGCCGACTGGAGCATCGATGGCCTGGACCTCACCCGCGATGACGTGATGTCGGACCAGGTCAAGGCCCGTGTCACCTTGTCGATCTGGGCGCGCACCGAGGCGCCAACCAAGGCTCTGGCGTCATCGCCTCGCGGGGGGCAGCCATGAAGCCGATCCTGTGGGTGGCCCTGGTCGCGGCCCTGGCCGCCACGGCCTATGTGTCGATGCAGGAAGGCGACGAGGTCGAGGCCGTCACGCGCGGCAGCGCAGCAGACGCGCCCGACCCCAGCGCGCGAGATGGCCGGCCCAAGGCTCCCACCTCGCGGCAGGCGCCCTCTGCCGAGGCCGACCTTCAGGCCCGATCCAAGGTCCACCAGGTGCAGTCGGTCTCGCTCTGGCAGGCCCGGCTGCAGCCGTCCACGCCGGTTCGTGCCTTGTCGACCGCCTGGTCGTCACAACAGCCTCCGTCCCCGCCGCCCGAGCCGGTGCTGGCACCGCCGCCGCCCAGGGCCCCGGCCTTTCCGCATGCCTGGGTGGGCCGGTACATCGACGATCAACCTCGAGCGATCATCAACGGGCCCACCACCACCTGGGTGGTCAAGGTCGGTGACGTGATCGAAGGTCAATGGCGCGTGGATCGCATCCAGGACCGACAACTCCAACTGACCTACCTGCCACTGCAGCAAACGCTGACCGTGGCGATGAAGTGACCATGACATCCCACGCCTTTGGATTGACCCTGTCCGTGCTGCTGCTGGGCCTGCTGTCGGCCTGCGCCAACCCGGCCCTCAAGGAGGCCGAGCGCCTGTCGCAGGCCGGCCAGTACGAGGCAGCCTTGCAACGCCTGCAGCAGGCCGCCCGCCAGGCACCCGACGATGCCGAGCTCAGCAAGGCCGCGGTCAAACAAAAAGACACCACCGTGGCGCACCTGCTGTATCAGGCCGACCTGGCCCGCATTGGCGGGCGCCCCGATGAAATCCAGGCCGTGCTGGCCCGCCTGGATGCGGCCGCACCCGGCCACCCCCGCGCCCTGTGGTTGCGGCAGGACCTGGCCCGCAAGGACCGCGTGACCCGCCTGCTCCAAGAGGCCCAGGCCGCACAAGGCAAGGCCGACTGGGCCCGGGCCGAATCCGCCCTGCGCAGCGTGATGGCCGAAGACCCAGGCCATGCCCAGGCCCGCCAGATGCTCTCGCAGATCGACGAGGCGCGTCAGGCGCAGACCCGCCAGCAAAGCAGCCTGCAGCTCAAGACGGCCAGCAAGCCCATCACCCTGGAGTTCCGGGAGGCGCCGCTGCGCAGCGTGTTCGAGTCGCTGGCGCGCGCGGCCGAAGTCAATTTTGTGTTCGACAAGGATGTGCGTGGCGATGCCCGCGTGACGGTCTTCCTGCGCAACACCACGGTCGACGAGGCCATGCGCGTGATCCTCAACACCCAGCAACTGGGCATCAAGCTGCTCAACGACAACACCGTGCTGGTGTTTCCCAACACGTCGCAAAAACAGCGCGAGTTGCTGGACACGGTCACCCGCAGCTTCTACCTGGTCAATGCCGACCCCAAGCAGGTGCAGACCCTGATCCGCACGGTGGCCAAGTCGCGCGACATCTTCATCGACGAGCGGCTGAACATGCTGGTGGTGCGCGACACCCCTGATGTGATGCGCCTGATCGAGCGCCTGGTGGCAGGTGTGGACCTGCCCGACCCGGAGGTCATGCTGGAGGTGGAGGTCATGGAGGTCTCCAGCAGCCGCATCGTGGACCTGGGGCTGAGCCTGCCCAGCGAGGTGGCCTACGGCGTGCCGGGCAGCAACCTGCCCATCACCACCGACAGCGTGCTGCGGGCCAGCGTGGCCAACCCCCTGGCCATTGCCCGCCTCAAGAGCAGTGTGGACGCCTCCAACCTGCTGGCCAACCCCAAGATCCGTGCCCGCAACCGGGAGAAGGCCAAGATCCTGCTGGGCGAGAAAGTCCCCGTGTTCACCACCACATCCACCGCCAACGTGGGCGTGTCCTCGTCGGTGTCCTACCTGGATGTGGGCCTCAAGATGGAGATCGAGCCCCAGGTGCAACTGGACGACGAGGTCATCATCAAGGTGGCGCTGGAGGTCAGCACCATCACCAGCACCGTCAAGGGCCCGCAAGAGTCCACGGCGTATCAGATCGGCACGCGCCAGGCCACCACCTCCTTGCGCCTGCGAGATGGCGAGACGCAGATCCTGGCCGGCCTGATCAACGACACCGAAAGCAAGAGCGGCGTGGGCCTGCCCTACATCAACGAGCTGCCCATCGTGGGTCGCCTGTTTGGCTCGCGCAATGACACGCACAAAAAGACCGAAGTCGTCTTGCTGATCACCCCGCGGGTGGTTCGCAACATCAACCAGTCCGCCT
>JACCDH010317372.1_pt1 | contig 11752 bp, 12 predicted proteins | sample 7442481 | NCBI WGS metagenome assembly JACCDH01 (sample SAMN15323433, study PRJNA562643) | freshwater metagenome | isolation source: river surface water | place: USA:Blue River Watershed | collected 2017-08-15 | reverse complement strand
GATAGGCGGGATGTGGAAGTACCGAAAGGTATGGAGCTGACCCGTACTAATAGCCCGATGACTTGATACAAATTCTTTTGCTTGCGTCCACTGTGTGGTTCTCGAGGTATGGTCGAGAACCGAAGATTGATCTTCGATTCACATAACTCAATAGTGTTTCGGCGGCCATAGCGAGAGGGAAACGCCCGGTCCCATTCCGAACCCGGAAGCTAAGACTCTCAGCGCCGATGGTACTGCAAGGGGGACCTTGTGGGAGAGTAGGACACCGCCGGACTTACTTTAGAAATGGCCACTCCTTTTAGGGGTGGCCTTTTCTATTTAAGCTAATTCCAAAAGGAGCATCATGGAACGAAAGAGACCTAGCGAGAAGCGTGAGGGTCCAATTGGCCGTGGTGAGCGCACCGAGGGTGCGAGACCTGCATGGCAGGAACGTGTCAAGCGCGACAGGGAAGTCGAAAAGTCGCCGCTGATCCCCAGTGAGATTACTCCTGAGGACATCGACATGAGTGTTCGCGTCCAGCTCAAGACACTAACAGCCGAAAATGCTGAGATGGTTGCACGTCACCTTGCGATGGTGAACCTGCTTATTGATTCAGATCCCGAACTTGCTCACAAGCACGCGTTGGCCGCATCACGGCGCGCTGGTCGCCTTGCAATCGTTCATGAGACCCTTGGTGTAACTGCCTACACCGTCGGCGATTATTCGCTTGCGCTGCGCGAGCTGCTTACGCATCGCAGACTCTCTGGTTCCAACGATCAGCTACCTCTAATTGTTGATTCCGAGCGCGGGATGGGTCGTCCGGCCCGAGCCCTGGAGGCTATCGCGGGTTTGGATCGTAAGAGTCTTTCGGTTGGGGTGCGTATCAATCTCGCTGTTGCTCTGTCTGGTGCTCGCCTTGACCTGGGCGACCCCAAGAATGCCAAGCTCGAACTTGAGATTCCGGAGCTTAGTCCTAAGCAGGTTTTCCCCCAGTCGCCGTTGTTATTCCGTGCGTATGCTGAGGTTTTGCGGGAGCTCGGGCAGGCGGGGGACTCATGGGACGAGCTCGCGGACCGTGCGGAGAAAGCCCTGTCTCAAGTTGATGGCGAAATGCTGGAGCTAATCGAAGAGATTACGATCCCTACCAGTGCTGATTTCGAGAGAAAGCCGGCCAAGAGAAACTTCGACTCCTCAAGATCAGAGGGTAAGAATTTCGAGCGACGTCCACGACCGGCAGCTGGCGATGATCGCAAGCCGAGAGGCGAGCGATCTTCTGAATATAAACCCCGCAGTGATCGAAGCTCGGACTACAAACCGCGCGGTGAGCGCACATCTGATTACAAGCCTCGTGGTGAGCGCACTTCTGATTACAAGCCCAGAACTCCAAGGGCTGAAGGTTCAGAATCTAAGCCTGCTCCGAAGCGGGATTTTGATTCCCGCGGCCGCGATGGTAAGCCTCGGGGCGGTGCCAGCTTTGGCAAGGGAGCTCCAAGACCTGGAAGGCGAGGACCAAGCGAGGGAGGCGGCCGTGGCCGCGCTCGTTGATTCTTACGACTCCGTACTCTTTGATCTCGATGGAGTGGTCTATTTGGGATCCAATGCCGTGCCTCACGCTGTTGAATCCGTGAATCGCGTCAAGGCTCAAGGCCTCAAGATTGGCTTTGTCACCAATAACTCTTCCCGGAGGCCTGAAGTAATTGCCGACCAGTTGGTCGCTTTGGGTATTGACACCAATCCGGCGGAGATTGTTGGCTCGGCGAAGGCCGGGGCGAAGATGCTAGTCGATCGCATCCCTCGGGGAGCCAAGGTCTTGGTTGTCGGCGGCGAGGGCCTCTCCTTTGAAGTCCAAGCCTTAGGTTTTGAAGTGGTCGCCTCTGCAGCTGATTCTCCTGCTGCAGTGATCCAAGGGTTTTCTCCAGATGTTGGATGGCGCCAGCTTGCAGAGGCCGCGTATGCGATCCAGCGAGGAGCTATCTGGTTGGCTACCAATCAAGACTGGACAATTCCTCGAGAAGATGGAATTGCCCCTGGTAATGGAACCTTGGTTTCGGCCGTTCATACCGCAGTTGGAATACTTCCCGACTTTGCAGGTAAACCTTTTGCACCCATCTACCAAGCGGCTATGGAGCAACTTGGAATTGCGCGTCCACTATTCGTCGGTGATCGTTTGGACACCGACATCAAGGGTGCGGTGAATTTTGGCATCGATTCGGCCTGTGTGATGACTGGAGTCGCCACCAGGAAAGAGTTAATTTCCGCGAAGCCTGATGAGCGGCCAACATTTGTAATCTCAGATCTCAGGGAGCTGTTCGTGGACTACTCCGAGCCAAAGCAAACCAAACGTGGATTTGAACTCAGAAAAAGCAGCGTTGAACTGCTGGGCAACAAAGTGGTTTCGGTCGATGGAGATCCAAAGTCGATTGACACGCTTCGCTGCGCCTGCAAGGTAGTCTGGTCAAGTCAGGTGCCAATCTACGGTCTCGATGTTGAGCCGGCCCTTTACAGTTAGGAAACCCATGGACCTAAATGAGATAGCGGCCAAGATTGAAGGGCTCGACAAGCTTGAAGAGTCCGAGCAAATCTTCGCCATTGAAGCCATTATCAAGTCCCTAGAGGAGCTTGTTTCCTAAGTGGGAGAGCGCCTAGACATCGAACTTGTGCTCAGGGGGCTCGCACGTTCACGTTCGCAAGCAGCCCAACTCATTGACGCGGGAAGGGTTAGCGTAAACGGCAGGCCAGTGGCAAAGTCCTCCCAAAAAATTCAGCCCACTGACCAAGTTGACCTCAGTGCTGGGGTCGATTACGTATCTAGGGCAGGTGCCAAGCTTGCGTTTGCGCTGACAGAGTTCGGTATTGAGGTTCCACCAACAGTTCTCGATGCCGGTGCGTCCACCGGGGGATTTACTCAAGTTCTGCTTGACCGAGGTGCCCAAGAGGTACTCGCCATCGACGTGGGGCACGGACAGTTGGTTTCTGAGCTCGCTAATGATGCGAGGGTGAGAAACATCGAGGGCGTAAATCTGCGAGACCTGACTCCTGATGAGCTAACCCAAATTATCGGGCATCAACCATCCATAGGTTTAGTAGTCGCTGACCTCAGCTTCATATCAATCACTTTGGTTCTTGAAAACCTGGCTCGTCTGGCTCCATCAGCCCCGATGGTGATTTTGGTCAAACCTCAGTTCGAGGTCGGAAAGCATTCGTTGAATGCGTCCGGAGTTGTGACTGACTGGCGTGAAAGAGCCAGAGCGCTTACTCAAGTGGTCGACTTTAGCTACTCGATTGGATACTCAGTTAAGGCACTGGCTCAATCTCCTGTATTGGGAACCCATGGAAACGTGGAGTATCTGCTGTGGATAGTTTCCGATGAGTCCACTTATCGGGAACAATGGAGTGAAGAAATTATTCAGCTGGCGAAGAGGGTGAAATGACAAGAAGTGTCTTGCTAGTCTCCAACGCCCAGACTGAGCAGCAGGCAACCGTAGTCGAGCGCACCGCCAAGAAGTTGCTTGCCAGGGGCTTGCACCCTCTCCTGGAATCAATCGAGTTGGCAAGAATTTCAAAACTCGGCGTCGATCTAAACGGCGTTGGCGAGTTCATCGATCAGTCAATCGAAATCGGCATCGTGCTAGGTGGCGACGGAAGCATTCTGAGGGCCGCGGAGTTGCTGAGAAACCAGGAAGCCCCAATTCTTGGGGTGAACACTGGTCATGTTGGCTTTATGGCCGAGGCCGAGCTTGATGCCCTGGCTTCTGTCATGGACCGAGTGGCGGCCAGGGATTATGAAGTTGGTCACCGTTCGGCCCTGGAGGTTGAGGTTTACCAAGCAGGTGAGCTGGCCTTCAGCTCCTGGGCTATGAATGAAGTTACCGTTGAGAAATCGGCCAGAGAACGCATGCTGGAGCTGGTGGTGGAGGTTGACCGACGCCCGCTTTCGTCATTTGGCTGCGATGGAGTTTTGGTTAGCACCCCAACTGGTTCTACGGCCTACGCCTTCAGCGCAGGTGGGCCAGTAGTTTGGCCAGATGTTGACGCCCTGCTGGTTGTTCCCCTGAGTGCACACTCTCTGTTTGCGAGACCTTTGGTGCTGGGTTCGGCAACCCACTTAGCATTCGAGGTTCTCAAGCGAAGCCCCGGAAATGGGGTGCTGTGGTGTGATGGTCGAAGAACTTTTGATTTAGGGCCTGGTGCTCGCATCGAAGTTAGGCAATCAGATAAGCAGGTTCGCATGGTGCTGCTTTCCGACGACCCTTTCACCGATCGCCTGGTCCGCAAATTCAACCTGCCCGTCACCGGCTGGAGAGGTCCAGAGGAGAGTAAGTGATCGAGTCAATTTCGATTCGAAACCTTGGAGTCATTGCCCAGGCTGAGCTATCACTGGCTCCTGGATTCAACGCCCTCACTGGCGAGACTGGGGCGGGAAAGACGATGGTCCTCAGCGCCCTAAACCTCCTACTCGGTGGTCGAGCAGACACAACTGTGATTCGCTCAGGCGAAGAGTCGTTGTCTGTCAGCGGCACCTGGATAATTCGTAGCTCGGAGCTCAGGGTGGAGCTTGAAAATCTTGGTGCTCAGTTAGATGGCGATGAACTGATCATCACCAGGACCGTGAACAGTGATGGTCGCTCAAGGGCAATTCTGGGTGGCACGCCGGTGCCGATATCAACCCTGGCTGAGCTATCTGAGCGGCTAGTGGCCGTCCATGGCCAATCGGACCAACAGCGACTGCGTTCGGTTGCAGCTCAGCGAGATGCGTTGGATGAGTACGGCAAGCTCCAAGCCCACCTTCAGGCTTATAAACAGGCGCACACCTCCTACTTTGAGCTTCAGGCTCGATACCATCGAATGCAATCTGCTAGTGGCCAAGACCGGGCTCGGGTGGAGGAACTCAAGTCGTTGCTCACAACCTTTGAAAAACTCAGCCCTGCTAAGGGTGAGATTTCTGAATTGGGAAATTTGATTGAACGGCTTAGCAACATCGATGGTCTGCGAATTGCCGCGACAACCGCGCACGAGGCCATCTCGCCTGAGGATTCCGTGGGCGCACTGCAAGCTCTTGGAATTGCCAGGAAGAGTCTTGAATCAACTTCGGATCCGAAGTTACAGGACATTGCGGCGCAGCTTTCAGAGCTGACCAGCCTCACCAGGGACATCTCTGTGGAGCTGTCGAGCTATCTCATCGATTTGGAAATAGATCCGCAGCAGCTTGAGGCGAGCCTCGAACGCAGGGCTGAGCTGTTGGCCTTCGAGCGCAGGAACGGAGAGCTTGATGCATTCATCGACAGCGTTCCACAGCTCCAGGCGGAACTAATTGATTTGGATTCATCTGACGAACAGCTTGAAAAGCTTGAGATTCAAGTGGAGGCCGCTCTCTCGCAACTTTCGACTGCAGCCAAGGCGCTGTCTATCGCCCGGCAAGAGGCAGCACTGAGACTCGGTCAAGAGGTGACGTCCGAGCTAGCGGAGCTTGCAATGGTCGGTTCCAAGCTGGTTGTTCAAATTTCTGACCTTGGAGAGTTCGAGTCCCACGGCTCGGATCGTGTGGAATTCATGTTGGCGGCCTTCGATGGAGCTAACCTGAGGCCAATATCAAAGGCAGCTTCGGGTGGAGAACTTTCGAGAATCATGCTCGCTCTCGAGCTTGTGCTTTCTAAAGACAAGACATTGCCAACCATGATTTTTGATGAAGTCGATGCCGGCGTTGGTGGCCAGACCGCCTCAGAACTAGGCCGCAGGCTTGCGAGAGTTTCTGAGAACAGCCAGGTGCTGGTGATTACTCACCTCGCACAAGTTGCGGCTTTCGCTTCCAATCAAATTCGAGTTTTGAAGAACACGCAGGGTTCTATAACTCACTCCTCTGTGCTACCCCTCAGCGGAGAAGAGCGAGTTCGAGAACTTGCCCGCATGCTCTCAGGAGCACCAGATTCCGATGTTGCCATCGCGCACGCTAAAGAATTATTGGCATCCAACTAGAAACTTTGGTGTCTTGGGCAAACTGCAATTGATTCGCTGATAGATTGGGATTCCATGGCCGAGAGCTCTGGAATCCCAAGACACATTTTCGTAACTGGTGGCGTTGCGTCATCCCTAGGTAAGGGCCTGACCGCCGCTTCACTGGGAAATCTCCTTAGAGCGCGCGGACTCAAAGTCGTGATGCAAAAGCTCGACCCATACCTAAACGTTGATCCCGGAACCATGAACCCGTTTCAGCACGGAGAGGTTTTTGTCACCGAAGATGGTGCTGAGACCGACCTAGATATTGGTCACTACGAGCGCTTTTTGGACATCAACCTGAATGCTGCTGCCAACGTCACGACCGGTCAGGCGTACTCAGCCGTCATCGCTAAGGAGCGCCGAGGCGAGTATCTGGGCGACACCGTGCAGGTGATTCCGCACATTACAGACGAACTCAAGCGCCGCATGCGTTTGCAGGCAACCATGGTTCCGGCTCCGGACGTGATTATCACCGAGATCGGTGGCACCGTTGGAGACATTGAGTCGCAGCCATTTATGGAAGCCGCTCGACAGGTGAGAAGAGACATTGGCAGAGACAATGTGTTTTTTGTGCACGTGACCCTAGTGCCTTACCTAAAGCCATCTGGCGAACTAAAGACCAAGCCAACCCAGCACTCAGTTGCCATGTTGCGATCGCTCGGTATTCAGCCAGATGCCATTGTGTGCAGATCTGATCGAGAGCTACCCGAGGGTATCAAGAACAAGATCGCCCTGATGTGCGATGTTGACCGCGAGGCAGTAGTCACTGCGGCGGACGCAGCCTCAATCTATGACATTCCAAAGGTTCTGCACTCCGAGGGGCTAGACAGCTACATCATCAGATCGCTAAAGCTTGACGCAAGCGATGTCGACTGGAGTGGTTGGACCCCTGTCCTGAATGCCGTGCACGACCCCAAGCACGAGCTCACTATAGGACTTGTGGGTAAGTACATAGATCTTCCCGATGCCTATCTATCCGTGACCGAAGCTCTCAGGGCCGGCGGCTTTGCGGAGTCAGCCAAGGTAAACATCCGCTGGATCAAGTCCGATGATTGCGAAAGCGAGGAAGGCGCAGCCAAGAACCTTTCAGACCTTGACGCCATCTGTGTTCCAGGCGGCTTCGGAATCCGAGGTATTGAGGGCAAACTCGGGGCATTGAAATTCGCCCGCGAACAGCAAATCCCAACCTTGGGACTCTGCCTTGGACTGCAGTGCATGGTTATTGAGCACGCTAGAAACAAGGCTGGCATCGCCGGGGCAACCTCGAGCGAGTTTGAGCCAAGCGCTCAGAACGCCGTAATTGCAACCATGGCAGAACAGGTCGATGTTCTTGCTGGTGGAGATCTTGGTGGCACCATGCGTCTTGGTAGCTACGAGGCGAAGCTCGCCGCGGGCAGCATTGTTGCGGAGGTCTATGGGTCAACTACCTCCCACGAGAGACACCGCCACCGCTACGAGGTAAACAACCGCTTCCGCGATCAGATTGCTGAAAGCGGCCTAGTGTTCTCGGGAACGAGTCCAGATGGGCAGTTGGTTGAGTATGTGGAACTTCCTCGTGAGGTTCACCCTTACTACGTAGGAACCCAGGCCCACCCTGAATTCAAGTCTCGACCGACCAAGGCTCACCCACTGTTTCACGGTCTAATCAAGGCCGCCTTGGAGCGTCAGCGCCAGCAGCGGCTATTCAACGAGAACTAAATGTCTAAGCCGCTTGAGAGCTATCTGCGGCATCTGACGATTGAGCGCGGGTTGAGTGCAAACACCCTTTCCGCCTACGGTAAAGACCTTTCCGGTTACCTAGATTTTCTCGAGCAAGAAGGCGTCGATCTCATGGACGCGAGATCTGAACACATCGAGGGCTATCAGTTGGCGCTGATTGACAGCGGGTTGATTGCTTCTTCGAGAGCGAGAGCTCTCGCGGCGATTCGTGGACTCCACCGATTTTTGGCCCTCGAAGGTATTCGAAGTGATGATCCCACAAAAAAAGTCAGGCCTCCCAAGCTTCCGATCAGGCTTCCAAAGGCGCTCCACCTATCTCAGGTAGAGAAGCTCTTGGAGGCCAGTGGGCCAGAGCCTGGAGTGGATAGCCCAGACCTGATCAGAATCAGAAACCGCGCGATTGTCGAGCTTCTTTATTCAAGCGGCGCTCGCGTCAGTGAAATCGCGGCGCTGGACTTGGATGAAGTAGACCACTCGGGCTTCATCCGGGTCCGCGGTAAGGGATCAAAGGAGCGACTGGTGCCCGTTGGTAGCTTTGCTCGGAGCGCGCTCGAGGAATATCTGGTTCGTGTGCGACCGGGATTAGTGAAAGCTGCCACTCCAGCATTGTTTCTCAACCAGCGCGGTGGGCGACTATCTAGGCAGTCCATTTGGGAAATCATTAGAGCGTGCGGCGAAGCGGTCGGAATTGAACTTTCGCCCCACACGCTGCGCCACTGTTTTGCAACTCATTTGATAGAGGGCGGTGCAGACGTCAGGGTTGTCCAAGAGCTTCTAGGGCACTCGTCGGTGGCCACAACTCAGATCTATACCAAGATCACAATCGATACCTTGAGAGAGGTTTATCAGTCGGCTCACCCGCGTGCTCGGCGGTAGGCTATTTGCACAAGTAGTTGGAGGCACAAGTGAATCTCTCTGGTAAGGAGTTTCCGATCCCGGCGAAGCTGAAGTCCCACGGACCGGCTCGCATTATTGCAATGTGCAACCAAAAGGGTGGCGTTGGAAAGACCACAACCACCATCAACCTGGCCGCCTCTTTAGCCGAGTACGGCAGAAAAGTTCTTGTTGTTGATTTCGATCCACAGGGTGCACTCTCGGTCAACTTGGCAGCGGACTACCAAGATGCACCAACTATTTATGACCTGATGATGAATGCGTCGATGGATCCTCACGTTGCGATTCAGCAGACTGAAGTTGAGAACCTCGACATCATTCCGGCAAACATTGACCTGTCTGCCGCAGAGATGAACCTTGTAACCGAGATGGGTCGCGAGCGTGTTCTCGAGGGCATTTTGCACAAGGTAAAAGATGAGTACGACGTTATTTTCGTGGACTGCCAGCCATCACTGGGACTTCTCACAGTCAATGCGTTGACAGCCGCCCACGGCGTACTGATTCCGATGGCAACCGAGTTCTTTGCACTTCGTGGCGTCGCGCTGCTAATTCAGACCATTGACAAGGTCAAGGCCAGGACCAACCCGACCCTCACGCTTGATGGTCTGATTCCGACCATGCATGATTCCCGCACCCTGCACTCTCGCGAGGTACTGGAGCGTTTGCAGGAAGCCTTCGCCGGTATGGTGTTTGAGACTGCAATCGGCCGCACTGTGAAGTTCCCTGATGCCACCGTGGCACGAAAGCCAATTACTCAGTTTGCCCCGAGTTCAGAGGCCGCTGAGGCCTACCGCAGGGTTGCCAGAGAGCTAGTCAAACGTGGCAGTGCAGCTTGAGTCTGAAATAGATTTTCGGCTCACCCTCGACAACTTTGATGGCCCGTTTGATCTTCTTCTGCGTCTCATCGGCAAGCATGAGCTAGACATCACTCAGGTATCACTCTCTCGGGTCACCGACGAGTTCCTTACCTACGTGAAGCAGCTTGATGAGCACGCAGAAATCGAGAGCGCCAGCGAGTTTTTGGTCGTAGCAGCCACCTTGCTAGACCTGAAGATTGCTAGCTTGCTTCCGGCCGGCGAGGTGGTTGACGCTGAGGATGTTGCACTTTTGGAGGCAAGGGACTTACTTTTTGCAAGGTTGCTTCAATATCGGGCGTTCAAGGAAATCGCAGCTTGGTTTAGTTCCAGTCTCGATCGCGAGTCGGGTCGATTGCCAAGATCGGTTCGACTCGAAGAGCGCTTTCGTGAGCTTCGTCCAGAACTGCGCTGGGAGCTGAGCGTTCAGGAGTTCTCTCAGTTAGCTCAGATGGCATTCGCCCCGAAAGAAATCCCTGGGGTTGGGCTTACTCACCTACATGCCCCAAGGGTAAGCATCCGAGAGCAGGCGGGCTTGATGGTCGAGCGACTGAGGCAACGAAGCTCGATGACCTTTCGTGAATTGATTGCCGATGCCAAGGATCGCTCTGAACTGGTTGCAAGGTTCTTGGGGCTTCTCGAGCTGTATCGACTTGGGGCGGTCGGCTTTAGGCAGTCGGACCCTTTCGCCGATTTTTCGGTGGTGTGGGAGGATAGGGCTTTTGATGAGGCCAAATTGAACCAGTTGGGAGCGGAATATGACGACTGATTTTCAGCTTCGTGCTGCTCTAGAGGCAATCCTGACGGTTGCTGAAACCCCGCTGAATCTAGTTACTCTCGCCGGTGCGCTTGAGGTACCGCTCAACGATGTAAGGCGAGAGCTTGAAGCCTTACGCGAAGATTACGACTCAGCCAACGAAGGCGTCGGTCGCGGGTTTGAACTCCGCGAGGTTGGTGGTGGATACCGGCTATACGTAAGACCCAACCACGATTGGGCGGTGAAGCAACTGGTGGCCAATGAGAATCCTGCCAAGTTGTCTCAGGCCGCACTCGAGACGCTGGCCGTAATTGCATACCGGCAGCCAATTTCTAGAGGTCAGGTTTCATCAATTCGCGGCGTAAACGTTGACTCCGTAGTGCGTACTTTGCTCTCTCGAGGTCTAATCACAGAGCTATTCGTAGATGCCGAGACCGGCGCCGCGATGTTTGGAACCACCGAATTGCTTCTTGAGGTGCTGGGAATCAACAGCCTGGATGAACTGCCTCAAATTAGCCCCTACCTACCCGGACAGGATGACATTGACTGATCAAGAAGGCATCAGGCTCCAAAAGGTGCTGGCCAGCGCAGGAGTTGCCTCCCGAAGAGTTTGCGAAGAGCTGATTGTGCAGGGCCGCGTTCGAGTCAATGGCAAAGTCGTCCGCGAGCTAGGTTCAAGAATTCACCCTGAAACTGACCAGGTTCAGGTAGACGGACGTCCAGTTCAGCTCGATCCAGATCGGGTTTACTTTGCATTCCACAAGCCAAAAGGCGTGGTTTCCACCATGTCGGATGAAAATGGAAGAAGATGCCTAGCTGACTACTTCGTGGGTCTGGATCGAGTCTTCAATGTCGGGCGATTGGACTCTGAGACCACCGGAATTTTACTTATGACAAACGATGGTGATTTGGCCAATCAACTAGCGCACCCAAGCTATGAGGTTGAAAAGCTCTACGTGGCAAAAGTGAGAGGCAAGATCACCAGAGTCGAGATTCAGCGACTGCTCGATGGTGTGAAGCTGGAGGATGGATTCCAGAAAGCTGACAAGGCCAGAGTGCTTGATCAGAACGAGCAGAGTTCACTCGTTGAAGTGGTTCTTCACAGCGGAAAAAACCGCATTGTTAGACGCATGTTCGAGGCCGTTGGTTTCCCGGTTCTCGAGCTCACCAGAAAGAGCTTCGGTCCTCTTAGGCTCGGAAATCTCAAGCCTGGCCAGTTCCGTGAGTTGGGTAGACTCGAGGTGTCGTCTTTGATGGAGGCGGCACAGGCGGGATCCCGCAAAGAAAGAGGGCGCTAATGGCTGTTAGGGCAATTCGCGGAGCAATCCAACTTGATAGAGATGATCGCGAACACCTGCTGCGATCTACTGCCGAACTTGTCACCAAGGTGCTTCACGAGAACAACCTTTCAACAGCCGAGCTGATCTCGATCTGGTTTACCGCAACCCCAGATGTCACATCAGAGTTTCCTGCGCTAGCCGCGCGCGAGCTAGGTTTGGGCGATGTACCGCTGATGTGCAGCGTTGAAATGGATGTCCAAGGCGCAATGCCAAG
>JACCDH010605070.1_pt1 | contig 11754 bp, 10 predicted proteins | sample 7442481 | NCBI WGS metagenome assembly JACCDH01 (sample SAMN15323433, study PRJNA562643) | freshwater metagenome | isolation source: river surface water | place: USA:Blue River Watershed | collected 2017-08-15 | reverse complement strand
GTTCTCTGCGGTTTTTGCCTTGCTCGGTGGTCAACAGATTATCGAGAAATGGGTTTTGGGTATGGATCTGAGCCCGCTGCAATTTATGCTGCTGTCTCAAGTCATTATTTTCATCCTTGGTTGGCCGCTTGAGTGGACAGAAATCATTGTGATTTTTGTTCCAATATTCCTGCCAATGCTATCTCACTTTGGTATTGATCCGATCTTGTGGGGCACGCTCGTATTTGTGAACCTGCAAGCTGCCTTCTTGTCGCCACCAGTGGCTATGTCTGCGTTTTATCTGAAGGGTGTTGCGCCACCGCATGTGACGCTCAATCAGATTTTCGCTGGAATGATGCCTTACATGTTTATCGTGATTGTTTGTATGGCGATCATGTACGCATGGCCTGGTATGACACTCTGGTTACCTAAGTACCTGTATGGTGGTGGTTAAGCTGTAAGGTATTCGAGTCAGTACGACGGAAAAAAAAACGGGCCTAGGCCCGTTTTTTTTTCGTGTTTAGTTTTACCTAAATTGTTGAACAGTCAAACTGCTTACTCAACTTTCGCGCCTGAGGCCTCAACAACTTTCGCCCATTTTGCGGTCTCAGCAGCAATCACTTTGCCGAAGTCCTGTGGTGTCCCAGGAATCGGTACACCGCCTAACTCTGCCAAACGCTGTTGCATTTTGGGATCAGCTAAGAGCTTGTTCACCGCGGCGTTTAATTTGTCAATGATAGGTTGTGGTGTGTTCTTAGGTACGCCCACGCCAAACCATGCCGTAGCTTCATAGCCAGGTACTGTTGCACCAACCGTCGGCAGATTTGGCATCGATGGCTCAGCGGCTGCAGAAGTCACCGCTAAGGCGCGGATTCTGTTGCCCTTGATGTGGGGAACAGAAGATGGCAAGTTATCAAATAGCACATCGACCTGACCAGCCGTCAGGTCAATCAGCGCTGGGCCTGCACCTTTGTAGGGAACATGAAGCATGTTGCAGCCGGTCATGAACTTGAACAGTTAGCCGGATAGGTGAACTGAAGTGCCGCTTCCGGACGAGGCCATATTGACTTTGCCAGGGTTGGCTTTGCAGTATGCAATGAACTCAGCGACCGTTTTAGCCGGCACTGAGTTCGAGACCACCATGACGTTCGGCGTTCGAATCAAGCCTGCTACAGGGGCAATATCCCTAATGAAGTTGTAGGAGAGCTTTTTGTACAACGAGGCGTTAATGCCATTCGCAGGGTTTACTAACAACAGGGTGTAGCCGTCAGCAGGTGAGTTGATCACGAACTCGGTCCCGATATTGTTGCCACCACCTGGCTTGTTTTCGACCACGACTTGCTGACCGAGTGAGTCGGATAGGCTGGCAGCAATAATTCGTGCAAGCACGTCAGTGGTGCCACCGGGTGGATAAGGGACAACCCACCTTATCGGTTTATTTGGATAGTCTTGAGCAAAGCTCACACCACAAGAACCAGAAAAGACCGCCGCAATCAGAGCGATCGCACGTACTAGACGCAACATAGAAACCTCCTATCGTATTTTTAGGGCGAAAACGATTCGCAGGGCGTCATCGTACCGTTTTTATAAGTTCATCAGATATTCGAAGCTAGATATATTTTTTTGGATCAGAGCTTGCTAGGCCCAGAATATTGCTGCATCGCAATATTCGTCTCATTGTTATCCCTTAGTACCGCGTTGCGTAAGACTCAAGCAAGCTGAACCCGTTTCAATACGAAATCGCTCTCAGTGACTTGAGGGCGCACCGGGTTAGAGGTTATTTGCGAATGTCTACTCAGATAGAAAGTGGCGATATTTTTTTGCACAACGTAACGTTTCCTCGTCTGTTGCTCGAGCACGCGCGTGTTCGGCCTACGCATCCCGCTTATCGTGAGAAATATTTAGGTATCTGGCAGACGGAGTCATGGTCAGATGCCGCGATCAAAGTGCGTGAGCTTGCCTGCGGACTTGCAAGCAAGGGGTTCACTCGCGGTATGACGCTCGGTATCATCGGTGACAATCGTCCACGTCTGTATCAGGCGATGTTAGCGGCCCATGCGCTAGGTGGTACACCTGTGCCTCTGTATCAAGATGCTGTTGCGACCGAGATGACTTATGTGTTGCAGGATGCAGAGATCGGTTTCGCATTTGCTGAGGATCAAGAGCAAGTCGACAAATTACTTGAAATAGCAGACCAGACGCCCACGCTACGCCATATTTTTTATCTCGACCCTCGTGGAATGCGAGGCTACGAGGATACACGTTTGTGTTTCATTGAAGACTTGATCGAGCATGGGCGTGCCTTCAATCAAGCAAATCCTGATTTTTTTGATGCACAAGTAGCGCTTGGTAAGTCTAGCGATGTCAGCGTCATTCTTTATACGTCTGGTACGACAGGAAAGCCTAAAGGCGTGTGTCAAACGCATGCTTCGATGATCGGTGCTGGTCGGGGGGCGTGTGAAGTTGATGGTCTGAGCCCCACGGATAGTGTGATGGCATATTTGCCAATGGCTTGGGTAGGGGACTTCCTTTTTTCGATGGCCCAGTGTATGGCGTCTGGGTTCACCGTCAATTGCCCTGAGTCGCGCGAAACGGTTAGTACCGATATGAAAGAAATCGGACCCACTTATTATTTCGCACCGCCCAGAGTGTATGAGGGCTTGCTGACATCCGTGACGATTCGCATGGAGGATGCAGGTCGTATCAAACGCAAAATGTTTGATTACTTCATGGGTGTTGCGCGACAGTGTGGCGCTGACCTATTGGATGGTAAGGCAGTGGCGCTCGGGCAGCGCTTTCTGTATGCGTTAGGTAACGCGTTTGTGTATGGTCCGTTACGCAATAATTTGGGCATGAGTAATATCCGCGTTGCTTATACGGCAGGCGAAGCGATCGGCCCAGATCTCTTTAAGTTCTATCGTTCGATAGGCGTTAACTTAAAGCAACTCTATGGACAGACAGAGACATGTGCCTATGTATGTATTCAGCGCGATGGGCAAGTAAAGTACGACTCAGTTGGTAAGCCATCACCTGGCGTTGAGGTGCGTATCGGAGACAACAGCGAAGTGTTAGTGCGCGGCGTGTCGATGATGGATCGATACTATAAAAACGAAGCCGCTACGAGAGATGCGTTTGATGCAGAGGGGTACTTTCGAACTGGGGACGCTGGCGTTGTGGACAGCGATGGAGATCTACGCATCATCGATCGTGCAAAGGATGTGTCCACGCTCTCGAATGGAAAAGTCTTTGCGCCAAAATATATTGAAAATAAGCTTAAGTTCTTCAGCTTTATTAAAGAGGCGGTTGTATTCGGCTCCGGTCGCGATTCGATCAGTGCCTTTGTAAATATTGATCTTGAGGCCGTGGGTAACTGGGCTGAGCGACGCAATATTTCATACGCAGGCTATGTTGATTTGGCTGGTAATGCCTCTGTGGCGGAATTGATTCGCGGCTGTATTGAAAAGATGAACGAGGAGTTATCCCAGGAATCGATGTTGGGACATGCTCAGATTTCTAAGTTTTTGGTACTGCATAAGGAACTTGATCCCGATGACGATGAGTTAACTCGAACTCGAAAAGTCAGACGCGGATTTGTTGAAAGTAAATATGCTCCATTAGTCAGTGCGATGTATGGTGGATTGTCTGAGCAGTTTATCGAGACAAAGGTGCGCTTTGAAGACGGGCGAGAGGGTAAGGTTTCGGCGACCTTAAAGATTCATGAGGCCCCCACGTTTGAAGTGCGAACAGCCTGATTAAGAGAACAAGGATCGTACATGGCAAATCGGCAAATCGGCGATGTCATCTTAGATGTCGAAAACATCAGCTTACGTTTCGGCGGAGTGAATGCGCTTACGAATATCTCATTCAATGTCAAAGAGCATGAGATCAGAGCGATTATTGGTCCAAACGGTGCAGGTAAGAGCTCGATGCTGAACTGCATCAATGGTGTGTACACGCCACAGGCGGGTTCCATTACTTTTCGGGGGCAGACCTTTAGTCATATGAATAGCCGTCAGGTCGCTGAGATGGGCATTGCACGCACTTTTCAAAACTTAGCGCTCTTCAAGGGCATGAGTGTGATCGACAACATTATGACCGGACGTAATTTGTACATTCGAAGCAATATTTTGTTGCAAGCGATTCGATTGGGCCCGGCAGAGCGAGAAGAAATTACGAATCGCGAGAAAGTTGAACACATCATCGACTTCTTAGAGATTCAGGCCTACAGAAAGATTGCCGTCGGACAGCTTCCCTACGGGCTACAAAAGCGTGTTGATCTGGCGAGGGCGCTTGCAATGGAGCCTCAGGTTTTATTACTTGACGAGCCGATGGCCGGAATGAACGTCGAAGAAAAGCAAGATATGTGTCGCTTCATCATGGACGTAAAAGATGAGTTCGGCACAACGATCGTTCTGATTGAGCACGATATGGGTGTGGTCATGGATATCAGTGATCGTGTGGTGGTGCTGGACTACGGCAAGAAAATTGGTGATGGTACGCCCGATGAGGTGCGTGCTAACGATGAGGTGATTCAGGCCTATCTAGGCACATCGCACTAAACACGGAGAGATAGATGGCTTTTTTCCTGGAGACCTTGCTCGGCGGCCTGATGGCTGGAGTGCTCTACTCAGTAGTGGCTCTTGGATTCGTGCTGATTTTTAAAGCCTCGGGTGTTTTTAACTTTGCCCAAGGTGCAATGGTGTTATTTGCCGCGCTGGCGATGGCTCGCTTTTCAGAGTGGGTGCCAAGCTGGTTGGGGTTTGAAAGTTTGCTGCTTGCTAACGCAATCGCCTTTGCACTAGCCGCACTGTGTATGTTTGTGTTTGCGTGGGTCGTGGAGCGCTTGGTATTGCGTCATTTGGTTAATCAAGAACCAGTAACACTATTGATGGCGACGCTCGGCATCACGTACTTTCTTGACGGCTTTGGTCAAACGGTTTTTGGTAGCGCGGTCTATCGGATTAATGTGGGGATGCCTAAGGAGCCTATCTTTGTCTTGGATAACGTGTTTCAAGGCGGCCTGCTCGTTAATCAGGAAGATTTGATTGCCGCTCTTATCGCCGCAACGCTTGTTGCTGTGTTGTCACTATTTTTTCAGAAAACGACAACTGGACGAGCCTTGCGGGCTGTTGCGGATGACCATCAGGCTGCGCAATCGATCGGCATTCCTTTGAACCGGATGTGGGTCATTGTTTGGTTCGTTGCGGGTATCACAGCACTAGTCGCTGGGATTATCTGGGGATCGAAGATTGGCGTTCAGTTTTCGTTGACTACCGTTGCACTTAAAGCTTTGCCAGTCATTATCTTGGGTGGTTTGACATCGGTGCCGGGGGCCATTATCGGTGGTTTGATTATTGGAGTCGGCGAAAAGCTGTCTGAGGTTTATCTTGGGCCGTTGGTGGGGGGGGGCATTGAAATCTGGTTCGCTTACGTTTTGGCGCTTGTGTTCCTGCTGTTCAGGCCGCAAGGTTTGTTCGGTGAAAAGATTATTGACCGAGTGTAGGAGACGAGCATGTTCTACAGAGAAAATGGCCAGTTCAAGATCGCTTACCGCGCCGATCAACAGATTTTTCCAATTGCTCAAGATCGTTGGGCTGTCATGGCGCTGGTTGCCTTCGCATTTGTCGGCGTCCCCTTTATCGCTGATGGTTATCTTTTCCGTGCAATCTTAATTCCGTTTGTGATCTTGTCTCTTGCAGCCATTGGTGTAAACATCTTGGTTGGCTATTGCGGTCAGATCTCATTAGGCTCGGGCGCGTTCATGGCTGTGGGCGCATACATGGCCTACAACGTTTCGGTTCGTGTTGAGGACATGCCGCTCGTTTTATCTTTGCTCTCTGGTGGATTTTTCGCGATGTTGGTGGGGATCGTGTTTGGAATCCCAAGTCTACGGGTGAAGGGGCTCTATCTGGCGGTCGCTACGCTTGCAGCACAGTTTTTTTGTGATTGGGCATTTTCTCGAATTAATTGGTTTACCAATAGCAGCTCTTCGGGCTCAGTTGCAGTTTCTAATCTCAGCGTTTTTGGTTGGAGCATTGATTCTCCCGTAGAGAAGTATCTTTTTTGCCTAATTTTCACGGTCACGTTTGCGATCCTTGCCAAAAATTTGGTGCGTGGCGCAATCGGTCGTGAATGGATGGCAATTCGCGATATGGACGTAGCTGCCGCGGTTATTGGTATTCGTCCCATGTACGCAAAGCTAAGTGCATTTGCCGTCAGCTCTTTCATCATTGGCGTAGCAGGCGCGCTTTGGGCTTTTGTGCACTTGGGCTCATGGGAGCCTGCTGCATTTTCGATTGATCGTTCCTTTCAGCTGCTCTTCATGGTGATCATCGGCGGGATGGGCTCGATCATGGGAAGTTTTTTTGGTGCGGCTTTCATTGTGGTTTTGCCCATATTCCTAAATCAGGCGTTGCCGTGGGTCGGCAGTCTTGTCGGGGCGACAGTCTCTACCGCAATGATTTCTCACGCGGAGTTCATGATCTTCGGCGCATTGATCGTGTGGTTCCTTATCGCGGAGCCGCATGGATTAGCCAAGCTTTGGAGTATCGGAAAACAAAAGCTACGTTTGTGGCCGTTTCCCCATTGATTTTTATACCTCAGTACTCTGAATACACCCAGAGGGCTAGGGCGTTCGCTGCTTTTACCGGTGTTTAATACGACAGGAGACAATCCATGAAATTTCGACAAATTACTTTAGGCCTCGCCCTAGCAAGCATGGCGTTGACCGGAGTGTTGAGCTCGTCAGTAGCAACGGCGCAGGAAAAGGTTCAGTTTTTTCCTAGCTTGACCGGTCGTACCGGTCCGGTTGCACCCAATGCGACGCCATTCGCAAACGGGTACGCTGATTACATGAAGCTCGTCAACACGCGTGGTGGTATCAACGGTGTGATGACTCTCGTTGAAGAGTGTGAAACCGCTTACGCGACGGATCGTGGTGTTGAGTGCTACGAGCGCTTGAAAGGCAAGCATGGTGGAGCGACCGTATTCCAGCCACTGTCAACTGGAATTACCTTTGCGTTAACCGAGAAGATTCCTGCAGACAAGATTCCAATGATTACCTCGGGCTACGGCCGCAGCGATTCGGCTGACGGGGATATCTTCAAATGGAACTTCCCCCTGATTGGACATTACTGGGTAGCCGGCGACACTGTTTTGCAGCACATTGCTAATAAAGAGGGCGGTTGGGATAAGTTGAAAGGCAAAAAAATTGCCGTGGCTTATCACGATAGTCCCTTTGGTAAAGAGCTTTTGCCCATTATGGAAGAGCGCGCCAAAAAACATGGCTTTCAGCTGCAATTGCTACCAATCCCTGCGCCAGGCGTTGAGCAAAAGGCTATCTGGCTTCAGGTGCGTCAACAACGACCCGATTATGTCGTTTTACAAACTTGGGGTGTGATGACTCCCACGGCTATCCGTGAAGCGATTGCAGTGGGATACCCTCGCGAGAAGATGTTTGGAACCTGGTGGTCTGGTGCTGAGCCCGACTTACGAGACGTTGGTGCTGCGGCGAAAGGCTATAGCGCAGTCATGATGCAGCATGGTGCAGAACCGCAATCTGATGTTGTTAAGCAAATTCTTGCTTCGATACACGACAAAGGACAAGGTACGGGTCCACGAAACGAAGTTGGGCAGGTGCTATACATGCGTGGGGTGGTGGGTGCCATGTTAGCGGTTGAAGGTGCTCGTGCCGCACAGGCAAAGTTTGGACCAGGTAAACCCGTGACACCAGAGCAAGCGCGTTGGGGTTATGAGAACCTGAAACTGACACAAGCCGATTTGGATGCGCTGGGGTTCAAGGGTGTGATGCGTCCTGTGGCCACGACTTGCAGCGATCATATGGGTTCTGCATGGGCTCGCGTTCATACCTGGGACGGCGCCAAATTTGTGTGGGCATCTGACTGGCTTCAGGCGGATAAGAGCCTGATTGACCCGATGGTTAAAGCTTCGGCCGAGAAATATGCCGCTGAAAAGAAGATGACCCGTCGCACTAAAGAGGACTGCCAGCCCTAAAGCTGGTCCCGCTGGTCGATCATCGGCCAGCGGCTAGCGATTCCTACACTCCACCAAGAGATGCTGTCCATGAATAGTTCCTCAATCGTTTTGAATGTAAACGGCATCGAGGTTATTTACAACCACGTCATCCTTGTACTCAAGGGCGTGTCGTTACAAGTCCCTCAAGGTCAAATTGTTGCCCTGTTAGGGGGCAACGGTGCTGGAAAGACCACGACTCTGCGGGCGATCTCAAACTTGCTGCGCGCTGAGCGAGGCGAGGTCACAAAAGGCTCGATAGCCCTGAGAGGCGAGCGCATTGAAAACATGACGCCTGCTGACCTCGTGAAGCGCGGAGTCGTACAGGTCATGGAAGGACGACATTGCTTTGCACACTTAACGATTGAAGAAAATTTGTTAGCAGGGGCCTACATCTTAAATAATCAAGCTGACATCAATGCAAACTTGGAGAAGGTCTATGCGTACTTCCCAAGGTTAAAGACCCGTCGTACGTCGCAGGCAGCTTATACCTCGGGTGGTGAACAGCAAATGTGTGCGATTGGCCGGGCGCTTATGTCAAACCCCAATGTCTTGCTGCTCGATGAGCCCTCGATGGGCTTAGCGCCGCAAATTGTTGAGGAAGTATTTGAGATTATCAAGGACCTGAATCAGAAAGAAGATGTCACCTTTTTAGTGGCTGAACAAAATACGAATATGGCGTTGCAGTACGCTGATTACGGCTACATCATGGAGAGTGGCCGTATCGTTATGGACGGTGCTGCCGCAGACTTGCGTAACAACGAGGATGTCAAAGAGTTCTATCTAGGCATGGGTGCTGGAGAGCGCAAGTCTTTCAAAGAAGTAAAAAGCTATAAGCGCCGAAAGCGTTGGCTCGCATAAGTGTATTGTTTGCTGATGTGTTTAGATAAGTTCCCTCGTTGTATTTAAAAGTAAGGTTGATTCGCGTGGCCACGATCCTCACTCCGTTAGAACTACGTCCGCAGAAGCAACGCGATGCTGACTTGGTGCACGCCTTACAAAGTGCAGTGACGCACGCAAAGAAAAACGCACCTTACTACGCTGCGTCACTCGCGGATATTCAAGTTAGCCAAATTAAAAGTTTGGAAGCGCTTTCAGCACTTCCAGTTCTTCGTAAAGCAGATTTACTTAAAATTCAATCAGCGAACCCCCCGCTTGGAGGACTGTTGGCTGTTCCTGTGAATCAGATTCGCCGGATTTTCCAATCGCCTGGTCCGATTTATGAGCCTCAAGGTCTGCGGACGGACTACTTTCGTTCGGCGCGTGCCTTACGTGCTGCAGGTTTTGAATCGGGTGATATCGTACATAACGGTTTCGCCTATCACTCGACTCCTGGCGCTTGGATTCTAGAGGGAGGCCTGCATGAGATCGGTTGTACGGTTTTTCCCGGAGGTGTAGGGCAAACTGAACAACAAGTTCAGGCAATGTTGCAAATTCGACCAAGCGGTTATGTCGGTACTCCGTCGTTTCTTAAGATCCTTATAGAAAAATGTCTTGAGCAAGGCGCGCCCAATGCAATCGTTCGCAAAGCGTTAGTCTCTGGTGAAGCGTTAACACCCTCGCTACGCGGGTGGTTTGCTGGGCATCAGATCAAGGTCAGCCAAGCGTATGCGACCGCCGAGCTTGGCGTGATTGCGTATGAAGGTCAGGATCCGTCAGAGGGGCTGATTGTCGATGAAGAAGTGATTGTCGAGATTGTGGAACCCGGCGGCTCAAAACCGATGCCGTTCGGAGAGACGGGCGAGGTCGTTGTGACGCATTTTGGGGCAGAGTATCCAATGATACGTTTTGCGACAGGGGATCTATCTGCGTTTCACGCTAACTCATTGAGTGTTCCTGCCTCGTGCGGTCGAACCAATGTCAGGATCAAAGGCTGGTTGGGCCGTGCTGATCAAACGACAAAGGTACGAGGCATGTTTGTACACCCCGGACAGATTTCTCAAATTGCCAGCCGCTTTCCTGAGATCAAGAAAGTCCGTCTTGTCCTGACAGGTCGAATCGGGGAGGACAAAATGATTGTCTACTGTGAGTTGGCTGATGGCACCTCGGGCGATGGTATTACGCTGCGGGTTGCAGATGCTGTGCGTGATGTGACACGATTGCGAGCCGACATACAGCTTGTAGCACCTGGTTCGTTGGCTGACGATGGAAAGCTAATTGAGGATGCAAGGGACTACAGCTGAGTTGATCTTCGAGCGATCAGCTTACTAAGGCAATGTGATCCGGCTATCGCGTTCAGACAGGTGTCCTCCAGCGATGAGGCTATCGATTGCCCAGTTCACTCCTTGTGATTGTGGTGTCTGCATCAATGCGCACATGTTATGGAAGAGCTTAGCGTCCTGCACGCGAAGCGCTAAGTCGTCGCGCGTCGTTGACTCGAGCTCCAACATTAAAAACTGTATCAGTGCTTTTAGGCTATGACGCGCGTGCTTGATTGGCTCGGCACGCAGTGCGGTCAGGCGTGTTCTGGCACGTTCGAGAGCGGCATTGACATCGGTGAATATTTTTCCGTGACCGGGTATCACGATACGGGGCGCCAACTCCGCTATACGATCCAAAATGGATTGCTGTTCAGCAAACCCACTTTGTCCGTCGATTTCAGGGAAGATAATGCCAAAGCCGTTTTCCCACAACGCATCAGCAGAAATCAGTATTTTTTCGACAGGTTCGAATAGGATGATGGAGTTCGGATCGTGCCCAGGTGCGCAATGGACTTCCCATTCGTGTGTGCCAAGCGAAATGACGCTTCCTGGGCTCAGCTTGGAAGTGGGGGTAAAGCGCTCGCACCCTTGGGCAACAGAGGCAAATTCAGCTTCAAGGGGGGTCCAATGTTTCGCGGCATCGAATGACGCACTAGGTAATAGCAGTTCCGCACCGAATGTTTTCATTAATAGCGCGTTACCGCCACAATGGTCTGAATGAAGATGCGTGTTCAGAATGCGCGCCAAATGCCGTCCGGCCAACGCTTCACGGATCAACGCCACCGTCATGTCTTGGTGCTTGATGTAGCCTGTATCGACGACAGTGCCTGCATAATCAGAGTCGTAAAAAACAATCTGATTTGCCGATAGCCAATTGCGCTCGATCACGCGCAGATTCGCGCGCTCGATCGCGGTTCGTACAGCGCTAGACACTGATGATCGCGCCCTTACGCTCAACGATCATTCCGTAAGCGTGGGGTTCGCGGTGCTTGGCAAAATTGAAGACCGAGTTCTTGTAGGAGAGGGTAAGGTCCAGATCGCAACGCGCGATAGCGAGTTCATCGCCCAGCGTGCTGCAGGCCCCGACAATTTCTCCCGAGGTCGCAGCAATGATCGAATTACCGATTTGATCAACCCCTTCCTCGCGTCCAGCTTTGCCGACGCCCACAACCCAAGTGCCATTTTGGTAGGCACCTGCCTGCATGACGAGTTCGTTATGGAAATGCGACAGGTTGTCATGTTCCGGGGCAGGGGGATTATGAACGGGTGTGTTGTAGCCGATCAAAATCATTTCAACGCCTTGCAGACCCATCACGCGATAGGTCTCTGGCCAACGGCGATCATTACAGACCGCCATGCCGATGATTCCGCCAAACGCACGAAAAACTGGGAACCCTAAATTACCCGTTTCAAAGTAGCGCTTTTCTAGGTGTTGAAACTGACGCCAGGGTTCGTGCTCGGCGTGGCCAGGCAGATGGACCTTGCGGTATTTTCCAATAATGGCACCGGCTTGATCAACCAGAATGGAGGTATTGAAGCGGCG
>JACCDH010168035.1_pt1 | contig 11755 bp, 8 predicted proteins | sample 7442481 | NCBI WGS metagenome assembly JACCDH01 (sample SAMN15323433, study PRJNA562643) | freshwater metagenome | isolation source: river surface water | place: USA:Blue River Watershed | collected 2017-08-15 | reverse complement strand
TATATATTGTCCAATTAAAGCCTCTGTCAATCAACTCTTTTGCCGAAAAGTAGTATTTAGACTCGTACTTTAAATATAAGTCATGGATGATTTCGTCATTTTTTAACATCAATAAAGCTTGTGCTTTTTCTTTTTGTAGAATTACAGCAACCTTAGCTTTGTTTCTACTGTAACATTCATCACAACAATACTTACTATTCTTATTACGTGAGTCTGGAACAATACCATGACAATACTCACATAATCTTATATCTTCTGTTTTCATTTGTTCATATTTAGAAAACGAAGGTATATTCAAATTTCAACATAATCCTTTATGGTATTGACTTTTGCCATAGAAACGTACACGTTTTGTACGTCGGCGACGTACATTATTTACATTAATAAATTGTCTTAAAAAATAACAAATTACCAATTAATTATTTTCTAAAAAATCAAATTTCAATTAATAAAACAGAAAAGTAAAAGATATTGACATGTCTGTTTTTGTATTGGTATATCGGTATTTTTGTAATAAACTATAACGGCATGAGCTACTCTCAAGAAATTGACTACCACATTGAACTATCATCATTAAAGGAATTTACTAATAAATGGGTGGATAATAAGGTTGTACCAATTGATGCCAATTATATATTCAAAATATTAAAACAAGCAGTAATAAATTCTGAAATCGCCCCATTCCTTAGAAAACCAGTCAATTCAGAAAAAGACGGGTATTATGATAAATACTTAAGATTAGAGGAGGAGAATAAGTCATATAATTCAATTCCAGATTTCTTTATGCATAAAGGGGACTTTTATGATATGGACAGAAATCTAAACTTTAGTAGGACATATATCAATGATGACATATTTCAGGTGCTTTTTGCACTAAAATTAATTGAACTACAATATTCGAAAATAAATTTAAAGGAGTTTTTGGATTTCCAATTATATGATAACTATAATGGGAATAAAGAAACATATTCATATTTACTTATTAGACTTTTAGAAAAAGACAGCATTTCCTATCTTTTGCCATCAATTAATGTCGAAATACAGCAATGGATGAAGGCAAATGAAATAAGTATAGACCTAAATCAAGATGAGATAAAAACAGAAAATGAAGATATTACTAATGTGCTTAAAGTAGACCATTGGGAAGCCAAGAAAAATACAATTATGGAGGGTAAAATGAGTATTGAAGAAATTAGGCACTTCTTCTCCTTCCTTTATAAAGAAAAACTTGAAAAATCTAGTAAAGATGAATTCAAACCTATTCTAACAAAAGAGGAAGTTGATACAATCTTTTCAAATGGATTGATAATACCTGAGAAACCTTTAGAAAAGAAGTTTAAATTAATATTACCTCCAAGATATCCTAGAAAAATTGTCGACTTTGCTATTCATAAGTTCTTCTCGTTAAATACATTTTCTTATAATGACAAAAAGGTATACGTATTGTTCTTTGCTAATTATATTCAAGACTATGAAAGTGCCCTTAATTCAAAAACGGCATTAGATTCGCTTTCTAAAAATATCACAGGGGAAAGAAGTAGAAAAGATAAAATTAATTGGGATGAATATTTACCATCCACATCATTTAAATAATTACCAATTATTTAAATGATGTAAAAATTAATAATAACAATTCAAAAATGATCATTCAGGAGAAAATGGCTGGTATAATCTAACAAAATAATGTATTGATTTATAAAATACTAAGCTTACAATTAATATGATAAAATATTCTGTGTTAATTATTAAAATCAATTCAGATGTATATAATAAATTCTAAAATATTTATTTAAGTTTTGAATTTATAATTTCAAGTAATTTTGGATCACTTGGTCTTGGTGCATCAATATTTAATAACTGTCCCTGAGTATCAAACAAAATATATCTAGGAATTGTTTGTATTTTATATTTTGAAATTAATGGAGAATTAAAACTATTTAATATTAAAAAACTATTCACAGGGTCAATATTTTCATCTTTAGAGGCATTCTTCCAACTAATTATATTTTCGTCAGTTGACAAATAAATAAATACAATGTCCTTATTTTTTAAAACATTTCTTAGATTGTTTGAAAAAGGCATTTCTACTCTACATGGTGCACACCAACTTGCCCAAAAATCAATATAGATATATTTACCTTTATAAGAATTTAATAAATTTTTAAAATCTGTGGTTGTTTTGCCATCTACTGATAATAAAATAGTTTCAGTTTTAGATGGCAATGACATTAATTTTTTATCATCTAACTTATTCCTTAATAAATTAGAAAAATTTTTATCTTTACATGTAGTAATAAAATTAGAATAAAGGTTATTTGAAATTGGAATTGACTTACTAATAGCAGTATATAGTGTATTTGATATTAGATATTCTTTTAGAGTGCCATTTAGATTATCTTGAATAAAATAAAGTCTTTTTACCACATCTAAACTATCAGATAATTCATAATTTAGATACTTTGTCGTAGATAAACTTATTATTTGTTGACATGAAAAAAGGAAAATTGAATTATTTAAATATCCGGTATTTTTAATAGATTCTAATTTCTCATTAACGTATTTCTTATACAAATTTTCTTTTTGTAGAATATTTCTATTACTCCAAATTAATAAAATTGTATCACTTAGAGCAGATGATAGTATTTCATTTTTTGCAATTAATCTGAAATTGTCACTCAAATTAGGAAATGAATCTAAAAATTTAATTCTGCTTTCTTTATTATTCGAAATCTCTACAAGTTTAAGATTAAATAAATCAACAGAAGCAACTTCTTTATGGTATGAATGTTTAGGGATATAATTATATAAGCTTTTATACCTATTTATTAATGCACTAAAAAAATTTAATTCATTTGTTCTTTGTACATCATCAATGATAGAAAATACTAGATTATTCTTATCATCTTTATTAAGCAATATCTTTTCACCAGGATTTACATATATTGAAGTTTGATTTTCATCAGCAAATCTTAACATTGAAGTATTATCAAATTGAAATATATTATGTTTTCGATTCAAAAAAACTGGATGTCCATAATTAATGGAATCAAAATATCTAAAGGTTTTAATGATATTTGATTTTAATATCATTGTATCATTGAATATAATTTCTAATTTATTTTTTTGATTTAATTCATTTTGTCCATTACAAATTAATGAAATACTAAATATTGAGATACATATTAATATTAATTTTTTCATAAATTATATTTATAAAGTTGCTACAATAATATATATTGTAGCAACATGATTTTAACTTGGCAATTGCTGATTACAACTGTCACAACACCAATATCCAGAATGTCCAGATGTGCTAGCGTAAGTGTTTGCTAAACTCATTGCAGTTGCTTTATCAACATTGCAATTTTGATAGCCCCAATCTGCACTATGAGCGCAACATGTTCCGCTTCCAGAATCTAAACCTCCATTAATGTTTTTCATCTGTGATCTTGTTAAATTTTTCATACTTTATGATTTATTTAATAAAATAATTGACTTTGATTTTAGGTACAAAGTTCATTGACCTTTTGTCTGCGCAGACTTGCAAAATATATTGTATTTGCAACTACAAAATAATAATGCAATATTTTTTAAAGAAAATTTAGAATTAAATTTATGTATAAAATTTAAATGAAACATCAGTATAAATACTGATTTTAATACGCCTCGTTATCTATTAAATAAATATATTTATCTATTTACATTTTTAAAAAATGAAAATAACAATCTATCGAAAATTGTTAAATCTTTAGTTATAATCAAAGCATCTGCTTTTAAACCACTATTATATTGAATTTTAGTATTTTGTGAAGTAACTAATCCATCGGGTAATTCAACTTTTGCAACAAAACCTGTATCAGTGGATACATTTGAAATGAATGCCATTATCCCTTTTACATAACCAAATTCATTATGTGGGTAAGCATCAAATCTTAATTGAACTCTTTGGCCAATAATTATTTTCCCAAAATTTTTCTGTGGTAAATTCAATTCTACAAAATATTTACTTCCCGTGGGATTAATGTAACCTAATACTTTTCCACTTATTATTTGTTGATTCTCTTGTAATGGAAATGTAAATACTACTTTTCCCTTTTCAGATGAAGAAATAATATATTTTCTTTTCCATTCATCTATCTGACTTTTTAAAGTTTGTAAAGACTGAAAAAATATACTCTTTTGTTGAATAAAAGCATGTTCAAAATCACTGATCTGTTTTTTCTTATCTCTAAATAAAGCATTATTTGATAAAATTGAAGCTTCGATTTGTGGAATACTTTGCTGCCTATTTAATAATTTACTTTTCTCAATCCTCAATTCTTGTTTAGATATAATATTTTCATTGTATAAACGCTCGTTCGCAGAAAAACCTTGTTGAATTAATTTAATGTCTTCTTCTATAATATTTTTTTGGTTTTTTAAATTATTGTTTAAAACAACTATCCCATTTAAATCTCTATGCAAAACTTCTAGGTTTTTTTGATAATACCCATTTGTAAAAAAATCTGAAAAATGTTGATAATTTGCTAAAAATTCTTGATAACCAAATTGGAGTTCACCTAATTGATTAAAGTTAACATTCGAAAAAACATCAACATATCTTGCTGAATCATGATTTAATAAATTTATACAAGAATCTAACAAGTGGCCTAATTTTATCACTTCAGTATGATTTGCCGTTGCCTCAATCCACATTAATTCATCTCCTATATTTACATTATTATCATTACTTACAAAAAGTTTGACTAGTTTACCCTCCTGTTTTGCTATAATCTCTTTAGGAGCATTGTAACCTGTCAATTTAGCTCTAGTCGTAATTATGTCTGGATAATAGATAAAATTTGCAGCAATAAAAAGTATTATAATAATTATCAGTATTATATATAAAGCCCATTGAATTAAAAAACTTTGACTTCCAGTTAAAATATCTTGAGTTTCATTAGACCTGAATGAATTTGAATTATTTTGATTTTCAAAAAATATATCTTTATCATTATTATTCATAATATTATTTTATAAACCTAATTCTAATTGATTTTTAACTAGATCAAAATAAATTCCCTTTTTTAAGCATAATTTTTCATGATTTCCTTCTTCTACTATGTTTCCATTTTGTAAAACAACAATTTTATCTGCGTTTTTAACTGTACTCAATCTATGTGCAATAATAACTACTGTTTTTCCTTTATAATAATCTTGAAGATTTTCAACTATTACTTTTTCATTATTAGAATCTAAGGCATTAGTTGACTCATCAAAAAATAAATATTCAGGATTCTTATACACAGCTCTTGCAATTAATAGACGTTGTTTTTGTCCTTGACTAATTCCAATTCCATCAGTTCCCAATAATGTATTAAAACCATTTGGTAAAGAATTAATAAATGTTAGAATATTCGCAATTTTAACACTAAGAATTAATTTGTTATAATTTACAGACTCTTCTCCAATAGCGATGTTTTTAGCAATTGAATCATTAAATATGTACCCATCTTGTAAAACTGCACCACAATGTTTTCTCCAAAATGTTGGACTAATAAATTTATAGTTATTGTCTCCAATTGTAATGTCACCATTATATTGGTCATAAATCTTCAACAATAATTTAATTAATGTTGTTTTGCCACTACCACTTTCACCCACAATTGCAGTCACTTTACCCTCTGGTATTTCTAAATTTATATTATTCAAAACAGGTTCGTTTCCAGAACCAGGATAGCTAAATGATACATTTTTAAAAATTATACTTTTATTTAAAGGCAAATTCAATATGTAATCAATTTCAGATTTTTCTTCATTTTCTAAATGATGAACTTCATTTAGTCTCTCCATGCTGATTTTTGCATCTTGAAAGTTTTGCATAAAATTGACTAAATTATCTATTGGCCCTTGGAGCTGCCCAATTATATATTGAATTGCAAGCATTGCTCCAAATGTTAATTTACCTTCAATAACTAAACTTGCAACAAAAAATGTAATTATAATATCTTTCCCTTGACTTATTATCAGTGCACCTGCTTGTTGAATCTGATTATATTTTAAACTTTTTAAATTAAGTTTAAATATTCTTGCTTGAATATCTTCCCATTCCCAACGTTTCAATTTTTCAGCATTGTTTAGGCGCAATTCTTGCATACCTTGTATCAATTGTAGTGTTGTATTGTTCTCTTTAGCTGAAATATGAAATGTTTGATAATTAATTTTTCTACGTACACTAAGAAATATATGTATCCATAAATAGTAGAATAGACTACCGCTGAAAAACACAAAAAAAAGTATTGTATTATATTGAATTAAGACGAATGAGAAAATAAGAAAATTAAATATATTGAAAAATGTAGTTAGTGCATTACCCGTTAAAAAACTCTGAATTTGCTTGTGATCATTTAAACGTTGTAATGTATCACCAGTATTACGGCTATCGAAATAACTTAGTGGAAGTTTTGTAATTTTAATCCAAAAATCTGAAAGTATAGAAAGATTTACAGATGTTGATATAAACAAAAGTAAACGACCGCGTATAAATTCAACAAGAGACTTGCTAAATACTAACATTAATTGCGCAATTAAAATAATACTTAAATAATGTAGGTTTTGTGTATTTATACCTATATCAACAATACTTTGTGTAAGAAACGGAAAAATAAGTTGGAAAGCTGAAGCAATCAAAAGCGAAATCACAACTTGAACAAACTCTTTCTTACAATTATACAAATATTGAAATATAAGATTCCAATTTAACTTATTATTACTTTCTTCCTCATGTAAAAAAAAATTAGGGGTAGGCTCAAGTAATAAGGCAGTGCCGATAGCAACTCCATTATCATTAAAATCTGTTGTCCATTTTCTTTTAAATTCTTCAATTGTATATACCAATATACCACTTGCTGGATCAGCTATTTTAATTCTATTTTTATTATAAAATGAAAATGTTGAATTATTAAAAGGTATAAACTTAGGCAGTAATACTACATAGTGATTTTGATCCCAATGTAATATACAAGGCAATTTTGCATCATTTAAAATTTGATCTAAAGTCAATTGTACTCCCCTTGTTCTAAATCCAAGATTTTCAGCAGCATCACTAATTCCCAACAAACTAACACCCTCTTTATTAAATCCTGATAAATTTCTTAATCTCTCAATGTTAAAATGTTTACCGTAATATTTAGCAATCATTCTCAAACAAGTTGGACCACAATCCATTGAATTAAGTTGTTTAAAGAATTTAAATTTGCTCATTTAATAGTCATTAGATTTAGTTCTCATATACTTTATTATCAATTCTAATTCATTTTCTAATTCTTGTGAACCATGATATCCGGTTTTAATATATTTTATATACCCATTCTTATTTATTATAAACTTGACTGGCAATTCTGTAACATTATATAAATTTGAAATTTTATTACCTTCATCAAAAAAGGAAATAAAATCATATTGTTTAATTAAATTTATAGTTGACATTTTTGAGAAATCTTTATTTTGAAATGAATTAATAAATAAAAAAACAATGCTAGAATCATTTTTATACTTTTTTATAATATTGTTCATTGTTGGAAATGACTCAATGCAAGGCTTACACCAGCTTGCCCAAAAATCAACGATAATAACTTTATTTTTGTATTTTTCAATTAAATTAATATTTCGATTCAAAGTAGATATTTTTATATCGGGCGCTTTTAAATTAATTACGTTAGAACTTACTGATAAAAATGCTTCTTCTCGTGAATCATATTTTAAAGAATCTATATATTGCTTCACATTAGGTTTAAAAGAACCTAATTTATAGTATTCATCTTTGAATAAATTTATTATAATACTATCTTCTTTATTTTTTTTGATGAAATTTTCTAAATATTTAATGTATGATTTAGACTCGACAACTTCTTTAGCAATTTTAGAAAAATGAGAATTATAACTAATATTATTTTCATTTTCAGCAAAAAATGTAGCTTCTTTTGCATAATTGAATGCTTCAGTATAATTTTTTACATCATATAAAAATTTAGAATACTCAATACAATAAAAGCCATAATCTTTAAGATTATATTTTTTATTCTCAGATTCTGTAATTATGTTAGGAATTTCACCTGGATTATCTAAAATATGTTTTGATATATATATAGCATTTTTATAAAAATAGTCGGAGTAAATTGATTTAAATGTATTTGATTTTTTCGCTGCTTTATAATACAAATAATCAAGGCCTTTTTCATGTTTAAAATATTTTAATATAGTATAAATTCCATACCAATTTTTACTATTCAAATAATCTTCATATAATGTATTTTGAAGTAATGAAACTAGGTCGTTTTTTAATCTCTCATTAGAGAGTAATAATGTATCAGATAAATACTTAAATAATAAATTTTCTTTTTCTACTGTTGTATATTTATTAATTAAATATTTTCTAACATCATTGATATTATAAATATCAATTGGTATGTTCTTGAATCTCAAATTATAATAATAATTAACACTATCATTATTTTTAAGAATTGTATATAATTCAATTATATTTTCATATTCAGATATATTTTTATTTTGTTTATCAATAAGATTGTATAATTCTTTTTTTATAATCTTTATTGCATTCGCACTATCATTTCTAAATTTAACATTTAGGTATTGATTTAAATATTTGATTTTGCTTTCAGGAAATAAAGAAAATTCTTTTTCGTAATTTTCTATTACTGCAATATCATTATTCTTCATTCCAAATTTATATTTTCCATAAAAATCAAAATAGTTGGCAGCATTTGAAAAACTATTTATCTTATATGAAGTATCACTTTTTAAATGTAATAGATAGCCATTATTATTGTTATTATCCCACAAGCCATCATTTTTAAAATTTAAAACAATTAGATTGTCACTAGTATCAGTTTGAATTTCGGTAAAATATTGATTTCCCTTTTTCGTTAATTCTAAATCTAATAATTTTTCGCGTCTATTTACATACCTGACATAAAATGCTTCGGTCAATTTATATGTACTTAAATTGGGTTCATAAATTATATATATTTTATCCCCTGCTATTGGATTATCGGGTTTAATTTGAATAAAACCTTGAGATATTAAAATATTTGAATAAAAAATATTGAAAATTATGAAAATTAATATTTTATGTTTTGATCTCATATTTATGATATAAATATGCCCCAAATAAAATTGGGGCATAAATTTTAACAGTTCGAAGAATTATTTGTTACATAAGTGCATCCATTTGCGTGAAGACAGTTACACGATCCAGATTGTCCTTTTGCTGCACCTGAACAACAATAAACTGTTCCTGTAACTCCATTACAGTTTTCATAAGCAGCACATTCATCACCAATTCTGCCACCAGTAATGTGCTTCATTTCGATTCTTGATAATTGTTTCATAAATGATTGATTTTTATATTGCAGTTGTAACAATATATTTTTTTAATTAAAAATTAAAGACAACTATTATAATAATTCTTATTATAATCTTTAAATTATTTAAAATTTATTTTCACATAAATCTGGAATTAAGATCTCAACATCTTCAATTGTATATCGATTTGGAATTTTTTTGCCATTAATAAATAATGTTGGAGTATGTAAAATTGACGCTCCTTCCATCCATTCACTATGTAACAATAATCTATCATTAGTCTTAATGCTATCACTTGGGCTCCACTTTTTATTCCATAATTCAATATCCATTAGTTCGAACCAGTCATTTAATAATTCATGGATTTTACTTAAATCATCAATTTCAAATGATTTTTGTAATATTTTGTTAACAGCAATTGTCTTTGGATCATTCAAATTGTTAATGTCAAATAAGAATCTTATTTGAACTTTAATTTTTTCTTTATGTTTTTCAATTATTTTATTAATCTTTTCATGCATAATTGAGCATGGATTACAATAAGGATTACATGCGACTGTTATTAAAATTGATGAATCTTGATTGCCAAAAATTAGATCTTTATCCCAAATTGTTGTATCTACAACAGGCATTTTACTTAATTCGTGTAAAAAAATATCAACATCATATTTCCATTTATTTAATTCTAATGATACATAATTTAATTTATTCTTTAGATTAATCAAATTCTTAACAGGTTTGTATATTGAAATAAATATTAATAAAAAGAAAAAAAATAAAATTATTCCTTTAAAATATTCTGATTTATAAGTTAAAAAAATATCACTATTATTTCTTAAAATGTTAAATGAAATTATAGATTGTAGCAATAAAATAAATGCAATATTTAAGCACAAGAAACAGTATTGTTTAATTTTATATAACTGAGTGAAAACACTCCAGAATGAAATTATAATTCCAAATAATGATATTACATAAATACTATTTATATAATTTATATTCAAGTTTGATAAAGAAAAAATTAAAAATTGAGATGAAAAGTATATAATAGAAAAATCTGCGGGAGTCAAGCCAAAAATCTTTACAGCATATTTACTTTTTAATACTTTTTCGCACCCACCTTCTTTCACAACTCCACATACTTTCTTCAAAAACATACTTTGATATCCTAGTTCTATTTTAATCAATAAATAACTTATAGATATTCCTAAAATAGATCCCAATCCGTATAACAATACATTTAATGAATTACCATAACTTATTGATGTATAAAAAATTAATGTTATGCTTAATAAAAAAAGAAATGACTGAAATACTTTATTTCTAAATTCTGATTTTATATATTGATTATTGTTTTCATTTTTCCATTTTGAATCAGCACTAGGAAATAAAACTATTCCCGTCCATTTATTATTTTTATTATTTAAAAATTCATCTGGACTTTTAATAATTGAAAAATATTCTCGCCCAGTTTCTTTAAAGTGTGCTAATAAAGGATATTTGAAATTATTCAAATGATTGATATCAGATTTCACTGCCGAATAAGCAAATTGACCTTGCTCTAAAAAGTCAACAATTGAAATCATTGCTGGGTAATCAGGATGTGTTGTAAGTTGCTCTTTTATAAATCTTTTGCTGATTTTATTTCCACATTCGTTAAGCCATTTGTATGTTAATTGCCAGAGTTCAAGATCAAACTTCATCTTACAGAATTGAGATTATATATTTTAAGATTAATGAGACTTCGCTCAACATATTCCAATCAAATATATTTTCAAATCGAAGAAATCTGATCAGTATAAATACTGATTTTAAATATTTCAGTATTTATACTGACTGACATATTATTATGACAACAAAAAAGATAAATCTCATATAGAATTTAATTACCCTATCCTATTTAACCTATTAAGTAAATTATAATCGTAACATTTTTTAGCCTTTTGTGATAATAGAGAGTGCTCTAATTTTTTGACTATTAATTCTTTATTTTTAAGGAATTCCTTTATAATCCTCATATATCTTACTTCAACTATACCAAGTCGCTTTGCAAATTCAATAAACTCAGTTCTCCCATAATGTCCGTATGTAGCATAATACTCGGATTCGTGATCTTTCTCAAACAAATCTAATGCTGTATCTCGTTCGCCTGGAGTGTGAATAATAGTACTCATTAAATCATATGACGGCGATAATTCCATTTCACCAAAATCATTTCTTATTAATGAGAAGTTTTTTAAGTGCGCATCTCCATTGGAAAAAATATAATTAAATACAATTATCTTAAAGAAGTTTTCAATGGCTATCATGGATGCTGGCACATATTTTTTTATCAGCTCACCTATTTCTATATAACTACCCTCATATTTATACGATTCTCCATGGGTTTCTT
>JACCDH011701698.1_pt1 | contig 11762 bp, 13 predicted proteins | sample 7442481 | NCBI WGS metagenome assembly JACCDH01 (sample SAMN15323433, study PRJNA562643) | freshwater metagenome | isolation source: river surface water | place: USA:Blue River Watershed | collected 2017-08-15 | reverse complement strand
CTATCTTTGCAGTCCGAAAATTGTCCGATGGTGTAACTGGCAACACGTCTGGTTTTGGTCCAGAAGAGTCTAGGTTCGAGCCCTAGTCGGACAACAAAAGCAGGTTTGATGATATCCTTGCCCAAAGGCATTGAGAGAAAGTAAAATCGAAGTTATGGCATCACTTATACACCCAGTAAAAATTTTCGGCGGTTCTGCCTCTGATTCACTCACCAAAAGTATTTGCGAATATTATGGCGCTTTGCCAGGTGATTTAACCGTTAGCCGTTTTAGCGACGGAGAATTCCAACCCAATTTTCAAGAAAGCGTTCGTGGTTGCGATGTTTTCATTGTGCAGAGCACCTACCCAAACAGCGATAACATCATGGAATTGCTCATGGCAATTGATGCTGCGAAAAGAGCAAGCGCCAATTACATAACGGCCGTTATTCCTTATTACGGTTATGCACGCCAAGATAGAAAAGACAAACCACGCGTTTCTATTGCTTCCAAGCTAGTGGCTGATTTATTGGGTACAGCTGGAGCGAATAGGGTTATGACAATGGAGTTGCATGCTCCTCAAATTCAAGGTTATTTTAACTTCCCAGTTGATCATCTTGAAAGTTCTATCATTTTTGTTCCTTACATCAAGGCTTTGAACCAAGATAATTTGGTGATTGCTGCGCCAGATGTGGGGGCTTCAAATAGAATTAGAGAAGTTGCCAAGGCATTGAATTTGCCAATGGTAATTTGCGACAAAGAGCGTAAACGTGCCAATGAAATTGCCAACATGACTGTTATTGGAGATGTTGAAGGTAAAGATGTGGTATTAATTGACGATATCATTGATACTGGAGGAACTTTATGCAAAGCGGCGGCAATGATTATGGACAAAGGTGCCAATTCAGTTAGAGCTCTCTGCTGTCATCCTGTGTTAAGTGGAAAGGCTTACGAAAATATTCAAAATTCTGTGTTAACTGAATTGGTAGTTACAGATACCATTCCTTTGAAGCAGCATATCGAAAAAATTAAAGTACTTTCAGTGGCTCCTTTGTTTGCTAGGGCCATCAGAAATGTTCATGAAAACGGAAGTATTAGTTCTTTGTTTAAGCAAGTTTTTTCTTCTCAAACAAATTTAGAACTTAAACAAAATCAATAATTTAATTAAAAAGTAATATGAAAACCATTTTATTAAAAGGTGAAATGCGCAGTGAAGTTGGTACCAGAACTGCAAAAGCATTACGTAACGAAGGAAAAGTTCCTTGCGTTCTTTACAGTGAAGGAAAAGAAGCGACACATTTCGCTATCTACCAAGCAGATTTTAAAAACTTAGTGTATACTCCTAACGTTTATAAAGTTCGTTTAGACTTAGATGGTAAAAACCACGAAGCTATTTTGCAAGATATTCAATTCCACCCAGTTTCTGATGCTATTATTCATGCTGATTTCATGGCAGTAGACGCTAGCAAAAAGGTTGTTATGGATATTCCTATTCGTGTAGTTGGTAACTCTCCTGGAGTTCGTGCCGGTGGTAAATTGGTTACTAAAATTAACCGTTTACGCGTAAGAGGACTTATTGCTGATATGCCTGATTTTATTGATGTAGCAATTGATACATTAGAAATTGGACAAAGTGCTAAAGTTCGTCAAATCACTGTTGAGAAATTAGAAATTCTTGACGCAAAAGAAAATGCTATTGTAACTGTTAAAACAACCCGTGCGTTGATGCAAGCAGCTGCAGAAGCAGGAAAGAAATAATTAAAACTTTCAATTTTATATCAAAGGAGAGGGCTTGTCCTCTCCTTTTTTTATTGGTTATTTGATTGTTTAAGGATGATTTTCCAATCGCTGAAGCCTTTCACCGCTAATATAATAAGTAGTGTATACAAGGCTGCTGTAATATTTTGGTCTCCATAAATATACATTGGAACATAGATTAGATCAACCACTATCCATAATAACCAATTTTCCAACCAATGTTTGGCTTGCATGTACAATGCCGCTAGACTTAAAACCGTACACAACGCATCTACAGCAGGCGTTCTCGCGTTTAAATTAATTTTGATGTACACATTATACCAAATAAAGTATGCTGCTATTGTCACGATTAGTAAAACGAAAAAAGATTTTTGTGGTATTTTCGAAATTGTTTTTTCTTTTCGATTTTTATTCAATGTAGACCAATACCACCATCCATAAGCTTGTACAAATAAAAAGACCACTTGTAAATAGGCGTCAGAAAATAAACGATTGGTGTAAAACACGAAGAAGTAAACAATAGAGGCTATCATGCTGATAGGCCAATTAGAAATTTTATTTTTGGCAGCGAGGTACACACACAAAAGTGTTAATACAGCACCTAAAAATTCAAGCACCAATAACTTCTTTTGTTCAATTAATAGCAATATTTCTTGCAACATGCTCATAATTATTCACAGATTCAAAGGTACATCTTGTAGAATTACGTTGCACTTAAAAATAATAGGACGTAAATTTGTTCAAATTAATAGATAAAAATATGTTCGAATTACCAAAACTCCCGTATGCGTTTGAAGCGCTTGAGCCTCATATTGATGCTAAAACCATGGAAATTCACCATGGTAAACACCATCAAGCTTATGTTACCAACTTAAACAATGCCATTAAAGGCACTGAGTTGGAAGGCAAGTCACTCATGGAATTGATGTCTTCAATGAGCAAATGTTCACCAGCTGTTAGAAACAATGGTGGTGGTCATTTTAATCACAGCTTATTTTGGACAATCATGGGACCAAATGCAGGGGGAGAACCAACCGGTGAATTAAAAGCGGCAATCGATGCAACTTTTGGCAGTTTTGCAGCATTTAAAGAACAATTTGCAAGTGCGGGTGCTACTCGTTTTGGTAGTGGATGGGCTTGGTTGATTGTACATGATCATAAATTGGTGATTACTTCTACGCCAAATCAAGACAATCCATTGATGGATATTGCAGAGGTAAAAGGTACCCCAATTTTAGGGTTAGATGTTTGGGAACACGCATACTATTTGCATTATCAAAACCGCAGACCAGATTACATAGGTGCATTTTGGAATGTGGTTAATTGGAACAAAGTATCTGAATTGTTCGCAGAAGCAACCAAATAAGTCAAAGATTAATAATAAAAAAGCCGCGAAATCAATTTTCGCGGCTTTTTTTTGTGTCAAAATTAAAATAGCGTATAGAATTCGGTCTTTTCAAAAGTATGGCTTCTAATGGCCTGTATTCGCATTAAATCAACAAGAATTCTGCCTATTCTTCTGTTTCCCATGTTAAATGCTTTGCACAACTCTGATTGTGTTGCGCGCTCATTATCCCTCAAAAATGATAAAATGTTTTGTTCAATCTTACCTAGCGTAACTTTAGCAGCGTGTTTTTTTGCATGCATGAAGTCAACCGTAGTTTTTGAAGCTAAAATACAATTGTCATTAACCCGTACATAAACCCACCATTTATCATCTTCGCCCTTAGCGTAATATGGTTGGTTTTCACCAACAGGAATATTCACCAATAAAACAGTTTTTCCTTCTACAATATGCGGTTCTACAGAAAATGTAATCTCAGGTTTTGAATAAAAAGTGGCTGCAAGTTCTAGCATGTGAAACTCTTCTTCTGCTTTAATTCCCGCAATGCTGCCATTGTCGCGAACCCCAATCAACAGAATACCTCCGTGTGTATTGGCAAAACTCACCATAGATTTGGCAATTTTTGAGGGATTTTGAACCAATTGTTTAAAATCAAGATTTACACCCTCGCCTTGTTCAATGAGTTTTTTAATTTTCTGGCTCATTTTTCAGGTAAATATTGCAAATGACTAAAGTTCTCAAAATCAAAAACTTCGTTTGCAATATTTAACAACTGTTCGGCACTTAAGTTTTTAATTTTTTGGATGGTTTCTTGTAAACTCAAAGCTTTATTGTGTTTTAAAATGCCTTTTCCAATATGAATCATGAGTCCATTTCTGGATTCATTACTCATGATAATTTGTCCGATAAATTGATTTTTAGCTTGGCTAAGTTGAACTTTCCCAAGTTTATTTTCTTTGAGTTTTTTCAGTTCTTTGGTAATTAATTCAATTGATTTTTCGATATATTTTTCCTCTGCACTCAAATAGCAATGGAAAAGTCCACCATCTGAAAATGCTTGATAACCACTTTCAACATGATAGGTATAACCATGTTTTTCGCGAATAGAAAGGTTTAAACGGCTATTCATTCCAGGTCCACCCAGTAAATTGTTGAGTAAAAGCAAACCAAATCGGTTTTCATGGTCTTCTTCAAAAGTTGGAACACCCATAATGGCATAAGCATTGCTAAAATCACTTTCCTTTTTTTGAAATGAGGGATGGTAAGAGAGTGCAACTTTTTCATGTTTGGGCAATACTGATGCGGTTTGAAATTCAGGAAGGTATTTATTCAAATTGGCAATTACCTTTTCAATAGAAACATTACCCACAACTGAAAAAACCATATTGGGATATTGATAATATGTATTCACAAACTCTTTCAAGGCTAATTGCGTAACCCTGTCAACTGAATCTGGGGTTCCAAGAATGTTATGGGCCAGAGGATGTTCACCAAAAACCATTTCCTGAAATTCGTCGTAAATGTTCTCTTCAGGGGTGTCGATATACATGTTAATTTCATCCTTTATCACCTTTTTTTCTTTGGTAAGTTCTGTTTCAGGAATAGAAGAACGGAAAGTTACATCGCACAAAATATCAATTGCCCTGCTTAAATGTCGTTTTTCAGTAGTAGCATAAATGGCAGTCAGTTCTTTGGTAGTAAATGCGTTAAGTTCACCGCCTACAACTTCAAGATGATTCAAAACATGGATGGTTTTTCTCTTTTGAGTGCCTTTAAAAACCATGTGCTCCAGGGCGTGGGCTAGTCCGGGAATAGGGCCATCATTGCGACTTCCCGCATGAATGATAAATCCACAATGAACCAATAAAGTTGAGGGTATTTTTTGATAGGCTACCCTCAAACCATTGTTCAACGTATACAATTGATATTCTTTAACACTCATAAAATGCAAATTTACCTATCGTTTGCCGTATTTTTGTAGAAGAAATGAGAATAGATTCAACAGATATCCTTGTAGAGAACATAAAAGCCCGTGTTTATAAGCGTGCAGTTATCACTACGCACCACAAACCCGATGGAGATGCAATGGGTTCATCTTTGGGTTTGTTGGGTTTTTTACAACAATGGGTGGATGAAGTTTTTGTGGTAACACCAACCGACTACGCCGACTTCTTGTCGTGGATGCCACAAAATGATTCAGTAATCATTTTTGAAGAAAACGAACACAAGGTTGTGGAATTGCTTTCAACAACCGATTTGGTTTTTTGTTTGGATTTTAACAGGTTGTCAAGAATTAATAAATTAGGTGAACTAATTGGTGAATTAGATATCGATAAGGTAATGATAGACCATCACTTAGATCCTGAGAACTTTTCAAAATATACATATTGGGATACACATTCAAGTAGTACCTGCGAATTGGTTTTTGAGTGGATTGAAGAAAATTTTGGATCAGAGTATGTAACCCAAGAAATGGCCGATTGCTTTTATACAGGCTTGATGACAGATACTGGAAATTTTCAGCATAATAACACCAAGCCTAAAACCCACATGATAGCAGCACGATTAATGGAACATGGTGCTCAACATATAAAAATTCATGAAAGAATTTTTGATGTGTTTAGTCCCGACAGAAGCCGTTTGTTTGGCTACTGCTTATACCATAAAATGGAGTTGTTGGAAGATGGCAAAGTGGCTCTTATGTCCCTCAATAAAGAAGAATTAGAAATGTTTCATGTAAAAACTGGGGACACCGAAGGACTGGTGAATTTTGGTTTAAGCATTTTGGGAGTTGTAATGAGTGTATTGATTATTGACCGCACGGAAAGGGTTAAAATGAGCTTTAGAAGCAAGGGGGACTTTGCGGTAAATGAATATTCAGCTAAGTATTTTAGTGGTGGAGGACATAAAAATGCGTCGGGTGGACAAAGTGAAGAGACTTTAGAAGCAACAGTGAATAAATTTAAAGAAACAATAAAGTTATATAGAGAGGAGTTAAATAAGATATGAGCATAAAAAGTTATTTACCCAACAATAGAATTTTAAAATGGACAGGTTTGTCGGTGTTGTTATTAACCTTAGGAATAGTTGGTTATCAATTGATTTTTAGGGGCTATCAAACCACCGATTCTGGTTTAAAATATAGGTTTATCAAAGGCAGTAAATTGAGTGAACCATTGGGTCCAAACAATTTTTGTTTGGTTGAGTACATGATTATTGGTCCTAACAACGACACCATAAACAATACATTTCATTCTGATACGATGATTGAAATTCCTTATCCAATGGAAACAAACAATGAAATGATGGAAGCGCTTCAGATGGCTAAACCTGGAAGCATCATGGAAGTGATGATTTCTACAGACAGTATGAAGAAAAAAATTTCTAACCATTACAAAGTGAAGTTGTTCCCTGACGGACAGATGGCGAAATTTGTGATTCATGTAGATAAAATTTTAAATGCACAAGAATACGAAGCATATACAACGGCCAAAATTTTGAATCGTGCCATTGCAGAAAACAAGTTGATTGATGAATATTGTGCCAAAAATTTAAAGGGTGGAAATTGGTTATTAGATAGTTTTCAGAGTATCAAATACCGTGTTAAAAATGAAAAAACTGGTGAATTTACTCAAACTGCGAACTTACTGAGCATTCCTCCAATTCATTTCAAAGTTGCTTTGGTTGAATTTGATGTTTATGTTACAACGTTGAAAGGAGATTTGATTTTCGATAGTAGACTTGAAGGCAGAAGATACAAGGCTGAGCAATTGGCATTTTTGAATGGGCTAAGAATTTTAGATGAATTGCCGTTTTTTGTTAACACTGGTGAAATTGGAGAATTTGTGACCACTTCTGGACATGGTTTTGGAGCATTCGGTAGAATTGGTGTGCCAAGTTATGCTCCTTTGTATGTTAAAATTTATAATGTAAAAGTATTAAAATGAAAAATATATTAATTACCGGCGGTGCTGGTTTTATTGGTTCTCATGTAGTTAGGAGATTCGTAGAAAATTATCCAGAATATAAAATATTGAATTTGGATAGTTTAACCTATGCCGGAAATCTTGAGAATTTGAGAGATATTGAAAATGCCAGCAATTATGAATTCATCAAGTGTGATATTACTGATAAAGAAGCAATTGAAGCATTGTTTATTTCGAGGGACATTCATTCGGTAATTCATTTGGCGGCGGAAAGTCATGTGGATAGGTCTATTACCAATCCAATTGATTTTGTGATGACGAATGTGGTGGGAACAGTAATATTGCTGAATGCATTTAAGGCACATGGCAATGTTAAAGAGGGTAGATTTTACCATGTAAGTACAGATGAAGTATATGGAACATTGGGCGATGAAGGAAAATTCACCGAGGAAACTCCGTATGATCCTAATTCACCATATAGCGCAAGTAAAGCCAGTAGCGATCATTTCGTAAGGGCATACCATGAAACGTTTAAAGTTCCTGTGGTAATTAGTAATTGTTCAAATAATTATGGAAGTCATCAGTTTCCGGAAAAATTGATTCCTTTGATGATACATAATATCAAGAATAATAAGCCATTACCGGTTTATGGAAAAGGTGAAAACGTGAGAGATTGGCTTTGGGTTAATGATCATGCGAAAGCCATTGATGTGATTTTTCACAACGGTAAGAATGGTGAGACCTACAATATTGGCGGCAATAATGAGTGGAAAAATATCGATTTGGTACACAAACTCTGCGAAATAATGGATCGCAAACTGGGAAGAGCTAGTGGAGAGTCGGCAAAATTGATTACTTATGTAACTGACCGTGCAGGTCATGATTTTAGATATGCAATTGATGCTTCTAAATTAGAAAATGATTTGGGTTGGAAGCCAAGTGTAGAGTTTGCTCAGGGTTTTGAAAAAACCATTGATTGGTATTTGGAAAACGAAGTTTGGTTAGAAAACGTAACATCTGGAAACTATCAAACTTACTATAGCAGTATGTATACAAATCGTTGAAATAATCATGTCTAAATTGAATTTATATAATACGTTAACAAAAAAAGAAGAATTATTTACTTCATTGGTTCCAAATAAAGTTGGGATGTATGTTTGCGGACCAACAGTATATGGAGCGCCTCATTTGGGACATGTGCGTGGACCGATAGTGTTCGATGTATTGAGGCGTTATTTGATTCAACAAGGTTATCAAGTAAGATTTGTAAGAAATATTACAGACGTTGGTCATTTGGTAGGTGATGCTGATGAAGGAGAAGATAAACTTCAAAAACAAGCCAAACTTGAGCAATTAGAACCAATGGAAGTGGCTCAAACTTATACTGATATGTATAATGAAGTGATGGACCAAATAGGTGTATTGAGGCCAAGTATAGAGCCCAAAGCCAGCGGTCATATCATTGAACAAATTGAAATGATTCAAGCTATCGTTGACCAAGGGCTTGCTTATGTTTCAAATGGTTCTGTTTATTTTGATGTGTTGGCTTACAATTCTAAATACAATTATGGAGAATTGAGTGGCCGAATTTTGGAAGATTTGGTGGCCGGTGCTGGCAATCAATCTCGTGAATTAGAGGGGCAGTCGGAAAAGAAAAATCCCAATGATTTTGCGTTATGGAAAAAAGCGTCTCCTGAACATATCATGCAGTGGTCAAGTCCTTGGGGAAAGGGATTTCCTGGTTGGCATATTGAATGTAGCGCCATGAGTGCAAAATACTTGGGCGAAGAGTTTGATATTCATGGAGGTGGAATGGACTTATTGTTTCCACATCACGAATGTGAAATAGCGCAGAGCAGGGCTGCACACAATCATCAACCGGCTAAATACTGGGTTCACCATAATATGATTACAATTAATGGTCAAAAAATGGCGAAAAGCTTGAACAATGGCGTTACAGTGAAGCAGTTGTTTGAGGGAAGTCATCCTTTGTTGTCAAAATCGTATTCTCCTCAAACTTTGAGATTTTTTGTTTTGCAGGCGCATTATAGGGGTACGCTCGATTTTAGTGACGAGGCATTATTGGCGTCGGAAAAAGGTTTGAATAGACTACAAACCGCAATTGGTTTGTTAGATAAATTGAAAGTTTCGAATGATACAACTTTGCAATTTGATGATATTGAATCAGCCATTATTGAAGCCTTGAATTCCGATTTAAACACGCCACAGGTGATTGCTCAATTTTTTGAATTGACCAGAAGGGTGAATTTGGTGAATGATGGAAAAGAAAGAATCGATGAATTTCAATATCAAAAGTTAAAATCAATTGTTGAATTCTATCTTCGAGGGATATTGGGTATTCAAGAATCTGTAGCTTCGAAATCAAATCATTTGGATTCGGTGATGCAGATGTTGATAGAGATGAGGTTACAAGCAAAAATGGATAAGAATTTTGCATTGAGTGATCTTATTCGAGATAAGCTTAAATCTTCGGGTATTGAGTTAATGGATACCAAAGAAGGTAGTTCTTGGAAGTTGGTTGAATAGTAAAAATTGATGCCAGGCCATTTTACCTTTTTTGCGGAAAAAATTGAAAACCAACATGCTTATTTTTCTGAGCAAGAGGCTAAGCATGCAACGTTGGTGCTCCGTTATGCCGTAGGAGATAGTATTGAATTTACAAATGGATTGGGCGAGTATGGTGCTGGGAAGATTGTAGAAGCAAACAAAAAGGGAATGATTGCCCAGGTTGAAACAGTGGAAACCCATGAAAAAAATGGGTTTACTTTGGCCGTTGGTATTCTTAAGAGTTCAGAACGAATGGAGTGGTTGGTGGAGAAATGCACGGAAATTGGAGTAGGTAGGTTGATTTTTTTTAAGTCTCAAAATGGAGAACGAGGAAAAATTAATTTAGAAAAACTGCGAAAAACTGCCATTGCTGCTCTCAAACAATCGCATGGAGCCTGGTTGCCGGAAATTGTTGAAACTACATTTGAAAAGGCTTTAGAAAATTCCACTGGTCAAAAATATTTGGCCTTTTGTGACGAGCAAATGACCTCAGAAATCCCCATGAAATTTGAATCTGATGCAATCGTTTTTATTGGTCCAGAAGGTGATTTTACCCAAAATGAAGTAGCACTTTCTAAAACATTTCAGGTTCAAACTATTGGATTGGGTAAAAAAATTCTTAGAACTGAGACTGCGGCTGTTGTTTGCGCAAGCTGGTCAATTTCTTAAACGTTTATAATCATTTATTTTCGTATTTATACGTTTGAAGCACGAATCGGGTGATTTCATGTGCTGAACTTTGCATTACTCTTTGAATTTGATGTGCAGGCCGACACGAATTTTATTGAGTACAAATAGAAATAGTTTTAAAAAAGAAAGGAAGAAAATGCAAAGTTTAATGAACTCAGTAAGATTAATTGGAAATGTTGGTATGGATCCAGTATCAACAGTTTTAGAAAATGGAACCAAAGTGGTGAAATGGAGAATGGCAACTTCAGAGAAAGTGAAAAACAGTGAAGGAGCGTACACCGAAAATACCCAATGGCATCAACTGATTGCTTGGGGTAGTTTGGGTGATGTGATTGAGAAGTATGTGACAAAAGGAACGAAGTTGGCAGTGGAAGGTAGATTGAATCATCGAAAGTATTTATCAAAAGACGGACAAAACAGAGAGGCAACGGAAATTGTGGTAAAGGATGTTTTGTTTGTTGGTACGAAAAAAGAAAAAAAGATGATAGAGGCAAATGATGAGGTCCCGTTTTAATTTGTGCTAGTGTCTTGATTAAAAAGGAGGGGGAACCCTCCTTTTTGCGTTTTTTGCAAATCTTTGGGCTTTTTTGTTTTGGGGGATTTCTCTCAATTTTTTGTTATTCGTTTATATCTAATTAAATGAATTATGGAAATACAAGAAAAAAATTGTCTTGAATGCGGGTATGCTATTAAAGGCAGAATTGATAAAAAATTTTGTTCCGATGGCTGCAGATCTAGCTTTCACAATAAATTGAATTTTAATTCACATCGCTCTATTCGTTATATAGACAACCATTTGAAGAAAAATAGAAGGATATTAATGGATTGTCTAAACGAGGAGAATTCAGCACAAATGCAAATAGAATTAAGGAAAGTATTGAAAAAAGGTTTTGTATTAGATTTTCATACCCATATAGAAAAAATGCCTAATGGAACAGAGTATCAGTTTTGCTATGAATTTGGTTTTGCTAGGTTAAATGAACATGAAATGCACCTAATAAAACAGCATCCTTACTAAAGGTCAGGAAATTTTCATTATCTTTGAAGGTTCAATTAATAAGTTATGTCAACTCCCAATAATTCAAATTCAGGCGGTAAAAAATTTCAACAAAGACAAACGGGAGAAAAACGTCCTCGTAAAACTGGTGGAAATGTAGAAAAGAACAGTTTTCAACGAGAGCAAGGTTCTAGTAATTTCAGAAGCGACAACAGAGGTCCACGTCCAGAAGGTGGCGGATACAACAGAGGTCCACGTCCAGAGGGTGGCGGATACAATAGAGGTCCACGTCCAGAAGGTGGCGGATACAATAGAGGTCCACGTCCAGAAGGTGGCGGATACAATAGAGGTCCACGTCCAGAAGGTGGCGGATTCAACAGAGGTCCACGTCCAGAGGGTGGCGGATACAACAGAGGTCCACGTCCAGAGGGTGGCGGATACAATAGAGGTCCACGTCCAGAAGGTGGCGGATACAATAGAGGTCCACGTCCAGAAGGTG